>ERZ724520.138-NODE-138-length-38369-cov-11.434019_pt1 | contig 38369 bp, 36 predicted proteins | sample MGYA00376053_ERZ724520 | MGnify/ENA primary metagenome ERZ724520 (study PRJEB28724, sample SAMN07190886) | activated sludge metagenome | isolation source: activated sludge of sewage treatment plant in Hong Hong | place: USA: Christiansburg, Virginia | collected...
GGCGGCTACCTACGGCCTTTTCAACTTAAAATATTTTTTTGTCGTGTACAGAGAAAACTCATAAAAGAGAGACATATTATGCAAGGCCATATTTCGGGAACTTATGTGCGCTTGTTATTTGAATGGCTCAATGAAAAAGGCCATCATGCAGAACAGGTTTTGCAGCGTCCTTGCCCAGAGTTAGATGAGCGTATTCGTATTCCTTTTGAGGAATGGCGCGTGATGTTAGAGCGAACCTATCAAATAACTCAAGATCCATTTTTTGGTTTAGAGGTAGGCAGTCGTATTACACCGCGTCATTTGGGTGTATTGGGTTATGTGTCTTATTCGTGTAATACCTTAGGCGAAGCCTTATTACGTTTGCAACGTTTTGAAGATTTAGTGCATGCCGTTAACGACATGAAAGTTAATTTTGATGGCGACTTGATTTTATTACAATGGGGTGCAGAGCTAGGAGTCACGGGTGAGTTTGCCGACCAAACCGCGCAGTCGGTGTTGGTGAGTTATGTGCGTTATTTGATTTCGCCCGATTTTTCGCCTGTGTGGATGAGCTTTATCAATCCTACACCAAGCAATGTTAAACCTTACGAAGACTTTTTTAGATGTCCTGTTAAGTTTGAATCCAATATGACCACAATGGCATTTCCTGCTATGTGGTTGGCTAAACCTGTTGCCAAACCCGACCCCGTATTACGCGATATTTTAGATCGTCAGGCCGAAAGTTTATTACAACAATTACCCGCAAACGATGCGTTTGTTGATGCCTTGCGTCAAGCGATTCATGCGGCGATTCATGCGGCAACACCTAATTTAGATATTGTTGCGATGCGGATGCACTGTTCGCCGCGTACCTTACAACGCCGTTTAGATGAGCGTGGTTTAAAGTTTCAAATTTTGTTAGATGATGCGCGTTTACAATTAGCCAAGCGATATTTGAGCAAAGCTAACACCTCGTTAAGCGAAATTGCTTTGTTGTTGGGCTATGCCGAACAAAGCGCATTTAATCATGCCTTTAAGCGTTGGACGGGTGCAACACCCAAAACGTGGCGCGAGAAAAATTCTTCAATGGTGATTTAACGTATCCCTTCGACTCCGCTCAGGGAACATTTTTATGTTAGCTGAGCGGTGTTTCGTGGTGGTGGTTGAGTGAGTTTGTGGTGGCTGAGCGGAGTCGAAACCCTAATTTGCTAAATGCGTTTCATTCAAAAAGACACACTTACCATATCATGTACCGTAATAATCCCCGCCAAATAACTATTCACACTCACATATAAAATCACACTATGTTGCGGCAAGTTTTGGCTAATTTGTGCATGATTAATTTGGGTTTTTATACCTAATTCTTGCATTAAAGCATGGCTACCTAAGGCAATAATGCGACCATCAACCACACCCGTTAAACCATAACCCTCTAAGCTTTTAAACTCACTCACCGCGTTCATGGGGATGGGGCGTTTTTTGGCTTCATTTACAATGGCTTGGGCTAAACGATGCTCACTTGATTTGGCTATGCTAGCAGCTACGTGTAATACTACATCGGAGTTAAAGCCTGTACAGGCGGTTAAACTTTCAAATAATGCAGGGGTAGTAGAGGCAGAGTTGACTTTTGCTGAGGATAAATGGAGTTGTTTTCTAAAAATAATCAACGCAATCACAAGTAGTAAACTGACCAGTAATAACATTTGATACGAAGTGGAAGAAAAAATGGCCATAAATACTGCTTAAAACCGAGCTAATTAAAACCCAACTATAGCAGCATTTAGAGCCATTTAGGAGTGTGATGCATCACACTCATTTAGCAATTGCGTTAATTAATTAACGACGTGTCCATTCTTGTGCGCCACGACGTGGACGCTCACCTTGAAAATCAGCACCTTGACGACGTGGCTTATCACGGCCTGCACCTGCTGCTGCATAACGGTCATCAGCACGCGGTGTGCGTGGTTGTGCATCACGAATTAAATCACGTGCAGGAAACTCACGCGCATTAAAGTCACGTGCTGCGTCATCACGGCTGCTAGTGCGCGCAGGCGCGGCACGACGTGAACGGTCAGCATCAAAGCTATACGGCGCATCTTCAAAACGACGTGGTTGTTGAGTGCGTGGTGCAGCATCACGATTAAAATCGCGGCGCGGTGCATCACGATTAAACTCGCGTTGTGCAGGTGCGCTATCAGTGCGTGCAGGACGTTGTTGGTCAAAACGTGGCGCATCGTTAAAGCTACGACGGTCATCTTGACGCGGTGCAGTGGCACGGTCATCAGGGCGAAAAGCACGGTCATCAACACGGCTATCACGACGTGGAGCAGGTGAGCGGTTACGATCTTTACGATCATTGCTCCAACGGTCTTTATTAGCTGGTGCGCGACCGCTACCATCACGGCCTTTAGGGGCGCGTTGTGGCTCTAAACCTGCAATTTCGGATACTTCTACACGTACAGGTAATAAACGTTCAATACGTTGCCATTTAAAACGGTCACCGTGTTGTACTAAGTTAATTGCTGTACCGCTACGACCTGCACGACCTGTACGGCCAATACGGTGAATATAATCTTCGCCGTGTTTAGGCAAGCCGTAGTTAACAACGTGCGAAATGTTTGGTACGTCAATACCACGTGCAGCTACATCGGTAGCGACTAAAATTTTAATTTCGCCGCGACGTAAACCTTGTAAAGTACGGTTACGCATGGTTTGTTTCATGTCGCCATGCAAAGCACTCGCAGAGTAACCTTTTTCACATAAGTCATCGGCTAAATAATCAGCTTCGGCTTTAGTGGCGGTAAAGATAATCATTTGTTGTAATTCTTCATTAGTCAACAAATGCTCTAATACACGCTCTTTATGTGAGGTATCATCTACAAAGTGCACACGTTGTTCGATACGTTTGTAATCCATTTGCTGTTGAGCAATGGCAACACGAACGGGGTCGCGTAACATATCAGCCGCTAATACACCTGTACGGCCATCTAAGGTTGCCGAAAACATCAATGTTTGGCGTGTGCTAGGCGTTTGGCCTACAATCGCGTCGATATCATCAGAAAAGCCCATATCTAACATACGGTCAGCTTCGTCAAATACCAACATCGATAATTGGCTTAAATCAATACGGCCAGAATTCATGTGGTCTAATAAACGACCTGGTGTAGCCACCAAAATATCGGGTTGTTTAGCCAACATTTCTAGCTGGCGTGGATACGGCATACCGCCCACGATGCTACCGCAAATAGTACGGCGTAAGTATTTATCAAACTGTGTTGTTGCCGCAGTCACTTGTTGTGCTAATTCACGTGTAGGTGTTAATACCACTAAATGTGGACGAGCAGGGGCAGGACGTGGACGACGACCTTTAACACGAGGCGTATCGTCAACTTCGGGTAAAGGTTTTTGCGAGATTAATTGTAAAGCAGGCAACATAAAGGCTGCTGTTTTACCAGAGCCCGTTTGGCTCGATACTAATAAATCACGACCTGCTAAAAAGGCAGGAATTGCTTGTGCTTGTACAGGTGTTGCTTTTTTATAATTTAAATCGTCAAGGGCTTTTACTAAAGAAGGGTGCAAGCCGAGCGCAGCAAATTCATTTTCAATAACAATTTCTGAGTTAGCAGGGGCAGACGTGGACAAAGGCAATACATCATGAGCATTGGTCATGTTAATAACTTCTATAACGAGAGATAACCCGATTTTTCGGGTAAAAGGCTAATAAGCTAGGAGTGGTTTGTTTTGAGTGTGGATTAGCACCTAAATTTGGCGATAAAAGTACACAGAGAGTTAAATAAAACTCTATTAACAAAAATAATCCTAAGATGGTTTAGCCGCTAAGGCTTCGCGCCAATCAATCAATGCCGTTGATAAGTACTCAACGCGCTGTGCGTGGGGGCTAGGGATAAGCCCAACAGATAAGATAATCTTAGATTGGAGGCGAGGCTCAATTGCGCTTTTTGCGCGGGGCGAATTATATAGGATTTTTTTATTAAAGTGTGAGTTATTTTTGGTTTTGTTAAAAATAGTCCTATTCGTCCTATTCGTCCTATTTGGTCGGATAGTTTGTTAGTGTTGTGTCTGTAATTCGTTTTGAGTACACAAATATGCCAAGTCAGAAAAAAGAAACCACTTTATTTAGGCAGTGGACGCTATTGCATTGCTTATCTACTCACTATCAACGGACACAAGATGTTCATCAAGAATTATCTAGCAAGTATCGTATTGATGTTCATGAAAATACCGTGCTGCGTGATTTAAAAGCCTTAGAAAGTGCAGCATTACCCATAGAGCGTACAGATACTAAACCCATTAACTGGCGTATTAAAAAAGAGTGGCAAGATAAATTAGGTGGTATGACCGATGCCGAAGCTTTAATGATTGTGTTGGCAAATGATTATTTACAACAAGCATTGCCTGTTACCTTAACGGCCTCATTAACTGAGTTGTCGGCGTTAGCACAAAAGAGTTTAAACGCTAAAAAGCAGCAACATAGCGCACAGTGGTTAAATAAGATTCGTATTATTCCTGCCCAACAACCACAGTTAATACCTGATGTTGCACCAGAAATTAAAGAGCTTTTGACCAAGGCCTTACTAGGACAACAAGTTATTGAAGCGGTTTATAAAGCAAACACTTTAAAACTGTCACCATTAGCCGTAATTGTGCGTGGCCATGTGTTGTATTTAGCGGCGACGCGTGACGATGAAACAGAAGTAAAGCATTTTGCTTTGCATCGTTTTGAATCGGTTAAGTTGTTGTATGGGGAGGTTTTTAATCAGCCTGATAATTTTGATGTTGATGTGTTGTTAGCGCAAGGATGGGGCGATTTTCAAGAAAACATAAATCAAAAAATGATACGCCTTGAATGTTGGTGTGATTGGGATTTAAAAAATCACTTAGTAGAATTGCCGTTAACTAAAAAGCAGTGGATTGATTTTGCTAATCCCGCTAATGGCCGTTATGTGCTAAAGGCTGCGCTTCCTTATACATGGCAGCTTTTGCAATGGTTATTATCACAAGGTAGTAAAATTGAGGTGATTAAGCCTGTTTGGTTACGTGAAAAGCTACATCAAGAAATTCAAGCGATGCTCAAAAACTATCACACATAAAGTCGTATTCAACTCATTTTGTCGGATAGCTTTGGATAATGCTCTAATTGTGATTAAAAGCATGATATAGAATGGTTACCAGCTCGTCATTAATGAGACATGATTAGGGTGGTTATGATTTCTTTTAAAATATTGGAGAGTTATTGTGAGTAATCAAGCATTTGAAAAATGGGCGTTGGGTTATTCTGGTTGTGATGGTGGTGATATTGGTAGTCAAAATAGTCCTTCTGTGTGGGTTTGTGGCATTGAGTGGGGTGGTGGCCATGATCGAGAAGATTTATTAGGAGAGTTAGCTAGCGATATGACTGCTCCACCTAAAGGCTATAAGGATATAGAAGAAAATAGAATCAATATCTACAATCGCCAAGCATTAAAGTTGTTATCGGCAATTAATGGTGGTCAGGTAGGGAATTTTAGGGTTTTTGGCGAGACAGTACAGCCGTTTGTTCAAGGAAGCTCAGGTTATTTTAAAACGAACATATATCCAATGTCTTTTAAAGATACAAACATGGCACGTTGGCTTTCTGATTTTTCAGAAATTACAGGTTTTGAATCAAAAAGTGACTATATACAATGGTGCAAACAAAACAGATTTCCTCAAATGAGAAGCTGGGTGTCAACCTTCCGCCCAAAGCTGATTATCTGTTTTGGTAAAACATATAAAGCAGATTTTATTTCTGCATTTGCTGACTCTGAGACTAACTTTAATATAGAGGTAATAGATGAGCGTGAAATTAGTTGGGGGTTTAATCAAATAGGTACATTAGTGGTCATTTTACCTTTTATGGTCAATAGTAATGGCTTGAATAAGAATGTGACGATTCAAAAAGTGGGCGAAAGGATAGCTGAGTTATTACAGGGTACGAAATAAGAGTTTTTGATATGGAGATGATGTTTTGAAAAGCGATTACCTCTCGACCACCAAAGCCATTATCTACGCCCACAAACGCGTATCTATTTCTGTCATACAGCGTAAATTACATTTGCGTTATCCCGTCGTTGTTGAGTTACTTGAGCAATTAGAGCAAAAAGCCTTATTAAAAACTGAGCAGGGCGAACGTTTAATAAATTGGCAGCATTCAGACTGGCAAACACTAGCTCAACAACCCCAACTATGGGAGCAATGGCAAGAACAGACTATTGACGATGAGCTTTATGAATATAGTCTTGAACAAAATGACGAAGGTTGGTGGTATATCATGCGTGAAATAGGCTCTAGCCAACAGCTTGTGACTTTTGTAGATAATCAAGAAGCGGGTTTGAGTTGGTTGTCAGAAAAAGGTAGGTAATATGCCCAACGTAGGTATCTTCTTTGTTGTTAATTCCCATATTTTGATAGATGCTGTTCCATTGGCTCAAGCCGAGCAATATGGCAATACCTTAGGTTATGGTGGCCATTATGAATATTGGGAGAACTTGCAAGCAATTAACGCAGAGCAAAAAATATTTAAAACAAGAGCCTATGATGCTTTTGCGCGTGGGCGAGTCGTGTATTTTGTAAAACAACAGTATTATGTGGTTTATACCGATGAGTGCCTTACACGCGCCATATTAACTAAAATTGCACATGCATTTGACTTGCCACCCAAACAAATTAAATGGGCAAGAGACGAGCATTATCAATGCGCTAACTGCTTTATTGACTATTTAGACTAAAAAGTCTTTTATCGACACGCATCCACATCTTTATATTAAAAATGCTATCATCAGCCTCCAAAAAAGACAGTCCGTATTGAGGTTTGCCCATGAGTTTTGTTCACTTACGCCTACATAGTGAGTTTTCGTTAATTGATTCGCTGGTGCGTGTGGGTGATGCCGTTAAGCAGTGTCAAAAGCATAAAATGCCTGCCTTAGCCCTTACCGATTTGGGTAATTTATACGGCTTAGTCAAATTTTATAAAGCAGCACAAGGCAAAGGCGTAAAACCTATTTTTGGGGCAGATTTAAGAGTTGCCGAAGAGGGTGGTACTTGTTATATCGTCACGGTTTTTGCCATGAACGAAAAAGGCTATTTTAACCTCATCGAGCTGATTTCTCAGAGTTTTATTCAGGGGCAACAAGACGGCAAAGCCACCGTACAACGGGCATGGTTAAGCCAATACAACGAAGGTTTGATTGTATTATTAGGCAAACACAGTCAATTGGGTGCCTTGTTATTAGGCGCAGACAGCACCTTAGCCGTACCAGCCTTGCAACAATGGCTCCAAGATTTTCCTAATCGTTTATATTTAGAATTACAACGAACCAGTCGTGCAGGTGATGAGGCCTTTGTTCATGCGGCTATTGATTTGGCTACCCAATGTGATTGCCCTGTCGTAGCCACCAATGATGTGCGTTTTTTAAGTCCCGAAGATTTTGAAGCTCACGAAGTTAGAGTCTGTGTCTCTCAAGGCTATGTGTTAGGTGACCCTAAACGTCCACGTGAGTACAGTGTTGAGCAATACCTTAAAACGCCTGAGCAAATGGCTGAGTTATTTAGTGATATTCCCGAAGCCATTGAAAATACCTTAGAGATTGCCAAGCGTTGCTCTGTAGGGATTCGTTTAGGTAAAAGTTTTTTGCCTAATTATCCGATTCCCGAAGGGATGACGATGGATGAGTTTTTTGTCAAAGTGTCGCGCGAGGGTTTAGAAGAACGCCTAACTGGGTTATTAGACAAGGCAGCCACAGATTATGACGCACAATACAAGATTTACCATGATCGTTTAGATTTTGAACTCAAAATTATCAATCAAATGGGTTTTCCGGGTTACTTTTTGATTGTGATGGATTTTATTGCATGGGCCAAAAATAATGGCGTTCCTGTTGGGCCAGGCCGTGGTTCGGGTGCAGGCTCATTGGTGGCATACTCCTTAAAAATTACTGACTTAGACCCTTTACGTTACGATTTGCTGTTTGAACGATTTTTGAATCCAGAGCGGGTATCTATGCCCGATTTTGATATCGACTTTTGTATGGAAGGCCGCGACCGTGTTATTGAATATGTGGCAAATCATTATGGCCGAGAGGCAGTGTCGCAGATTATTACCTTTGGCACCATGGCCGCTAAAGCCGTTGTGCGCGATGTGGCACGAGTACAAAGCAAATCTTATGGCCTAGCCGATAGAATCTCTAAACTTATTCCTAAAACCCCAGGTATTTCACTCGAAGAAGCACGTAAAGAAGAAGCGCAACTTAATGATTTATTAAGTAATCCTGCCGAGCGCGATTTTGAGGATGCCAACGAAATTTGGGACATGGCACTTAAATTAGAAGGCATTACTCGTGGCGTAGGTAAACATGCGGGTGGTGTGTTAATTGCACCGGGTAAACTCACCGATTTTACGGCGGTGTATTGTGACGAAGACGGCAAATGGGTCAGTCAACTTGATAAAGATGATGTAGAAGCGGTTGGTTTGGTGAAGTTTGACTTTTTGGGCTTGCGTACGTTAACGATTATTGATTGGGCATTAGTGAATATTGATGCTAAACGCAAAGCCTTAGGACAAGAGCCGCTTGATTTAACCACTATACCTTTAGATGACCACGCGACCTATCAGCTATTACAAGATGGCAAAACCACGGCGGTGTTTCAGTTAGAATCGCGTGGCATGAAAGAGCTACTTAAAAAGCTCAAACCCTCATGTTTTGAAGATATTATTGCGTTGGTGGCGTTGTATAGACCCGGCCCATTAGAGTCTGGTATGGTGGACGATTTTTGTAATCGTAAACATGGTCGCGCCAAAGTGGCCTATCCTGATGAACAGTATCAGCATGAATGCCTAGAACCTATTTTAAAACCCACTTATGGCGTTATTGTTTATCAAGAACAAGTGATGCAAATTGCCCAAGAAATGGCAGGTTATTCGCTCGGTGGCGCGGATATGTTGCGTCGGGCGATGGGTAAAAAGAAACCCGAAGAAATGGCCAAAGAACGGGTTAAGTTTATGGCAGGGGCTAAAGAGCAAAGCATTGATACCGACCTTGCAGGTCATATTTTTGATTTAATGGAAAAGTTTGCAGGCTATGGTTTTAACAAATCGCACTCGGCCGCTTATGCCTTGGTGTCTTATCAAACAGCATGGTTAAAACAACATTATCCAGCAGAGTTTATGGCTGCGGTACTTTCTGCCGAGATGCACAACACCGACAATGTGGTGACCTTTATTGAAGAATGTCGCAACATGGCTATTCCGTTAGTTTCGCCTGACGTTAATCATTCGCAATACAAATTTGTGCCATTAAACGAAACCATTGTGTATGGTTTGGGCGCAATTAAAGGCGTAGGCGAAGGGCCGATTGAGTCGATTATTGAGGCGCGTCAAAATGGTGAGTTTAAAGATATTTTTGATTTTTGCCGACGTATTGATTTAAAAAAAGCCAATAAACGTACACTTGATGCCTTAATTCGCTCAGGTGCAATGGATAAAATGAGTGGTGTGCATCGTGCCTCCATCGTGGCTACTCTTAGCGAAGCGGTAAAAGCCGCCGAACAGCAAAATCGCAATCAAAACGCAGGCATGATGGATTTATTTGGCGATATTGTTGAAGCTACACCTAACAATCAATATATTTCGGCTCTAGTGTGGACAGATGACGAGCGTTTACAAGGCGAAAAAGACACCCTCGGCTTATATTTAACGGGTCATCCTATAGACCAATATTATGACGAATTAAAACGCCACATTGCCTGTAAAATTTGCGATTTACAACCAACACGGCGCGGCCAAAGTATTACTATGACTGGCTTGATTATGGATGTGCGACTTTTTAAAGGGCCACGCGGCACACGCGCTATTTTATTATTAGATGATAGAAGTGGCCGCATTGAAGCCAGCGTTTTTGGCGAGCTTTACGAACAAGTAAAAGCGTTATTAGTAGTCGATAATGTGATTATTTTAGATGCCGATATCAGCCCCGACGAGTTTAAGGGTGGCTTACGAGTCACCGCCAAAAAAGTATACTCTTTAATGGACGCGCGTATTAGCTCGATTCGTGCCATTGAGCTATCTTTAAATGCAAATAACTTGCTTGCGGCGGCAATAAATGACTTAAAACAGCTATTTTTACGCTTTTTGCCTACAAATGACCAAAAAAGCGTCAATCTTTTGTTGCGCTGTCAACATACTTCGGCAACAGCCGTGTTACAGTGCGGCGATAATTGGCGTATTTATCCGCATGATGATTTGATTAAACGCTTAAAACAGGTATATGGCACGCAAGCAGTGCGTTTAGTGTATAACGGAAGAGAGTAAATGAACCCTAATTATTTGGAATTTGAGCAGCCCATTGCTGAGTTAGAAGGTCAAATACAAGGACTACAAGCACTCGCTAATGGCAATAGTAGTTTGCAGCTAGGGGATGAAATTAAACGCCTAGAACAAAAAAGTTTGGCTATGACCGAGCAAATTTTTGCTAACTTAAATGCGGCTCAAGTCACCCAATTAGCGCGTCATCCCAAACGGCCTTATACCTTAGATTATATTTCGTACATTTTTACCGATTTTGATGAGCTGCATGGCGACCGTGTCTTTAAAGACGATGCGGCGATTGTGGGTGGCTTGGCGCGTTTTCAAGGCGAACCTGTGATGGTCATTGGCCATCAAAAAGGCCGAGATACCAAAGAGCGCGGCAAACGTAATTTTGGTATGCCTAACCCAGAGGGTTATCGTAAAGCCTTACGTTTAATGGAAATGGCCGAGCGTTTTAAACTGCCTATTTTTACTTTTATTGATACACCAGGTGCTTACCCAGGTATTCAAGCCGAAGAGCGTGGCCAAAGTGAGGCTATTGCCCATAATTTAGCGGTCATGTCGCGCTTAAAAGTACCTATTATTGCCACGGTGATTGGTGAAGGTGGTTCGGGTGGTGCATTAGCCATTGGGGTAGGTGACACCTTATTAATGCTGCAATATAGCGTGTATTCGGTTATCTCTCCCGAAGGTTGTGCCGCTATTTTATGGAAAACACCCGATAAAGCAGGGGCAGCCGCCGAAGCAATGGGTTTAACGGCACCGCGTTTACAGCAGCTTGGTTTTGTTGATGATTTAGTGCCAGAACCTTTAGGTGGCGCACACCGCGACCCTGCATTAATGGCCGATACCTTGCGTAAAACCTTAGCTAAACAGCTTAAACGCTTACGCGGCATGGACGAAAAAACCTTATGTGCGCGTCGTCTAGAACGTATTATGAGTTATGGGGTATTGTAATTCCCATTAAGTGTACTTATGCCTCTTTCAACCCTAAAAAGCTTTTTACAGCAGCACTTACAGCCACACACACAGCGTTTAGTGGTGGCCTATAGTGGTGGTGTAGATTCTCATGTGTTATTAGATATCTTAGTCACGTTAAATCAGTTTCATCAACGTCCCATTAAAATAATTCATGTCCATCATGGTTTAAGCCAATATGCCAATGATTGGGCGACTCATGTTGCCAATATCGCGCAGCAATATGGCGTAGAGTACTGCATCGAATACGTACAAGTGGCACAAACTGCCAGCCTCGAAGCTGCCGCCCGTACAGCACGTTATCAAGCCATCAATAAACACTTACAAGCCAAAGATGTATTGTTGTTAGCACATCACCAACAAGACCAAGCCGAAACCCTATTGTTGCGTTTAATGCGTGGCACAGGTGTTAAAGGTTTAATGGGTATAGCAAAGCTAACAGATGTGCCTTTTTGTGATAAAAAAATTGCTTGTTGGCGACCGTTGTTAAGTATCTCGCGTCAGAAAATTATGAGTTATGCCACACAAAAAAACTTAGTTTGGATTGAAGATGACTCTAATAGCAATCTAATTTTTAATCGTAATTATGTGCGTCATCAGGTATTACCCGTATTAACTAAACGTTGGCCACAAGCCATTCAGCAATTAGCGCATACCAGTCAGCGTATGCAAGATGCACACGAGTTATTACAAGCCTTAGCCCAAACAGATTATCAGCAAGCACAAGACGCACATTACTCGCTAAATATTGGTGTATTGGCTAACTTAACGGCAGCACGTCGCCATAATTTGTTTAGATATTGGTTAGAGCAATTAGCATTGCCTATACCTGACTATGCCGATATTTGCCGTATTTGGACAGAAGTTTGCGTGGCTAAACCTGATGCACAGCCCTTACTGTATTGGCAAGGGGTGGAGGTGAGACGTTATCGGCAGCAAGTCTTTGCCATGAAGCCTTTAGCACTTTTTGACAAACACGCCGCCGTTTTGTGGCACAATAAAACTCAGGCCATTGTATTGCCTACAGGTGAACAGATTACACCTCAACAAGCGCAACAAGGTATTGCGCCGCATCATTGGCACATGGGGCAGGTTAGCATTAGTTATCGTCAAGGGGGTGAAAAAATTCGACCTATAGGGCGGCAGCAGCACCACGATGTAAAAACTCTGTTACAAGCTCAAGGCATTCCCACATGGCAGCGCGAGCGTATTCCTTTACTGTATATTAATCAGCAATTAGCGGCAGTTTTGGGTTATTGGGTAGCTCACGAATTTGCTTGAGAGGAAAAATTATGTTTAAAAAAATTACGATATTAGGTGCAATGTTAAGTTTAGTGGCCTGTAGTAGTGTGCCAAAAAATGAGTCTTCTACGACTGCACCAACTCAGAATATTACTATTCCACAACAAGTTGTGCTTAGCACCAAAAAAGTACTGGGTCTAGAAGATAGAATTTGGCAGTTAGTTGAGTTAACGCGCAGTGCTAATATTGGCAAAATTCAAGATGGCGCATTTATTAATTTTGAAGATGCCACAATGAGTATGAAGGGAAGCACGGGCTGTAATCGATTAATGAGTGATTATAAAGTCCATGAGAAAATTTTAAGAATGAGCAACATTGCCAGTACCAAGATTTTTTGTCCGAGTGGTGGCATTGTGCAAGAAGCTTTATTTATTGATGCCCTTAACGACACCCGCGCTTGGCGTATCGACGGCACGCATTTGTATTTGATGGACGAAAAAAATACCGTGTTAGCGGTGTTTGAGGTGCAGTAAATAAAGCATGAATATCAATTAAAAGATGTAATGTTTTTTTATGATGGATTTGAATTTTAAAAGCGACATATCGGACAAATATACGAGCAAATCACAAATTGCACGTATTTTGACCGAAAAATGGATGCAAGAAAATGCTTATTGCTTGAGTTGTGGAAATTCTCATTTGTCTGCATTTGAAAATAATCGCCCTGTTGCCGATTATTTTTGTAGTAATTGCAATGAAGAGTATGAGCTAAAAAGTAAAATTGGTACAAAAACTGGTAGCAAAATTGTAGATGGTGCATATTCTACGATGATTGAGCGAGTAAGCTCAAATAATAACCCAAATTTATTTTTCATGAATTATTGTAATATCGATTGGAAAGTAAATAGTTTGATGATTATTCCAAAGTATTATTTTATTGAAGATATTATCGAAAAGCGTAAGCCATTAAGTATTAGTGCAAAAAGGGCGGGGTGGGTCGGCTGTAACATCAATATCTCAAAAATTCCAGAAGTGGGTAAAATATATTTAATTAAAGATTCAGTTGTTATCAGTAAGAATGAAACACAAGAAAAGTGGCAACAAACCTGCTTTCTAAAATTAGAAACAATAGAGGCTAGAGGATGGTTGTTAGATTTGATGCGGTGTATTGAAACGATTCCCAATAGTACTTTTACCTTAGCTCAAGTTTATTCATTTGAGCGGTATTTACAACAGGCACACCCAAGCAATAATCATATAAAAGATAAGATTCGTCAGCAGTTACAAAACTTAAGAGATAAAGGGGTAATTGGTTTTTTGGGCGGAGGAAAGTATATAAAAAATACTTAATTACCCTGTTAAGTTGCCACAAACAGGGTAGGGATCAATAAAATTTACCCCCCTTTTTTGAAAGCTTAGGACTTACGCCTTTTGCTAAAACAAGCAATAGCCGCGCAAGCCCAAGAGTCTTACCCCAATTTTTTAAAAATCAAACTAGCATTGGTGCCACCAAAGCCAAAGCTATTGGACATAGCTGTATTAACCGATTGATTTAGTAAAGTTTCACGCACTACAGCCAAACCTTCGGCAGCAGGGTCTAACTCGTCAATATGTGCCGATGCCGCCACAAAGTTTTCTTGCATCATCAACAAACAATAAATGGCTTCTTGTACACCTGCCGCGCCTAAAGAGTGACCTGTTAAAGCTTTTGTTGAGCTGATATACGGTGTTTTTTGGCCAAAGACCCGTTGAATCGCTTTAAGTTCTACACAGTCACCTGCGGGTGTTGCTGTGCCGTGCGCATTAATATAATCAACAGGGCATTGCGCCATTTCAAGGGCAATTTGCATACAGCGTGTTGCGCCATCACCACTCGGAGCAACCATGTCATGGCCATCTGATGTGGCGGCATAACCCACTAATTCGGCATAAATTTTTGCGCCACGTTGTACAGCATGGTCGTAATCTTCTAACACCAACATACCGCCGCCGCCAGCAATCACAAAACCATCACGATTAGCCGAAAATGGGCGTGAAGCCGATTCGGGGGTATCATTGTAACGGCTAGCCATTGCACCCATCGCATCAAACAAACACGATAAACTCCAATGTTCTTCTTCGCCACCACCTGCAAACACCATATCTTGTTTGCCAAGCTGAATTTGCTCCATCGCGTTACCAATACAATGCGCCGACGTAGCACAAGCAGACGAAATAGCGTAATTAACGCCATAGATTTCAAAGGCTGTTGCCAATGAAGCCACAACGGTACTGGTCATAGTACGTGGCACCATATAAGGGCCAACCCGCTTAATGCTTTTTTCACGCGCAGTATCGGCTGCAATGACAACATTTTCGGTAGATGCACCGCCTGAACCTGCAATCACACCCACACGCGGGTTTTTAGCCACTTGCTCTTTGCTTAAACCTGCATCAGTAATAGCGTTTTGCATGGCTACATAAGCATAAGCGGCAGCATCACCCATAAAACGTCGCGATTTACGGTCAATTAGACTATCTAGGTCGAGGGTAGGTTTGCCGCTAACTTGGCTTCTAAAGCCCATTTGGGCATAAATAGGATTACTTTTAAGACCAGAAATACTATTCTTTAAGTGATGAGTCACGGTGGCGGCATCGTTGCCTATACATGAAACAATACCCATACCTGTTACAACTACTCTACGCATAATATAACCCTCAATGTAAAACCTATAAGACTGACGCGGGAATGATGTACTAATAGAGCGGCTGCGCGTAAGTCGAATTATTATCTAAGATGAAACTTAAGCTTTTATTAATAAAGTAAAATATCTATTAAATAAATTAACCCTCTTGTGTAAAGAGGGTGTTATACAAGAGGTATTAAAAGTTATCAGTGGTGGTAAACAAACCACATTTTAAATCGAGAGCAGTATAAATTTCACGGCCATCCACTAATACACGGCCATCGGCAATGCCCATGACTAATTTACGTTCAATCACACGGCGTAATTGGAGCTCGTAAGTGAGTTTTTTATGTGTAGGTAAGACTTGGCCTACAAACTTAACTTCACCCACACCTAAAGCACGACCACGGCCTGGGTTACCACGCCAACCCAAATAAAAGCCTAATAGTTGCCACATAGCATCTAAACCTAAACAACCAGGCATGACGGGGTCACTAATAAAATGACAGTCAAAAAACCATAAATCGGGCGTAATGTCTAACTCGGCAATAATTTCGCCTTTGCCGTACTGTCCATCATCGTCACTAATCTTGGTAATTCTGTCCATCATTAACATCGGAGGTACAGGCAAACGGGCATTTTCTGCCCCAAACAATTCACCTCGGCCACAAGCCAATAATTGTTCTTTTGTATATTGATTAGCGCGCATTAAAATAACTTCCAAAAAGTAAACGGCGTGATTCTAGCAAGCGATTGTGTCATATAACTAACACGAACCCAGTAGAATGTTTCTAATTATGTTTTTTGTGCTTAAAAGATGGCCTTTTAAGTATAAAATGATCTTGTAGATGCACAGTTGTACAAAAAACTTGATAAAAAGTATGTTAAATAAATGTCAATGGCCATAAAAACGGGTTAATTTGTCACTGTTTGCTTGACCAAAAACCAGCAATGTCCGAAGATATTGCACCTTTTATATTGTCTTAGCCATTTATTGTTAGGGCAATTCCTTATCACTTCGTTAAATCGTCACATTCCGAGGATTCCATGAAGGCTCTTGTTGCTGTAAAACGCGTTGTAGATTACAACGTAAAAGTTCGCGTCAAAGCGGACAACTCAGGCGTTGAACTTGCCAATGTTAAAATGGCTATTAACCCATTCTGCGAAATCGCTGTTGAAGAAGCGGTTCGTTTAAAAGAAAAAGGTATTGTTACCGAAATCGTGGTTGTTTCTGTTGGCCCTAAAGAAGCTCAAGAACAAATTCGTACTGCCTTAGCCTTAGGTGCTGACCGTGGTATTTTGGTCGAAACAGGCGCAGAAGTGCTACCTTTAGCCGTTGCTAAATTATTAAAAGCTATTTGTGACCAAGAACAACCACAATTGGTTATTTTAGGTAAGCAAGCGATTGATGATGATAACAACCAAACTGGCCAAATGTTGGCTGCGTTGGCAGGTTATGCTCAAGGTACGTTTGCTTCTATGGTTAAAGTAGAAGGCGATAAAGTCGCGGTTACTCGTGAAATCGACGGTGGTTTTCAAACCGTAGAATTAAACTTGCCTGCGGTTGTTACCACAGACTTACGTTTAAACGAGCCGCGTTATGCCGCGTTGCCTAACATCATGAAAGCCAAGAAAAAGCCTTTAGATGTTAAAACGCCTGCTGATTTTGGTGTTGATGTTACCCCGCGTATTAAAACTTTAAAAGTTGAGCCACCTGCTGAGCGTAGTGCAGGTATCAAAGTTAAAACCGTTGAAGAGTTAGTAGCTAAACTCAAAAACGAAGCGAAGGTGATCTAATCATGGCAATTTTAGTTTACGCAGAACACGATAACAGTTCTATTAAAGGGGCTACACTTAACACTGTAGCGGCTGCTCAAGCAATTGGTGGCGATATTCACGTTTTAGTTGCAGGTAGTGGCTGTGATGCAGCCGCCCAAGCTGCGGCACAAATTGCAGGCGTAAGTAAAGTATTAGTGGCCGACAACGCCGCTTATGCTCATCAATTAGCCGAAAACGTGAGTTTGTTAGTGGCTGAATTGGGTAAGGCTTATAGCCATATTCTTGCACCAGCAACCACAAATGGCAAAAACTTTGCACCGCGTGTTGCTGCTTTGTTAGACGTAGCTCAAGTTTCTGAAATCACTAAAGTGGTGAGTGCAGACACCTTTGAACGTCCTATCTATGCAGGTAACGCGATTGCCACAGTTCAAGCTTTAGATGCAATCAAAGTGATTACCGTGCGTACAACGGGTTTTGACCCAGTTGCAGCAACAGGTGGTTCAGCAGCAGTTGAAGCCGTTGCTTCTGCAACTGATGCAGGCACATCTAAATTTGTTGGCGAAGAGTTAGCTAAGTCTGACCGTCCAGAATTAACAGCCGCTAAAATTGTTATTTCTGGTGGCCGTGGTATGGGTAATGGCGATAACTTCAAAATTCTTTACAGCTTAGCTGACAAACTTGGCGCAGCCGTTGGCGCATCGCGTGCCGCTGTTGACGCAGGTTTTGTACCAAACGATATGCAAGTAGGCCAAACAGGTAAAATTGTTGCGCCTCAATTGTATGTTGCGGTAGGTATCTCTGGTGCGATTCAGCATTTAGCAGGTATGAAAGATTCTAAAGTCATTGTTGCTATCAACAAAGACGCAGAAGCTCCCATTTTCCAAGTCGCTGACTACGGTATTGTTGCTGACTTGTTTGATGTAGTGCCTCAGTTAGAAAAATTGGTGTAAAAGCTGGTTTAACCCTCACTCTAACTCTCTCCCACAAGGAGAGAGGACTCCCTCTCCCTTTGGGAGAGGGGGGGTGAGGGCTAAAAAACTTCAAAAAGCCCTAGCATTTGCTGGGGCTTTTTTGTTTAAGGAGAAAAAATGTCTGCCTATATTTCACAACTTGCCATTTATCCCCTAAAGTCGGCGGCGGCTATTGCATTAACACAAAGCGTATTATCAAGTTTTGGTTTGCAACATGATAGACGTTGGTTATTAGTCGATGACGAAGGTAAATTTATTACCCAGCGTCAGTATGCACAAATGGCCTTAATTCATGTACAAGTAATTGAGGGGGTACTGCATTTAGCTGCCCCTAATATGTCACCATTGATAGCCACACCACATCATCCTCAACAAATCACCGTCACGGTTTGGCAAGATACCGTCATGGCTTTAACCGTAAGCGAAGAGGCTGATACATGGTTGAGTCAGTTTTTGGGTTTTAGTGTACGTTTGGTGTTTTTTCCTGAGTATAGCCAGCGGGTGGTTGATACTGCATGGGCAGGCGTAGGGCATCAAACGGCGTTTTCGGATGGATTCCCTTTGTTGGTCATTAGCCAAGCTAGTTTTGATGATTTAAGTCAGCGTTGGGGACAAGCCATAGATTGGCGACGTTTTAGACCTAATTTGGTGATTGCAGGCGATTTTGCACCTTATAGCGAAGACACTTGGACGGCTTTAAAAATAGGCGATGTTGAATTGGCCTTAGTTAAACCGTGTTCACGTTGTGTTATTCCGAGTATTAACCCCCAAACAGGCGCAAAAGATAGCAGCCTTAATCGGGTATTAGCACAACATCGTCGTGCCAACGATGGCAAAATTTACTTAGGTCAAAATGCTATTATTCAAAAAGCCTCTTTACAGAGTGTGCTACATATCGGCGATAAGGTACAAATTATCAGTAAGTCATAAAAAGCAGCATTGCTTTTTGTTATCGTCTTGAGATACAACAAGGAGTGCTTATAATGTGCCATTCATGGGCTTAATAAATATTAGAGTAATAACAAATGATAATAGAGTACTTCTTTGATTTTGATGATGCCAAGCAACTCTATTTTAAAGTTGATTTAGACCGTCAATTTGATTTTAAGCAAGATTTAAGTCAGGCATCCGACTGGACAAAATTAGAAAATAATCAATGTTCTAATTGCCCGCTTAAAAAAACGGTATTTAGTCATTGTCCTGCGGCTTTAGATTTAGATAAAGTAATCGGTGGTTTTCAGCAAATTCCTGCCATTACTAAAGTTAAAGTAACCGTTATTACGCCAGAGCGCGAATATGCTAAACGGGTCACCTTAGAAGAAGGCGTACGCGCGTTAATGGGGCTGATTATGGCCACCAGTGCTTGCCCTGTCTTTAATACACTTAAACCCAATGCCCGACATCACCTACCTTTTGCTAGCCGAGAAGAGTCGGTATTACGCTCAGCGTCTTTGTATTTGTTAAGTCAGTATTTATTAGCTCAAGATGGCGGCGAGCCTGATTGGGAGCTAACGGGTTTAATCAAAACCAATGAGCAACTACAACTGGTTAATCATGCCTTTTGGCAACGCACCATGACCGCGTTTCAGAGTGATGCTAACTCTAAAGCCTTATTAGGTTTTTTTACTTTATCATCTAATATGTCGGCTTCGTTACAAAGTCAATTAGTGAAAATGAAAAACGTGTTTTATAGTGGCCAATAATTTTTTAGTTGGCTTTGAAGCCAATTTTTTTATAGAGCGTATATTAAACAGCTCACACAATTAATAATAAACGATGAGCATAACAACATGATTATTCAATACTTTTTTTCGTTTGATGATGGTTTGGATTTAAGTTATGACGTGCAGGTTAATCGGCGTTTTTCGATTCATGCCGATTATAGCCATGCGCCAGAATGGACTAAATTGACCAATAATCAATGCAAAAACTGTCCTTTAGATAAAAAGATTTACAGCCATTGTCCTGCCGCTTTAGATTTAGATAAAGTCATTCAAGATGTGCAAAAAATTTCGGCTTTAACTAAAGTTAATGTACGCGTTATTACTGCCGAGCGCGAATACGTAAAACGGGTGACTTTAGAAGAGGGCGTACGGGCATTAATGGGGCTGATTATGGCCACCAGTGCTTGCCCTGTCTTTTGTGATTTAAAACCCAATGCGCGTAACCATTTGCCTTTTGCTAGCCGAGAAGAGTCTATTTTACGTTTAGCATCGGTGTATTTAATGAAGCAATATTTTATTTGGCGTGAAGGCGGTGTGCCTGACTGGGAGCTAAAAGGCTTAATTAAAGAACACGCCGAATTACAGTTAGTTAATCATGCTTTTTGGCAACGAGTAATAGCTGCGTTTAAAAGTGATGCTAATTCTAAAGCTTTATTGAGTTTTTTTACGGTATCGGCCAGTATTTCCACCTCGTTAGATAGCCAACTCGCTAAAATGAAAACAGTCTTTTTTAGTAGTGTAGAGTAAATTTTTTGCATAATTTTTGGTGGGTAATTTTGTTGGTGGCGGTATTTGTGGGTGGGCAATGGATGATGATGCGTCCTAATCCACGCGAACAACGTGTGATGCACCTGCGTGAAGCGGCACGTAAAATGAGTTTGCAACCTAGACTTGTGCCACCTCCAGACTGGTTTAAAACAGATAATAAGCAGTTTATTGCCTGTTATAGCCTAATTGTACCTACGGCAAAATTGCCTTATAGCCGTGCCGAACGCCAAGCCGACGGCACATGGAAAACAGTGACAGGCAATGATTTGTTAGCAAAAACGGTACTTCCTGCCGAGGCCGATTTTTTATTGGCGATAGAAGCGCAAGCGAATAGTATTAGTTTTTATTGGCAAGAAGATGCAGCACAAACAGCGTTAGAGCCTTTAAAAACATGGTTGACGGCGTTAGCAAGTTAAGTGCTGCGTGTGATTTTGTTGTTTTTTGATGAGTTTTTTAGCCTAAAGTTAAAAAAAGCGACTGGTTTAATGAGTTAAATCGCTTATCTGTTGTATGCTTGCGCGGTTTTGTGTACGGTTAGTGCCTAAGTTCTCATGACTAAGACTATATTAAAACAATCGTCTCGTTTTGCAACTTACGCATTTTGCCAAAATTATTGCGTAAGTCTTAATTCGCTACGGTTGTCATAATGAGCTATATCTAGTCATTATAACGTCTTGAAATAACTAATTTTTGATAAAACTTTTGGGTTGTTATGGCTAAAGCATTGGTAATAGTGGAGTCGCCCGCTAAGGCGAAAACCATCAATAAGTATTTGGGCAAGGATTTTATTGTTAAGTCCAGTATTGGACACGTGCGCGATTTGCCTGTTAGTGGCGGCGCAAAAGAAGAAAAAGAAGACAAAGAAGTCAAACCAAAAACACGTTTAACCGCCGAAGAAAAAACACTTAAAGCGCGTAGTGCGTTATTTGGCCGTATGGGAATCGACCCCGAGCATGATTGGCAAGCGCAATACCAAATTTTACCCGGTAAAGAAAAGGTCGTTGCCGAATTAAAGGCACTGGCCAAAACGGTTGATACTATTTATCTAGCAACCGACTTGGATAGAGAAGGGGAAGCGATTGCATGGCATTTGCAAGAAGTCATTGGTGGCGACCCGAGCCGTTATCAGCGTGTAGTCTTTAACGAAATTACCAAAACCGCCATTACTGCCGCTTTTCAAAAACCGACCCGTTTAAATTTAGACCGCGTTAATGCCCAACAAGCACGTCGCTTTTTAGACCGTGTGGTGGGATATATGGTGTCGCCGTTGTTATGGGAAAAAATTGCCCGTGGCTTATCGGCAGGCCGAGTACAATCGGTGGCGGTGCGTTTAGTGGCCGAAAAAGAGCGCGAAATTAGAGCGTTTGTGCCTGAAGAGTTTTGGGATTTACACGCCGAAACACAAACACCTAAAAATGCCAACTTGCGTTTGCAAGTCACTAAATACAAAGACCAAGCCTTTAAGCCTAAAAAAGAACAAGAAACCAATGTTGCTTTAGCCGCCTTAAAAGACGCAACTTATACGGTAAGCAAGCGTGAAGACAAACCGACTAAAACTCGACCATCTGCGCCCTTTATTACCTCGACTTTACAACAAGCAGCCAGTACTCGTTTAGGTTTTAGTGTCAAAAAAACCATGACCTTAGCGCAGCGTTTATACGAAGCGGGTCATATTACCTATATGCGTACCGACTCGACTAATTTGAGTCAAGATGCAGTCCAAAATGTACGTCAATTTATTGAGCATCAGTTTGGCGCAAACTATGTGCCTGCAAATCCTAATGTTTATAGCAGCAAAAGTGGCGCACAAGAAGCTCACGAAGCGATTCGTCCTTCGGATGTTGCTACCATTCCGAGTAGTATTGGCGGTTTAGAGCGTGATGCTGAGCGTTTATATGATTTAATTTGGCGACAATTTGTAGCTTGTCAAATGCCCGATGCCGAATACGTTAGCACCTCTTTAGTCGTTGCTGCGAGCGATTACGAATTGCGTACTCGTGGCCGTATTTTGACCTTTGATGGCTTTACTAAAGTGCTATCACCTGTACAAAAAGACAATGACGATGTGGTGTTACCTAACGTCAATGTAGGCGAAGTCTTAAAGCTAATTCAGTTATTACCCACACAGCATTTTACTAAAGCACCGCCACGCTTTACCGAAGCCTCTTTAGTGCGTGAATTAGAAAAACGTGGTATTGGCCGTCCTTCAACCTATGCCTCTATTATTTCGACTATTCAAGACAGAGGTTACGTTAAACTTGATAACAAGCGTTTTTATGCCGAAAAAATGGGCGATATTGTTGCCGAGCGTTTGTTAGAAAGTTTTGATGATTTAATGGATTATGCGTTTACCGCCAAGCTAGAAGAAGAGTTAGATAAAGTTGCCGAAGGCGACGTTAACTGGAAAAAACTCTTAAATGATTTTTACCGCGACTTTAAAGCCAAACTCGAAAAAGCCTCTGGCGAAAACGGTATGCGTCGTAATCAACCCGTAGAAATAGATGTTCCTTGTTTGTTATGTCAGCGTCCAATGCAAATTCGTACCGCCACAACTGGCGTGTTTTTAGGTTGTAGTGGTTATGGCTTGCCGCCTAAAGAACGTTGCAAAGGCACGATTAATCTCATGCCTGTAGAGCATTTAGCACTTGCAGATAACGATGAAGAAGGCGAAACCAACGAATTACGCGCCAAAAAACGCTGCCCTAAATGCAGTACCGCAATGGACAGTTATTTAGTCGATGCCGAACGTAAATTACACGTTTGTGGTAATAACCCCGACTGTGATGGCTTTGTGGTTGAACAAGGCACGTACAAAATTAAAGGTTACGAAGGGCCTAGTGTAGAATGTGATAAATGTGGCGCAGCAATGGAGTTAAAAAGTGGCCGCTTTGGTGCTTATTTTGCTTGTACCAATTGTACTAATACCCGCAAAGTCTTGAAAAATGGCGAAGCAGCCCCACCTAAAGCAGATGCGATTCACACCGACATTAAATGTGGCAAAGTGAATGATTATTTTGTGTTGCGTGATGGTGCGGCAGGGTTGTTTTTGGCCGCAAGTCAGTTTCCTAAAAACCGCGAAACACGCACACCAAGCATTGCAGAATTAAAATCGGTTTCTGACCGTTTAGACCCTAAGTTTCATTATTTATTGTCTGCACCGCCAACCGATGACTATGGCAATCCTGCCTTATTGCGTTTTAGTCGTAAAACTAAAGAGCAATTTGTAGCCACCGAAGAAGATGGCAAACCAACAGGTTGGCAAGCCTTTTATAAAGATGGCATTTGGAAGATTACTAAAGGCAAAATGTCTAAAGAGAAGTAAGTTTTGCCCTCACTCTAGCTCTCTCCAACGGGAGAGAGAACCCCCTCGCCCTTTGGGAGAGGGTTGGGGTGAGGGAGTCACTCAATAAGGTAAGTTGTTATGCGTGTTGCGCGATATGGTGCAGGTCGTACCAACCAAAAGTTTTATTTTTGCAAAATTGCATTAGAGCAATGTGAAGCCGCTGTAGATGATGCCCACAAACAAGCACATTATGAGGCGGCGGTATTTCATCTACATGGTGCATTTTTGGCTTTTTTGCAAGAACTAAGCCGTTTTTATAAGCTGTCGCCACAATTAGTCACGACTGAGGCGATTCGTTTGGCTTTAGAGGCTAAAGGGCAGGTTTCTCCCGAAATTAGCCAGTTGCAAGCCGTAGAAACGCATGACGCATGGTTAGGGCAATTGCAAAAAATGTTTTTTGAATATCAGTTAGCGGTTGATCCTATAGAGCCACAGCCCGAAGCCGAATTACCCGATAGTTTGATTGTACGTGTAGTCACCATGAGCGAAGAACCTGCTTTAGATATAACGCGTGTGCAAACGTGGTACAAACAATTACAGCGTTTAATCACAGATTTTAGACAAGAGATGGTAGAGTTTTAACGTGCCTGAAGCGATGTTAGAAATAGTCGAGTTAGAAAATGGCGAAGTGGTTTTGCGCCGTGCTGATAGCAGCGCAGGCTCTAGCGAGCCGTTTGTGCGTGTGAGTTTTTCGGAAGAAGCCAAAGCCCTAATAAACGGCCAATCGGCACAACTTGGCCGCATGATGATTAGCATGGGCTTACAAGCAGTAGCGCGCGCTCATGCCGAAGCCATTAAAGAAGCCATCGAAGCAGGTGAGTTATCAGAAGATGACTCAGACGACGATAGCGCGATTCCCCCCAATACCCGTTTACATTAAATGCTAATTTTTTGTAGGGCTAAACTTCTATATTTGCCTCAAAATTAGGGCAGACGGGTCGCCTCTACAAAATCCGCATTTTGTATTCATTCCCAGACATCTACACGCCCCCATAAATTCTATTATCGAGACTGTTTATGCAAAAAATCGCCATTATTGGTAGTGGTATTGCAGGCTTAACCGCCGCTTATCGGGCGCGTCAGGCAGGTTTTAAGGCGACTTTGTTTGAAGCACAGCAAGGGCATGGCATGGATGCTCATGCCTTAGCCGTCGATGGCGGTACAGTTGACGTACCATTACGGGTGATGAATCCTCAACGTTGGCAAAATGTATTAGCCTTAGCGCGTGACGTGGGTGTAGGCACTTTTGAAGTCAATACTTATGTTTCGTGTAGCGATTTACAGCAAAAAACATGGTTTCGCTCGTATCGTATGCCCGTAACGCATTGGCCAATGTTAGGTTCTTGGCGTTATGCCCATTTAAATAGTGCCAAAATTGCCCTTGGCTTGTGTCAACTCAAAAAAACGCTGCGTTATACGCGACAACATCCTCAACTAAGTATTGCCGAATTATTAGTAAAATATCCTTTTGAACCTGTCTTTTGGCGTGGTTTGGTGTTGCCTTTATTAACCACGATTTGCACTTGTGACGAAGCTCATTTATTAGCATGGCCAAGCCATCAATTATTAAGTTTGTTAAATGATATTTTAAATCCACAAGGTAAGCGTTTGTTGCGTTTGAATGGCGGAACATCGGCCTTAGTGCAGCGTTTGGCGCAAGGTGTGCCGAGTTATCACGGTAGCCCTGTACAGCAAGTGGTAGAGCAGGGCGAGCAGGTGTTGGTTAAAAACCAGCGTGGCGAGGGTGGGTTATTTGATAAGGTTATTGTGGCCACACAAGCCAATCAATTAAGTTTTATTGAGGGTGAGAAATACGCAGCCGAGAAAAAAGTCTTGGCAGGCATTACTTATGCTCAAGGCGAGTTAGTGGTGCATCAAGATTTACATTGTTTGCCGCGTCGTCGTCAAGATTGGACAGCCTTGAGTTTTATGGCCGATAAACAGTTTAAGCGGTTTATGTTTAGCGTATGGGTAAATACCGTTGAGCCAAGTTTGGCCAATAAAACGCCTGTATTGCAAACATGGAATCCTATTATTAGTTTAGATGAATCTAAAGTTTTATCGCGCACGCCCTTTCAACGGGCTGTAGTTAATTCAAATACTGCTAAAATTTTAGCGCAGCTTGAGCAATGGCATCAGCAGCCGAATAGACGGATTTTTTATATTGGTTCATGGGCTTTTGAGGGCGTTCCGTTGTTAGAAACGGCGGTGTGTTCGGCACAAGCGGTGATTGATAGGTTGAAAAAAGCTGAGTGAGGTTTTTTGTGATTTGTGGGTTTAGTGCCTCAACCCACATTACACTTATTTACAGGAGGGTTCTATGTATTTTGAATTGTTATCATTATCAAATGGCCTTATTGCTCAATATGAGATTGTAAATAACAAAAGAGATAGCACTATTAAATCTAAAGTGGATGTATCCATTATTTTAGAGGATGGTACTTTCTCAATGGAAATATTCGGTGAGTTAGTCTCTTCTTTAAGAGATAGAAATCTGAATATCTTAAATAAAGGGATTGCTGAAGTTACTATAATAAAACGTCCTACTCTTGGTAGTTCTGTCATAAAAAATGGACAATTAATTTATACACCTAAAAAGGAAGGAATTGATACGGTTGTATTGAGAGTCAAGACGCATACAGGAGCAACGGTAATTTATAGTGTGACTATAGATATTGATTCTGCTGGAGAGGCATCCTATAAAGTAATCAATTTTTCACATATGGCTATGATTAGTAAGCCTGTATCCAGTAACCGTAGGATGGGTTGACGAAGGAAACCCATCATGCTGATTTGTGGTTTTTTTTGCCTCAACCCACATTACACTTACTGTTTAAAATAGTAAAAACCAAATGCCAAACCCCCAACATTTTAATATCAATGGCCAATTACTCAGCCCTAACCCACAACACTGGATTTGGAATAATTTAGGTAGTTGGGCAAACAATAACGACTATGGCGCAGCTTGCCAAGCCTTAGCCCGTTTACATGGTCAAGCCGCACACCTACACGCAGGAGAGCATATTTTAGAATTAGCCTGTGGTTATGGTGCAGCATTTGAGTTGTGGCAAAACGAGTTTAATATAAATAAAATCAGTGCTTTAGAATATAGGCCACAATGCGTTGACTATATTAAACAACAATCTTTAGCGCAGTTAGTACACATTAGCGAGGGGCGATTTTATCCATTGCCAAAGCAATTAAACGATGTTGAATATGATGCCGTGGTGTGTGTTGATGCCGCCTATCATGCACAATCATTAACACAATTTTTGGCAGTTATTGCCTCAGCGTTAAAAACAGAAGGGCGTTTTGCGTTTTCTACCTTAATGTTAGCCGATGATTATACTAACTATGCGTTAACACAACGCGTGTTTGCTCAAGGTTTGTTACGCCTAGCAAATATTAATAAAGCCAATGTGTTAAGCCACGCTCAAATTATGCAACTAGCCCAACAACAGCAACTAACAGATATTCAAATTGTGCCACTTAATAGCGTATTTACAGGTTTTGCACAGTGGATTGAACAACGTGCCTCACAATTGCCGCAGCATCTTAAATTAAGCAAAGATTGGCAAAAAATTTACTTAACCGCGCGTTGGTGCAAATGGTTGGTTAATTATCCTTTGTTGCGTTATGTGTTGGTGAGCGGCAAAAAATCCCCTCTCCCTTTGGGAGAGGGTTAGGGTGAGGGCAAAACTAATCACACCAACTCAAATCCAACTCACGCTCATAAACCGAGGTACTCACGCCTAACAAACCCAACATGGTATGAAACAAATTATCATGGGCAACAGGCTCAGCTTGCTTTTGTTTTAGACATTGTTGAGCTTGAGCATGAGTAAAGCTAAATGTAGGCGAAAACCATGCAAACATTGGAATATGGGTTTGCTGGCTCGGTGCAAACATATATGGTGCACCGTGTAAATATAAGCCGCGTTCGCCCGTGGATTCGCCGTGATCAGAGACATACCAAAGTGCCGTTTGATAGTCTTTAGCGTCTTTAATTAACGTATTGATGGTTTGTGCCACTATATAGTCAGTATATAAAATGGTGTTGTCGTAGGTGTTAATTAAAGCTTGTTGTGAGCAACCCTGAATCGCATTGGTGTTACAAGCGGGCGCAAATTTTTCAAACTCTTTGGGATAACGCCGATAATACGCGGGCCCATGACTGCCTGCGTGATGCAATACAATAACGCGGTCGGCTACAGGCGCATTTTTTACATAATCGTTAAAGGTTTCCAATAATAAATCGTCTTGGCATTCGCCATCTATACACCATGCAGTTGTACGATGTGGCAGCAACGGAATATTAGTTACACGGTCGCAAGCTCCTTTACAGCCAGAGTTATTATCAATCCATGTGACTTGATAACCTGCGCGTTGCAAAATATCCAATAAGCCTTCGCGGTGGCTAGCTAATTCATCATCATAATTTTTGCGAGTAAAGCCCGAAAACATACACGGTAAAGACACCGCTGTTGCCGTACCACATGAGCTAGTTTGGCTAAAGTTAATCAGCGGTTTTTGGCTAAGTTCTGGGTTGGTATTACGCGTATAACCATTTAAAGAAAAGCTTTGGGCTCGTGCGGTTTCGCCTACAACTAACACCATTAGCGTAGGTTTACCTTGGGGTATTTGAGTGCGTTTTGCATCTTCGCCATAACGTACTAATGGCAGTTTTTTAATGACAGCATGGCGTTGAAAGTAGTTAGTAAAGGCATTGATACTATTAGTAGGATTAACACTAAAACGTACCGTACGATGTTCTCTAAAAATAGCGGCATAATCGACATAAAATAACATTGCCACGCTACCAATTAACACCAAAGAAATTATCACACCATAAGTACGTTGTTTTAATTGTGTAAAAAAGCCTTGTGCATCTAAAGGCTTACGCCATAACCAATACATAGGCAATATCATAATAATAAAAATATAAGCAAATAAGTGCCAGTTTAATAAGTCACGAGCTTCGTAAGGGTCAGTTTGCATTAAGTTTTGAATTTGACCTACTTCAACCCCCACACCAAAGGTATCCACCGAGTAAGCGCCAAAAGCACAAAAGAACAGCAACAAACTTTGTAAGGGACGCGCCAAAAAGCCCCATGTAAAGAGCTGTAATAATAGATTTAAGTATGCCCATAACAACACAAATGCTGAGGCCAAAAATACACCCGCTTTAAGTCCGTTATAAGGTGTAAGCGTATAAAGCTGATACAAAAAAGAACTATTGGCTAAACACGTCATCCATAACGCCAGTAGGCCGTTAATAACCGCTAAGCGACGTGATGAAAGTTTTTGAAAAATATTGATAGACATATACTAAGTATCTTGTTTGTTAAACGAGGTAACTGGAAGGGTGATTTCAACAATTAGGCCACCTTGGGCGCGATTTTTAATACTAATTTGACCATCATGTAACTCTAAAATTTTTTGCACAATCGACAAGCCTAGCCCTGTACCACGACTATCGGCGGTGTCTTGATGGCGATAAAAGCGTTGCATAAGGCGTGGAATATCGGCTTCGGGTACACCACAACCCGTATCGGCAATTTGTATTTGAACCTGTTGATTTAGTAGCATTAGCATGACGTTAATATCTGCGTGCTGAGGGCTGTATTTGATGGCATTTTCAATTAAATTTCGTAATAAAATCGTTAGTAAAAGGCGATTGCCTTCAAGCACAATATTTTGATGAGATTGATTGAGTGCTAAGGATTGCTCTTTTTCGGAGGCTAAAGGAAATAGCCCAGCAATGACTTCTTGGGTAAAACCTACAAGCTCAATTTGCTCTCGCTCTAGGGCGTATTTATTGGGTTCTAAACGCGCTAAGGTTAATAATTGCTCAACCGTATGTGCGCTACGGTTTACACCTATTAATGCTTTATCAATCCCTTGTTGCATCTTTTGTATGTCGGGTGCGTTTTGAGCCACTTGTAATTGCAGTTTGAGTACCGTGAGTGGTGTTCTTAGCTCATGGGCGGCATCGGCCAAAAAGCGACGTTCTCGCTCTAAACCTTCATCTAAACGCGTCAGTAAATGATTAAGTGCATCTAATACAGGTTTAAGTTCGTCTGGCGGTTGTTCGTTAAGTTTGACGGGCTGCAAATAATCTAAGTCACGCTCTTGCATGGCTCTAGAGAGTTTGGTTAACGGAGATAGGCCTTTTTTTATGAAGCTACTAATTAGTATCACCATTAAAATAACGGCAATAATAGTGCCAGATAACATACTTAACAAAATATTGTTGAGCATTTCCTCTCTAATATCAGAGCGTTCGGCCACGATAAGCCAATATTGATTGCTAGGAATTTGATGGGTATAAATAAACCAAATATGTTTACCTGTTTTTTGTTGAAAAAAACCTTTAGTCAACGGAGAGAGGGCATAGTTTGGTGCGCTTGGTGTATTAAGTAATAGTTTTCCGTGTTTGTCCCATACTTGAATGGCAATTTTACGTTCGTAAGCGTGTCCATCTGCGTTGTATTCTGTGCCAGACTGAAAGTGGTTGTTATTGACCTGTAATAGTGCTTCGCTAATATGCTGTAAATTGATTTTATTTATTTTTTGATTTAAAAAACCACCAATAAACCGCGCATTTTCTACAAGTTGAGCATCATGTAGCTCATTTATTTCTTCGGTTGTTGATAAATAACTAATTAAAAAAGACACAAATGATGCCAATAATAAGGTGCTAAAAAAACCTACAAGCAAATATTGACGAATAGACTTCATGGCGCAAGTTCTTGAATAATATAACCTACGCCGCGTATCGTTTTAATGAGTTCGGGGTATAGCTTTTTGCGTAAATGATGAATATGTACTTCGAGGGCATTACTTTCGATATCTTCACCCCAACCATACAAACTTTGTTCGAGTTGTTGCCGAGTAATTACTTTGCCTATGTTTTCTAAGAGTTGATGCAGCACCATAAACTCACGTCTATGCAAAATAACTTCTTGTTTTTTAAAAAAGGCTTGTTGGCTTTGTGGGTCAAGTATTAAATCACTATAGCTAATACGGGTATCTGCGCGACCATGAGAACGGCGCGTGAGGGCGCGTAATCGTGCATTAAGTTCGTCTAGGTCAAACGGTTTAAGTAAGTAGTCATCTGCACCAGCATCTAAACCGTTCACTTTATCTTGTAATGTGTCGCGTGCGGTTAAAATTAAAATCGGGGTGCTAATGCCTTTGGCTCGCACGGCTTTTAATACACTCATGCCATCTAGTCGAGGTAAACCTAAATCTAAAATCACTAAATCAAAGTGCTGTTCGCTAATCGCGTGCAAGGCTTGTTGGCCATCTTTGAGCCAATCCACGGTATAACCTTGCGGCTCTAGTGCGCTTTGTAGCGTTTCGCCAAGCATGGCATCGTCTTCAACTAATAAAATACGCATAAAACCATAACTCTAAGTGGTTTTTAGGTAAGTAACGGTATTTTACCACTACAAAAAATAAACAGGTCTTTAGTATATGATGATAGATAAATAAACTTAAGGATTGCTTAAGTAAACATAATTAAAGTGTAGGCTAGATTGAGAAGCTTAAAGTTGGGGATATGGCGTTTGCTAAACATGAAAGTAGGCAAGGGGAGCAAGCATATAAACGGATAGTCAAGACGTTTAAGTAAGCAGAGAACTTTAAGCTTTATTAATATCATCAATAATTAGTTTTTTAAGGTCAATCACATCCGATGGGGAAAAATCCATGTGATACATCTTTTTAATACCATAATTTGTTAGCGTGTAATGATGTGTAGATTCTATAGAATGTCGTGCAAGACAATTTTTTACACAGTGTAAAGAACAGCCATCCAATGATATTATTTTTCGGCCAGACTTTGCTTTTTTTACTAAAGATTTTACGCCACCACCAACACCCGCTATACAAGACATTTCTGCAACTTGGTCACGGTCTAATTCAACAGCTATTTGATTTGCCAATTGAGCGATATTAGAGCAGCCTGAACATGAATAAATTAAGGGCAGCTCATGATTTTCTTCTTTGTCCATCATAAATAATCCAATATTAAGAATTAAAGAACTACTCAGGTACAACACTATTTAATTTAAAAAAACTAATAGAATATTTGTAGTACCTGAATAGTGAAAAAGCCAACTTATACACAACCATACATACTATTTGCGCCAATAGTTATTGGCGGCGGCTATGGTAGAGAATTCTGTAGCTACAACTTGACCAATACTAATAAGCATTGCTGGGTCGTTGGCATAAACGTCTCGCATTTTATTGCGAGCTGCTTCATCAGGTTGTGTTGCTTTAATAATAAGTCTGGACATCTTAATCGCCAAGGCTCGCCCTTCTTCAGGAGTATTAGTGATGAGTGTGTTATTAGGGATTAGTGTAATATTCATTTTTTTCTCTTAAATAATGGCAAAACTATTAACGCTAGCGTGGATTGAGGCACTAAACTCACGATAATCCAAGTGTAGGTTTTCTATGTCTACACTACCATAATATATTTAAGTGGGGTAAGTCATATACCAAAACGGGCTACCTAATACACCAATGAGGTGTGTCCATTGCCTCTAAAAACTGTTCGGCAAATTCACCTTGCAAACTGGCAAAAGTGGCCATCATGCCTGCTTCAATGCAAGTAGGCGCAGCAACGGTTACCGAGTGAGGTGCATCGGTAATTGGCCAACCTGTCATGGGGTTTAAGATGTGGCTATAACGTATGCCATCTTTTAATAAAAAGCGTTTGCTGTCACCACTGGTGGCTAACGCGCCTTGGCTAATTTCTAAAATGCCGTGCGTTTGGCTATGTTGCTCAGGATTTTCGATGCCAACTTGCCATGCCGTGTTGTCACGTCTTGCTCCTGTGACGCGCAAATCTCCGCCAAAGTTGATTAATACAGGCTCGTTGGTATGGTCAACCACTAATTGCCAAACTTTGTCTACCGCATACTCTTTGCCAATACCGCCAAAATCTAACTCCATACCATAAGAGAGTGAGATGACAGGATTTAACCAACGTACTTTTTCCCAGCCAATATGGGCTAGTAAACTATCAATTACCGCAGGGTCGGCCAATATATCGCTGCCATCAAAACGCCATGCACGACGTAAAATACCCGAAGTTACATCAAACATTCCGCCGCTTAAGGTATAACATTGTGCCGCAAAATCAATCAGTTCGGCAGTTTCGGTATCAACTTGTACTACGCCACCTTCACAATTATTAATTTTATATAAGATATTATCTTGTTGATAACGACTAAATTTTTGTTCTATACGCCATGTTTCTTTGCTAATTAAATGACTTAAACGTTTTACTAAATTTTCATCATCGGTGTCGACTAAAATGTCGCAAACACTCGCCATTGCTTCAAATTGAATATGCCAATAATTGGTATGATGTTGAATATTGATATGATTGCTGTGTGACATAAAGGGTGTTCCATGTGCTTCGCTGCTATAAGTTACAATAAAATTTGTTCCCTCCTCTAATTTAGGGGAGGGTTAGGGTGGGGTTGATAGATAACCCCCTCCCAACCTCCCCCTTATCAGGTGGAGGAGGACTTGTAACCATAACAAACAAGTTTAAAACTTAAATGAATACCCAAACTGTACCATTAAAGCATTTAAATCAGGAACTAAGGTTTGTGTTTTAAGCTGTCCTATTGCCGCCGTTTTAGCATTGCCTGCTTGGTTATATTGCTCTACACGTACGCTAAACTCGCGGTCATTGGCTAAAGTTTTACCGTATTTAATACCAAAGGTAGTGGCATCAAATTCGCCTAAGCGTGAATCTGCCGAGGCAAATTGGGGCAATGCTTGGCCTTGTACCAAAAAGTTTTGATAAAAGTCGGCGGCAGTTTGAGTATAAAAGCGTAAATGTGGCTCTAAATAACTGCTATCGTTAAGTTGATAACGATAACGTACATCTAGGGTATGTGAGTTAATGCCCCAATCGTCTGTCATATAACGATATGATACATCCACCACATCTTGTGTTAAATGATATTTGGTTTGCCAAAATAAACTATGACGTGTACGACTATCGGGACGATTTTCAAACAAATAGTCTTGTGCAAAACCTGTAGTGCCATCCACTAAACTTAACACTTTATACGGGTCGGTATGATAACCACTCGATGTGCTTAAGGAATAATTCCATTGCATAATCGTTTTACGATTAATGACTTGTGTTATTCCCAATAGGGCATCAATCACCGTTTTGTTGTCGTCACCTTCTTTAATATTATTAGCCATAGAGCTAAAAGGCTTAGGTTTACCACCCACCGAATTAAGGGTATCTAACTCAAGATTTAAACCTGCACTCAGCGTGGTGTTTTTATTGTTAATGTCTTTAGAAATCGCGCCATTTAAGGATAACGATTTAAAGTCATACTCTGACGAAATGCCACCGCCCACGCTGGCTTTATATTCTTCATTAAGGGGTTGTTCCCAATTAACATGAACCGCAGCACGTGTATCTTTAAATTCACTATCTAAGGGCTGATTATTGGGAGCAGTGGTGTACTGTTTGTTACCCGAAGGGCCTGTAAAAGTTTGTGCTTGGCTACTGGATGTTGCACCGTTGGGTGATGCACCTGTTAACGAGTCTAGGGTTAGTTTAAGATTAAGCACCCGTTCGTCACCATAATCTTTTTTAAGATTAACAATGGGTTCGGCTGCTTGTACTCGACCATTGTTTTCTTTGTAATACAAAACGGCAGTATCGACTTGCCAGTCTTTAGCGTCGGTGTTTTCTTGAGCGTGTACACCTGTTGATAAGCCCAATAAGCCACAGCTTGCGGCGGCTAATGCTGCTCTAAGGGCAGGCATTTTTTTGTTAGTTAGTTGCATCCGCAGCCACCTCCACCAAAACCACGTCCACCACTAGACGCTTCTTTACTAAAATAAATATGGTCGTCAATGGCACTATCGAGCGGTGCGCTATTGAGTTGCATGGATTTTTTGGCTAATAAATCGCGTTCCCAAGCTTTAACCCCTAAAGAGCTACAGCCAGCCAAGCTGCCAACAGTCAGCAGCGTCATCATCAGTATTACCGTTTTATTCATCATAAAACTCCCATTACTTTTCGTTTAATTAGACCCTCACCCCAACCCTCTCCCAAAGGGCGAGGGGGCTATCTTCATCAATAAAATAGTTAGAGCGAGGGTAAGTACCTATTACTTTTCGTTTAACAGCGTTTGTAATTCGGTTTCATATTGGCTAGTTTTGTTGCCATGAAAGCCTTTGTGTTTAAAACGTGGTTTGCCTTGACGGTCTAAAACATAAGAACTAGGCATAGAGTTAACTTTAAAATCTTCGGCAAGTTTGCCGTTTTTATCAAAAATAACTTTAAAGTCGGGGTTAAATTCACTTAAAAATTGCTCGGCGAGTTTTTTATCTTGGTCAACATTAACAGCAAGAATCACTAAGCCATCTTTAGCGTATTGTTGTTGGGTTTTTTTCATCCAAGGAAATGACTCTTTGCAAGGGCCACACCATGAAGCCCAAAAGTCGATATACACGACTTTGCCTTTATAAGCCTCTAAGTTAAGGCTATCTCCTGCATGACTTAATGCCGCACTAAGACTTAACACTACGAACCCTAAAAGCTGTTTAAAAGATGCCATAGTTTTCTCCATTCATTTATAGTTTCTAAACTAGGTGTAGCTCAGTATAAAAAAGATAACTTAAGGATTGCTTAAGAAAACAAAAAAGCTGAACTTGCTTAAAAGTAATGTGATTAATGGGTAGTGGGTGAATTTTTTTACACGTCTTTCTTAAGACTCTCTTAATAAAAACCCAGTAAAGTAGTATTAACACTCAACCTAAACCCAATAGGTCAGTCATACAATGCGTATTTTTTTAATGTGGATGATGTTGCTAGTTGGAGTAATGGCTCATGCAGACGCGCCAAATTTTGATGATATTCCTGCCGAAGAAGACTATTTGGCGGTAGAGCAGGCATTTAAACCTGTATTAACTGTAAAAGATGGCCATGTGATGCTGTCTTTTAGTATTGCTGATGGTTATTACTTGTACAAAAAACGTATCTTAGCCACTACGGCGAGTCAAACGCCTATTGCTGTTGGGCAAGCGGTATTTGATGCGCCTGCACAAATTAAAAATGACCCAAATTTTGGTCGTGTTGAGGTGTTTCACCACACACTCAGCGTAGATTTGCCTATATATGCCACCCAAAATAAAGACATTGAAAAAGTCGTACCTATTAACGCGGTGTATCAAGGGTGTTCTGAGCAAGGTTTATGTTACCCACCACAAACCCTTAAAACGGCCGTTAAATTACTCATGGTTGCACCTGCTGCTCCCGTAGAAAATTTAGAAACACCTGCCACAAATAATAATGCTCAACCCAACTCTAATGATGCCAATAGTATTTCTAAATTTTTGGCAGGCGGAAGTTTGTTGTTTGTTTTGGGTACTTTTTTGGTGTTAGGTATAGGCTTATCGTTTACGCCTTGTGTATTACCCATGATACCTATTTTGTCGGGCATTATTGCAGGGCAAGGCGCAGGTTTGTCGGCTAAACGGGGTTTTTTGTTGTCGTTGTCTTATGTGGTTGGCATGGCAACAACTTATGCAGCGGCAGGTATGGCGGTGGGTTATTTTGGCGCAAGTGCTAATTTGTCGGCTTGGATGCAAAGCCCTGTAGTGTTGTCTATTTTTGCATCTATTTTTGTGTTGCTCGCGTTGGCCATGTTTGGTTTTTATGAGTTGCGTTTGCCTGCGTTTATTCAAGATAGATTAAGCAACCTTAATCAAAAGCAACAAGGCGGTACGTATTTAGGTGTGTTGTTGATGGGCGTGTTTTCGGCTTTAGTGGTGTCGCCTTGTGTGTCCGCTCCCTTAGCAGGTGCATTACTTTATATTAGTAGTACGGGCGATATGTGGTTGGGCGGTGCAGCGCTACTGGCTTTAGGCTTGGGCATGGGAACGCCATTGTTAATTATCGGTGTGGGTGGCGGTAGTTTGATTCCCAAAGCTGGCTCATGGATGGAAGTGGTTAAGTCAGTATTTGGCGTATTGTTATTGATGGTTGCCATAGGCTTGTTATCGCGCTTTTTGGCAGGTACGGTTACCTTGGTTTTGTGGGGCTTATTACTTATTGTTTGTGGTGTTTTGATGGGCGCATTAGACAACACGCAAGCAGGATGGCCAAGATTTTGGAAAGGTTTGGGCGTGGCTTTGTTGGTGTGGGGGGTATTGCTAATGGTAGGGGCGGCGAATGGTCAGTCCAATCCTTTACGGCCTCTACAATGGTCAATGGCAGCTAATAATCAAGCAGCAAAAGCAGAAGTCAGCTTTAAAAAAATTAACAGCTCTAAAGATTTAGAGCTTGCTTTATTTGATGCTAAACAACAAGGCAAAACAGTGTTGTTAGATTTTTATGCCGATTGGTGTGTGGCTTGTGTAGAAATGGCTCACGATACTTTTAGCTCGCCTATGGTGGCTCAAGCCTTAAAACCTGTGATGTTGTTGCAAGCCGACATTACGGCTAATGATGCAAGTGCTCAAGAGTTATTAAAAAAGTTTGGCTTGTTTGGCCCGCCAAGTGTGTTGTTTTTTAATGCACAAGGTCAAGAATTACGCGCTTTACGGGTGATGGGCAGTATGGGGGCAGAGGAGTTTGTTGAGCATATTAAGCCGCTATTATAACAGCGGCTTAAACGTGAATTAGCCAATATCAATCGTAAGTAATAAAATAGTTGTTGGTTGAGTTTTACTCTCTAATTTTAAATGGCATGGGTGTAGTTGGTGCATTGTATTGAGTCAATAGCACCATGCGCTGCAAGCCAACCATGGTGAAATAGGGAGCTTGACGTTGTACCGCGTTAATTGCCCATGCCGGTACAAAACCACCAGGGTGAATAAAACCTTCAACTTCTAAACGAGTTTTGTCTTTATCCACAGGTGTCCATTTGATTTCCATGTCTTCGGCTAACATGCGTACAAACGGTGGCTTAACGGGTAAAAAGTCGGGTGCGGCTTTTAACTTAAATAAAGCATAGCCTTTTTGTGAGGTATAAGGCTCAATGACTGCATGGATAACCACGTCTCTGTCGGGCAACGAAACGGGCGCATCATGTTGTAAATAATAATAAAACTCGGTATCTGAAACCTTCTTTAAAAGTTTGGCATCACGCACTGTCCAAAACCATCGCGTATAATTTTCTATATCAAAATAAATCCGTGATACGGTTTCTAAGGAGCCATTAACCACAACATCTAATTTAAAAGAGCGTACACCCGCATTTTGGTCGTCACGTTTGTCATACGACTTAATATTTAAACGCTTATCATATTTAAGTAGTCGCCACTCTTTAGATGCTTGACTGCTGCGCAAATCCTCTAAATCATCAATGCTTGCTTGAGCAATAGTAGGAACAGCACTACATAATAACATTGCAAGCAGTGTGGGTAATAGCTTTTTCATAAATGTAACAACCTCACTTGTGCTAAAAATATTGTTATGCTGTTCATATTAAGTATTGTTAATTGACGACTTATTATTGTTGTAAACCCAATCCAACTAGAAAACTATAGTTTTTTTTGATACTATAAAGAGGAATA
>ERZ724520.141-NODE-141-length-38094-cov-8.894056_pt1 | contig 38094 bp, 26 predicted proteins | sample MGYA00376053_ERZ724520 | MGnify/ENA primary metagenome ERZ724520 (study PRJEB28724, sample SAMN07190886) | activated sludge metagenome | isolation source: activated sludge of sewage treatment plant in Hong Hong | place: USA: Christiansburg, Virginia | collected...
CCTCTACCGTGCCCTCGATCTCGGCAGGCACGACCGCGTCGGGAGACTCCTCGTCCACGTCGAGCAACGCGAACACCCGCTCGATCGATGCCACACCCGACTGGAACACGTTCGCCATCGCCGCAACCTGGGTGAGCGGCTGAGTGAACTGCCGCGAGTACTGGATGAATGCCTGCACGTCACCCAGCGACAACGCACCCGACGCCACCCGCAACCCGCCGATCACCGCGATGGCCACAAAGTTGAGGTTGCCGAGAAACATCATCGCCGGCTGGATGATCCCCGAGATGAACTGGGCACCGAAGCTGGCCTCATACAGCTCCTCGTTGACCTCGTTGAATTTCTCCTCGGCTTCAGCCTGGCGGCCGAACACCTTCACCAATGCGTGACCGGTGAAGGACTCCTCCACCTGAGCATTCAACGTGCCCGTGTGCTTCCACTGGGCGATGAACTTGGTCTTCGACCGTGACGCAATGAACTTGGTGAGAAAGAGTGCGCTGGGGATCGTGATCAACGCAACCAGCGCCAGAAGCGGGGAGATGATGAACATCATCACCATCACGCCGACGATGGTGAACAGCGAGGTCAGCATCTGGCCCAGGGTCTGCTGAAGGCTCTGGGCCACGTTGTCGATGTCGTTGGTGACCCGGCTGAGTAGGTCACCGCGGGGCTGCCGGTCGACATAGCTCAGGGGCAATCGGTTGATCTTCTCCTCAACATCGGTGCGGATACGCGACATCGTCCGTTGCACCACTCCGGCGAGCAGGTAGTTCTGCCCGTACGAGAGGATCCACGCCACCAGATACAACCCAACGGCCAACAACAGGGTGTTGTGCAGTCGCGTGTAGTCGATCCCGCCCTTGGAGCCGATGCCCGAGAAGATCACGTCGGTGGCCCGCCCCAACACCTTCGGGCCGATCACCGTCAGCGTGACGCTGACGATCGCCAGTAGCACCACCATGATTGCGCCGATTCGTTCCGGGCCCATCAGCCCGGCCAGCCGCTTCACCGACCCGGCCAGATCCTGGGGCTTCTCCGCCGGCATGCCCGCTGCAGCCGCCCGATTGGGGCCCTGGGTCGCAGACGCTCGGGCGTCGGCAGCCACCTTTTTCGCGTCGGCGGCCGAACCCGTTTCGGCGTCGCTCTCCAAATCCGCCAGATGCGCGTTGGGGTTCCTGCCGTTGGTTGGCCGGTCGTTGGTTGGCCGGTCGTTGCTGGTTGGGTCGCTCATGCCGGCTCCTCCACCCGCTGGGATTCGACGATCTCCAGGTAGGTGGGACACGTTTCGATCAGTTGCTCGTGGGTGCCCAGGCCCACTTGATGGCCGTCCTCCAGCACCAGGATCTGATCGGCCGATCGGATGGACGACACCCGCTGACCGACCACGATCACCGTGGCATCCCGAGTCCAGGGCACCAGCGCCGCACGAAGGTGGGCGTCGGTGGCCAGGTCGAGCGCAGAGAACGAGTCGTCAAACAGGTAGATGCCGGGCTTGCGCACCAGGGCACGGGCGATGGCCAGACGTTGACGCTGACCGCCCGACACGTTGGAGCCTCCCTGGGCGATGCGGGCGTCGAGTCCGCCGTCCATCTCGGACACGAAGTCCTTTGCCTGGGCCACCTCGAGGGCCTCCCACAACTGGTCGTCGGTGGCGTCGGCATCGCCGAAGCGAAGGTTGGAGGCGACGGTTCCCGAGAACAGATAGGGCTTCTGGGGCACCATGCCGATGCGGCTCCACAACAGCTCGGGGACGATCTCGCGGACGTTCTCACCATCGACGAGCACCTCGCCCTCGGTAGCATCGTAGAAGCGGGGGATCAGGTTGAGCAGCGTGGTCTTGCCCGACCCGGTGCTGCCGATGATGGCGGTGGTCTGGCCCGGTGAGGCGTTGAGGGTGATGCCCTCGAGAACCGGCGAGTCGGCGCCGGGGTAGCCGAATCCGACGTTGCGCAGTTCGAGAGAGCCCCGGCGACCGAGCGCTTCAACCGGCTGGTCGGGTATGGCGATCGACGACGGGGTGTCGAGCACCTCCTGGATGCGATCCGCGCTCACCGCCGCCCGGGGCACCATGACCGCCATAAACGTGGCCATCATCACCGACATGAGGATCTGGATCAGATATGACAGGAACGCGATCAGCTGTCCCACCTGCAGGTCGCCGGCACCGATGCGGCTTCCGCCCAGCCACACCGCCCCCACGCTGGACAGGTTGAGCACCACCATGACGAACGGGAACATGAAGGCCATGTACTGGCCGGCCTTCAGCGAGGTCTCGGTGAGATCTGCGTTGGCGCCACCGAAGCGCAGGCCCTCGAACGGCTCCCTCACGAACGCCCGCACCACCCGTATGCCCATCAACTGTTCCCGCAGCACTCCGTTGACCACGTCCAGGCGCTCCTGCATCGCCCGAAACTGGGGCACCAACCGGACGAGCACCAGTCCGACGCCGATCACCAGGGCGGGAACGCTCACCAACAACAATGCGGAGAGGCCGGCGTCCTGTCGCAGCGCCAGGATGATGCCGCCGATGGCCATGATCGGCGCAGCCACCATCAGCGTGGCGGCCATCAGCAACACCATCTGCACCTGCTGCACGTCGTTGGTGACCCGTGTGATCAGCGACGGCGCACCAATCTGCCCTACCTCCTGGGTGGAAAAGCCGGTGACCTTCTGGAAGAGGTCGGCTCGCACGTCACGGCCGAAGCCCATGGACATCTTGGCGCTGAAGTACACGGCAACCGCCGCAAAACACACCTGAAACAAGGTGATGACCAGCATCACGCCGCCCATCCGCCAGATGTAAGGAGTGTCCTGGTTGGCAATGCCCTTATCGATGATGTCGGCGTTCAACGTGGGCAGAAACAGCGTGCCCAACGTCTGGAGGAACTGGAAGAAGACGATGCCCACCAGCAGCCACTTGAAGGGGCCCAGGTGGTTTCTCAGCAGTTTGATGAGCAAGGGAGCGTTACCTACATCTGGAGGGGGCGGGGGCGAGTCGGGCGAGCGGCTCGTGTCGGAGGCTTCAGGCTGGACGGTTCGGGGCGGTCGACGCCGCCGACCGGCCGAGGTGTCAACAACCGTCGGACGATTGTATTCCCAACTGACACAACTGCCACCTTGGGTTGATTGGGCTCGACCCCGCCGGCCCCGGTCCGGTCAGGCCTCGTGCATCGTTCGGTGGGCGTGCGACTCGACATAGGACGGCCACCCGGCCTCAGATCGGGCGGGCCACACAGGCGCGATCGACCAAGGATGAGCAGCCTCCACCTGTGCCGACACGGAAAACAACCGGTCCTCCCGCCCAAACGCCGCAGCAAGTTGCACGCCGATGGGGATCCCGTTGGAACCGGTGGCCAGCGGCAGCGACACCGCCGGTTGGCCGGTGATGTTGAACGGGCTCGTCAACGCCGACGAGGTGGCGGCCCGCTCAAACATCGCCTCGATATTGGTGGTGTCGAGGTAGCCCAACGGTGGCATTGGCTGTGGGAGCGTGGGGGTCAGGAGCAGGTCGTAGGTGGTGAGGAACTCACCCATGGCGCGGCCAAGTGCCTCCAGGCCGACCATCGCCGACACGATGTCCCTGGCCGAGGCATGAAGGGCCGAGTCATAGAGGAACCGGGTGAACGGCTCGAGATCGTCGTCGACGAGATCACGGCCCAGTTCGGCCAGGCGCGCATCGATCTCAACGGCCATCGGCGCGCCCATCAAGCCACTCAACACCTCCAAGATCAGGTCGCTGGTCCACGGCGGGTCCGCCTCCACCACCTCGTGGCCCAGATCGCCAAGCGCCGCCGCCGCCGACTCGACCGCCGCCACGCACTCAGGATGGGCTTCGGTGCCATCAGCAGGGCTGAGCGCCATGGCGATACGCAGCCGGCCAGGGTCGGCACCGACCGCGTCGATCCACGGTCGCTGCGGTGGCGCGATCTCATAGGCATCGCCGGGCATTGGTCCGGCGGTGAGGTCCAGCAGGGCGGCGGAGTCTCGAACCGAGCGGGAGAGCACGTGGTGGACACCCATCGGGTACGCCACCAGCGCGTAGTCCGGATGTCCGCTGACCCGGCCTCGGGACGGCTTCAAACCGAACAGCCCGCAGGCGGAGGCCGGGATGCGGATGGACCCACCCCCATCATTGCCGTGGCCCACCGACACGATCCCGGATGCCACCGCTGCGGCGGTACCCCCCGACGACCCGCCGGTGGAATGGTCGAGCCCATGCGGGTTGCGGGTGGGTCCGTTGAGCAACGGCTCGGTGGAGGCGTTGCGTCCCAGTTCGGGCGTGTTGGTGGTGCCGAGGATGATCAGGCCGGCCGCCCGGTACCGTCGCACCAACTCCGAGTCGGCGTCGGCAACGTCGTCGGCGAACAGCCGCGAGCCTCTGGTGTGCGGCAGCCCGGCCACTTGGACCGCAAGGTCCTTCACCACGAACGGCACCCCGGCGAACGGCGCAGCTCGATTCACAGCTTCGGCCTCATCGAGTGCCTGGTCGAAGCGGGTGGAGACGAACGCGTTGAGCGCCGGGTTCCGCTCCTGGGCACGGGAGATCGCCGCCACCACCACCTCGGTCGCATCGACCTCGCCAGAGCGAACGGCATTTGCCACCCCGGTGGCGTCATGCTCGTCCAGCAGCCGGTCGACGTCCGAGCTCATGGTGTTCCCCCTCTTGTGCCCACCGACGCGTGGGCGCCGGCACCACTGCTGACCATAGAACCACCGGGTGCAACCATGTCGCTCAGGTGACTCTTCGGGCGGCGCCAACGAAATCCGAAGTGGCGCTGATCCATACTCACCCATTCACCCAGGTGATTTCCATCACTCCATGAGTCACCCTCAGAATCAGCCAACGAGCCACGCACGACGCTCGCTCACCGGGCTACAATCCGATTCAATCATGGAAGTTCAAAGCAGTTCACCTCCCCCCACATTGAACCCACTCGATCGTTTCCGGAGCTGGCTCTTCGTGCGCTCGGGCACGGCGCTTTTTCTTTTGACCGTGGCGTTCTTTTTCTTTCTTCGGGTCGGGTTTTCGGGCAACAATGCTGTCCCGGTAGGGGTGGTCAAAACCTTTCCCACCCCGACCACCGGTTCCTTCTCATGGTCAATCATCAGTCCGGCAATTGGTCGGGTGCTCGGGATAACAACAAAGGCTCAGTGGTTGGCCCTTCACGGCGTACTCCTCCTTCTGGTCTTTGCAGCGGTGGTCCTTCTTCTCCGGCAGAAGCTCACTCAACGGAGCTGGCGGGTGGCCCTGACATGGCTCTCGCTCTCGTCGGCGCCCGCCGCAAACCTTCAATGGATTGGGCTCTACGACCTGTGGATGCTGCTGGGTGGCGCGCTGCTGGGGCTGGGTTCAGGCCTCCCAACCGCAGTGGTCGGCGGCTTGGTGCTTGGCGCCTCCAATGCCGAACAAGGGGTGGTGGCGCTGCTCTCGCTTGGGTTCGTGCTCCTCGCCAAGCTTCGGGGTGAAGGTCGACAGTCCGAGTGGAAGATGATGGTCCTTCGACTATCCGCTGCCCTTTTTGGACTGGTTGTTGCCCGTATTGCAATCTCACTGTGGTTTACGGCCAGCGGCGTGGAAGTGACAACCAGGAGTGGGATCTTTCTTGGGGTTCTCTCGGATTCGCTCAGAAATAACATCACAATGGGGACCACGGGCATTTTCGGCTGGTTCGGTTTGGCATGGATAGCCGTCATCCTGTGCCTATGGGGAATACGCCAGGATCGGCTCGGTGTGGGCCTGGTCTCGATAGGACTCATTGGATTGCCCGCCCTGGTAACCATCACCACGCTCGACGGCACCCGGGTATTCGCATCCATCAGCTGGCCGGCACTGCTCGCAATGATCGTATGGCGGGTCACAGCAGAAGAAGCGCTGCCGCGAAACGAGCAGTTGCTTGACCAGACCGCATCAACAGCACTTCTGGCAAGCCCGATTGCGCCAAGTATCGTGACGCACCCTCGCAACTACCTCCAAACCCCATGGTCATATGTGACCGGTAGATTCTTTTCGTAGCCTGCTCGCCTACCTGGTGGTCAGATCAGCGAGCAGGTGGTCGAGCACCTGCTCCTCATGGATGGCGACGTTGTGGGCGGTCATCGCCTCAACAAGTCCTGGAGACCAAGGCGCGGCGACCCCAGTGGCGGGTGGACCCAGCGTCAAGGTGCCCGATGGCGCAGCGGCAAGGTAGTCGTCCACACCGAAGCGCCACGGATTGACGTCGTAACGATCGATGATGGCCTTGGCGATGCGCAGCCCGCCCCAGTCGAAGTCGCCGTGGTAGGCGAACACCGCCCCGTCGGCGGTCAGCAGATCCAACAACCTCAGCACGGCGGTGTTTGGCTGACCCTCGACGCACACCAAGGGCGCCGAGTCACCCTCCAGCGTGGTGGCGGCGTGTGCGACGACCGACGGGTTCTCGCAGATGCGAACCAGCGTTCCCTTCTTGATCCCCAGTTCGGCCTCTGCCAGCTGACGGAGCGTGAGCCGGACGGGCTCACCACACGACGCGTGGTCGCTGAGCACTGCAGCAATCAGGTCGGTACCCGAGGTCGGCAGGTTGAGAACGAGCGTGCTCACCGACAGGTCATCGCAGATCACACCTTGGCGGGCCCAACGCCGGCGCCAGTCGTTGGCCCCGCCGACGCTGGTCACCTCTCCCCGGGTCCCAGTATCAGACTCCTCGTCGGCCACCGCGGACATCGCCCGGAGCGCAGAATCGACCAGGCGGCCCAGAGCACGGTCCCGATCGAGCGCGTGGGCGTCACCGGTGAGCTGCGCCCCAAGTTGGGCCAGCGTGATGTGACTGGCTGGGAGGACCGCCACCACGTCGAGTACCCGGCTCGCCAGCTCGGCACCGGCGGAAACCGATCCGGCCATGCGGGTGGCCGCCCCACTCCGACGGACTTCGGCAATCCACGCCCGAAGCTCGCCCCGTTCGACCAGCATCGGGTGGGCCTCGGTCCTCGACCAGGACGTCTCCCGTTCGGCCTGTGCGCCGGCGCGTTCGGCCGGTCGATTGCGGATCGGGCCGTCGAGAGCCTCCAGCCATTCAACGAGGCCGACGGCGGCGGCGCCCCGACGCAGCCGACCATCGAGGTTCTCAAGCCGGACCGAGAGTGGCTTGTCGCCTGCCGCCGACGTGCCGAGTAGCCCGGCGATGGCCGGTCGCTGGGCGGGATCCAAACCATCGAGGCGCAGCGGGGTGCCCTCCAGACTGAGGCCGTTGCGTTCCAGCCGACGCCGGGCCTTGACCCACAGCGGCCCGTACTCGGCTCCCCGCAGTGCAGCCCGGGCGGCGACGCGACGTTCGTCGCTCACGTTCCGTCGGGATCGAATGCGAACAGGCCCTCGTCAGGTGCCACCTGCAACAGCGACTCGGTGGCGGTGCCCGCCAGCTCGTCGTCCTCGATCAGCTCGTGACCGTCCCAACGCAATGAAACGACGCTGACCCCCTCGGCGGGTGGGCGGCGCAGCAGGTCGTGCACCGCCACCGACGGAACCTCCCCGTAGGCACCCCACAGCTCGTGGCCGGTGAGGATGACGTCCAGGTCAAAGGCCACCGTCAGCCCCATCAGCTTGCCCCGCATCTCCTCATCGATACCTGCGAAGGCCTCGTCGAGGGCGATCATGCGGGGAGCGGTGGGATCGGCACGGTCATAGTGGGCGGCCGCCGCCGCAAACAGCGGCTGGTGCAGCGCCATCGCCTGCTCGCCGCCGGAGAGCTGGCGGTACTGGTTGCGGGTCAGCTTCACCCGCTTGTTGTCGGCGGTTCGGAGATACGGCCGGAATTCGTGCCAGGCCCGGTAGTCGAGCGCCTTCTCCAGCGCCGCCCGGTACCCGGCGGTCGGGTCCTCCGCCCGTTGAGCGCGGATCACCCGCTCGAAGAACGACCGCAGCGCCTGGCGCTCATCCTCCCCCATCTGCTCGGTATCGTGACGCAACAACTTGACCGCCTGGCGGATACCGGGATCGTCGGTGTTGAGCTCCCAACCCAGGTCCACGCCAAGGCGACTGGTGGTGCGAACGTCCGCCAGTGCCTGGTTGACACCGGCCACGAACTCGTCGGCGTCGGTCAGCAGGCGTCGCAACTGGTGGGACACCTGGTTGAGCAGGAACCGTTCGAACACCTCCCGGTCGCCCTCGGTGAGGTAGCTCTGGAGGGCTGCGTCCTGACGGGCCAGTTCGGCGGTGAGATCAGCGAGCGACACCATGCCGGCGTCCGAGTTGATTTCGACGGTCACCAGGTCGTCGTCGTGTGGGAACGCGGCGTCGTAGCCGTGATGCAGCTCGTCGATCACCTTCTTCTGAGCCCGATCCAGCGCCGCGATGTTCTGCTCCCGCTGCTGCGGTGTCGGGGCGACACCGTCGAGGCGTCCGTTGAGCCACCGGGCGAACGCCACCGCGTCGACCGGCAGTTCTTCCGAGGGCACCACGTGGGCTTCCGGCCCCCGGGACGCATCAACGCTGTGGTCGGGACGGGCGGAAGACCCGGCATCGGCCTCGATGGACGGCGCCGCGTCGCCGTCGCCCTGCCGGGTCTCCGAAGGATCGGGCGCCGGGGCGTCGGCCGGGAAGTGGTCCGGCAGCAACAGCGCCAACAGGTCGCGACGGCGAAGCACCGGCAGCCGCTCCGAACGCGCGGTCAGCGTGGCCTCGTGACGGGCGACCGCTGCCCGCGCCTGGTCGGCGGCCTCGCCGGCGCGCCCCCGCGAGGTCTGCAGTTCGCCAAGCGCCTCCCATAACACGTCGAAGCGCACCTCGATCTCGTCCAGGTCGGCCTGAGCCCGCTTCAGCGCCTCCAACGGCGCCTCGGCGTCGTCACCCAGGCGCTCGCGCAGGGTCGCTGCCCGGGAGGCCAGCGTCGAGTGTTCCTCCGCTGCCGCGGCCAGGTCCCGCTCGGCGTTGGACAGCAACTGTGTCGCCTCGGCCGCCCGTTCGGCATCCTGATCGGCCCGCTCGGCATCGCTCTCGGCGGTCCGGCGGATAGTGAGAGCGCTCCGGACGGCGCCCGCATATCGATCGACCAACTCGGTCACACGATCGAGCGAGGCGTCGTCACCCACCAGTCGGTGCCGGGCGGCCGTCGACTGAAGGTCGGACTCGGCCGCTGCGGCAGACCCGGCGGCAACCGACTCGGCCTCCTCTGCCCGCTCGGCCACCTCGCGGCGGGCCTCGGCGTGGGATCGGGCGCTGCGTTCGGCGTTCAACGACCTCAACAGTCCGTCCTCCGACGGCAGTGTTGAGGACGCCGCCCTCAGCGCGACCAGTGCGGCTTCCAGGGTCTGGAACACCGCAATCTCGACTTCGACCGCCTCGGCGGCGGCGACGATCAGGGCGTCGAGTTCGGCCAGGCGACGACGGCGACGCTCGGCTCGGGCGGTGGCCCCCACGTATTCGGGCTCGGGTTTGGTGGCCCGGCCCCGCAGCGGGCCCAGGGCGAACCGCCCGCCGGCGCTGACCCCTGATGCCCCGCGCCTTGGGCCGCTGTTGATGGCGCCGTGGTCGGTCAGTTCAATCGACGCCAACACCCGGGCGACGACCTGCTCGTCGAGGCCCGACCCCTCGGGCACCGACGGCACCAGAACCGAGGCCAGACCGGTGGGGTCCCCGGGTTCGGCGTCGCTGAGCGAGGCGAACCAGGAGTCGGCCGACCCTTCGGATGTCCTTGTGGCGGGCTCGTCCCCATCAGGCTCAATCCATGCGTCCAACAGCCCGGAGGCGTCCAGCGCCGCCTCCAATTGAGCCCGGTCGTGGTCGTCGACACCCGGTGCCCAATCACAGCATCGCCACAGTGGTGCGCCAGGACGCCCCGGCTCGCGTTCGGTGCGCCAGGTTGGTGGTGCCGGACCCGGGTCGGTCTCCGATGCCACCTCGTCTCGTTGGGTCTCCAGCGAACCGACGGCGGCCGTGAGGGTATCGATGTGGCCCTTGCTGGCGCTGCGGCGCTCGATGAGTCCAACGCGAGCCGGGTCGGTGGCTTCCCTGAAGGCAGCCGAGAGCGACGGTGCACCTGACTCCCCAACCGTACCGACGGCCGCGGCCAGTCGTTCGCGAACCTCCGCCGTGTCGACAGGTTGTGCGTCGACCGACGCCGGGTCACGTGCTTCCCGCTCCGCCGCCGCATCGACGACCTCGGCCAACCAGGGCGCACCTGCCACCCACCGCTCGACCGACTCGCTCAGCTCGGTGCGCCGCTGCCGGGTGGACGTCTCCGCCTCGGCTACGGCGACATCGGCCTCGTCGACGGCGCGCAACGCCTGGGAAGCGGCCTCCTCGGCTCGAGCGTGGTCCCGGGCCGCCTCGTTCCGCTGCACAAGCGCTGCGCGCACCACTTTGAGGTCGTCTCGGCGCGCCCGCTCGGCCACCCGCGCACCGGGCTCCAGGCGGTCGGGACGGCGGGCCTCGTCTCGGGTGAGCGTCCAGGCGATATCGGCGGCATCGGCAGAGTCCTCGACCTCGGTGAGCGCAGCCTCGGCTCCAGACAGCGACTCGGCGGCCCGCTCGGCGGCCGTCGACGCTGCGGATTGAGCCGCCTCCGCACGCCCGGCGCAGGCGTCGCGCTGCTCGGCGGCGTTGCGCTCGACCTTCGCAGCACGGCCCACCGATCCCTCCACCTCAACCAGGCTGCTGGCATCCCGGTAGGCGGGTGACTCCAGCACGGCGCTGCGGCGGCCGTCGGCAGCCGATCGCTCCAGTGCCGCGCCCCGGCGTTTGGACTCGTTCTCGGCGATCGCACCGTCGAGGCGCGTCGCCTCGGCCTCGGCGTCGACCACCGTGCGGTTGGCCCGGCGCAGCACCTGGGCGGCGTCGATCACCGCCGCCGATCGGCCCAGCGCCTCACCCCCGAGGTAGGCGACGTAGACGGGCACGAATGCGTCAACGATGGACCGGGTGACCTTCAGGTCGGCCAGGTCGCGCTGGGTGGCCTCGAGGTCGTCCAGGCTCTGGGCCACGTCATCGAGCACCCGATCGTCCAGCGACGGCAGGCCGCCGGAAAGCACCTCCGACAAGAGGCGAAGATCGAGCTTTCCGGCCAGCTGCGGACGGCGCAGCACTCGGATCAGGGTGGTGAGCTTCTGGTGGCGGTCCGCCCCCAGACCCAGCAGCGCACGATCGACCGCAGCCCGATAGGTCTCGGCGGTGTCGAATACGGCGGCGTTACCCAACTCGTCCCGCAGGCGGCCCCGGGTGAGGGGCGACCCGTCGGGCGCCAACTCGAAGTCGAGGCCGACCCGCTGGTCGGTTACGAAGAACCACGACGCGGTGTTGGTGGACGCCGCGGTGGCTCGGGCGCCGCAGCCGATGGTGAGGTGTTCGGGCGTCGCTCCATTGCCCGAGGCGGTCCGCTCGAACTCCATCCACACGTAGCCCAGCCGCTGCTCGTGACGGAACTTGCGCGACCCTGCATCGTCATCCCGCAGCACCCCCAACAGCAACGACCGCATCGAGCGACCGCCGGCGAATGGGTCCATGGCGTCGGCACTCATCACCCCCTCCACCAGGAAGGGAAAGAGCAGGGCGAGCGCATTGGACTTGCCCGAGCCGTTGGGGCCCCGGAGGATCAGGCGTCCGTCGGCAAAGCTGAACACCTGGTCGTCGTACTCCCACACGTTGCGGACGCCCGCCCGGTGTGGCCGCCACCGATCGGCCACCTCATCGGAGTTTGCCTGGTGGTCGGTGCCCGTCTCGCTCACGAGTGATCGTCTCCAAACAACTGTGACGTCAACGTGTTCTGCCTGGCGGCCACGCCGATCTCCGCCTCGGTGTCGGGGCGATAGCGGGCCAGCGCCGCGTGCACCCTCAGCCTGTCGTCCTCGACACCCAGCAGGCCAAAGCGGCCCAGCAACTCCCTCACCTCTCGTCGCAGCTTGTCGGGCGACTCGCGGTAGTCCGACGAGAACCTCGATCGGTACTCCTCGACGATGTCCTCCCAGGCCTGCTCGCCGGCAGCATCGCCCACCCATCGTTCGGCCGCCACGGCGGGCCGAACCTCCGGGTCCCGGACCATCTCGGCGGCGACCTCCTCGCCGGTTGCCGCCAGGTCGACCAACGCGGCACCCCACAACAACGCAGCCTGGGTGAGCGTTCCCCCGCCGGGGAAGCGGTGCTTCGACTCGGTGATCGGCTCGATCTGGGCGTCCACCAGGCTCATGCCCTCAGCCCGGGACTCGACGTGACAGCCGGTGAGCTGCTCCAGGTCGCGGACCAGACGGGTCCGTCGCTCGCGCACGTAAGCCAGCTCCTCCGGTCCGAGGTCGATGTACGACATCACCGGGCCCTCGACCAGTCGACGGGCCAGCCGGTGGCGCAGCGCCTGGGGCCGATCCTCCGTGCCGGGCGCGGTGGGTTCCACCAGAAAGTCGGCGGCCTCCCCAACGCCCCGCAGCACGCTCGGCGAGCTGACCAGCAGCCGGGACACACAGTCCCGGTCCACGTCATAGAGCGCATCACCCTCGGCATCGTGATCCAGCCACTGGTCGGCGCCTCCGTCGCGCAGGCCGAGCACGCCGCGGTCCTCCAGCCACGTGACCGCGTCGACGAACGCTCTCCGTTGTGTGTAGACGGTGAGGTCAACCGGCAACGCGTCGTCGCCCGAGCGCAACCGCAGCACGGCGTCGGCCAGGCGGGACGCAGTGGTCTGGTCGCCCAGCTCCTCCAGCGCCGCCAGCACCAGACACAGGAACGAACACGCGACGTGACCCAGCGGACGGAGGGTACGGGTGAAGGGCCCCCGGTGAACCGAGGTGGTGGCCGCCCGCCGATAGAGGCGGGCCGAGCTGCGACCGACATCGAGACGGAAGCCGAGCACCCGCGAGAACTCGTTGCGCAGCGGCACCTCCCAGCGGCGCACCGTCGTCAACGCCCTGGGGTTTGGCCAGGTTGGAGTGACCAACGGATGGCCGAGCAGCAGGCGGGCGGTGCGCTGGAAGTCCTCCAGTTCGCCGGCGTCGATCTGCACCGCCGCCCGCGGTCCGGCCGTCGTCCCGTCGAAGGGAGCGATCAGGCCCGTCGCAGCGCTCACGGTGTCGCTCCGACCGACTCGATGTGCAGGCGATGCTCGCCGATGGTGAGGGATCCTCGGCGGGTCTGTATGACCATGCCGTCGGGGTCGCATCGAAATGTCGCCTGGGCGCCCTCGACACGCACCGGGTCGTCACTGCCCGGCTCGTCGCCGACCGAACGCAGGTGAGCGGCCCGGTCGAGCAGTTCGAACAAGATGGTCGCCTCGGCGTCAGACAACACCCGCCCTTCCACCGGTCGGGCGCACAGCCGCGCGGCCGCCTCGGCCCGGGCCGACTGGGCCGCCCGATGCTCGGCCATCAACTGCGCCTTGGTCAACGCGTAGTCGGTGGCCTGTGCCGGGCGACCGGGCGAGGGGCGGCGCCCGTGTTCGCGCAGCGTCACCGGCACGTTCACCGGCGGCGCATCCCACCACGAGTCCGATGCGGCGACGGACTCGTCGTCGGTCTCGCCATCGCTGAGATGCAGCGGCCGCCCCAGGCCGAAAGCGGCATCGAACAGTTCGGCGGCGGCCCGGTCGTCGATGCGCCGGAACCAGCGGGCCAGCACCAGCAGCTCGGATGCCCGAGTGATCGATCGCCGGGCGCTTTCGGTGACCTGCCGCAACAGGGCAAGCAGCTCGCGGATGGCGGTCGTGGTGGCCGCGGTCAGGTCATCAGCCCCGGAGGGTCGATCACCGACCGACACGAACCAGTCCGACAGGCCGGTCCAGCGATTACGCCACAGCGCGGCCCGGTCGCCGGTGTCAAACAATCCAGCAGAGTCGTCGCCCGCCGCCGCCAACTCACCCAACCGTTCGATGCCCCGTTCGTTGACCGCCTCGACGCCCCGGGCCACCAAACCACGTTGGGTCATCAGGTGATCGAGGAACTGCTCGAGGTAGTCGATCAGCAGGTCCTTGTAGACCAGAAACCTGGCTGGGTCCACGTCGTGTTCCCGCCGCAGCTGGGCCACGGCAGCGTGGAAGTCGCGGGCGTTGGCGGCCAGTTCCCGAAGCGACCCGTCCAGGTCGCGCAGGCGCAGGTACACCTGCTCGGCATCGGCGCGGTCGATCGCGTCGGCCAGCAGGGCAAGGTTGTCGCGGATGTCCCGGAACAGTGTTCGCTGCAGCGAGCCGCCCTGGTCGGATGCCCCGAGCACGGCAAGCACCGCCTCGTGGGAGGCCTGACCGGCTGCGGTCAGCTGCCACAGTGACCGGCGCCGTCGGAAGTCCTCCAGGCGGGAGACCCGGACCGTGTCCTGGGTCAAGGTGAGGTTGCCCCAGTCGCGCAGCTGCTCCAGGGCCGGGTCCAGCCCTTCGACGTCGATACCCGCCCCGCTGAGTTCGGCCGCGATGCGCTCGGTGCGGATCTCGACCTCGTAGCGCTCCCGGGCGGCGACGAACACCGCCAGGATCGCCAGGTAGATCGGTGCGTTGGTCTCCGTGGCGGCTTTCAGCACCCTCAGCTTGTTGCGTTCCTCACCATCGAGCACCCGAAGGTGCAGCGCACCGGGGCCTTGGTCCGGCATCGGCGATGCCTCGGCCTGCCGGTGATCAGCGCCGGTCGTGGCCTTGGCGGAGGGCTGCGCCTCCCCCGCCGACGGGACGCTGTCCAGAGGATTCATCGACGCGACGGTATCCCAGGCGCCGCACACCCTTCCCACCGGACCTGATGCAACCTTACCGGCGCCCCCAAGGCCGTCAACATGGTTGCAGGCGGCCTGACCGCCGACAGGATCGTCGACGAGCTTCCGTCGTTGGAGCTGGATGATGTTTCAGCTGCCTGACGATTCGCGGCTGAGGGCGTGCGGCGGCGCGGCGCCGCTCGGGCCAGGTGATCCGTCGCCCTCCACGTCGCCGAAGTTGAGCTTCGCCGAGTCGGCCGCCATGCGGCCATGTGCAGACGCCGCCGAGTCGTAGCCACCGCGAATCCTCGCCTTGGAGGAGTCGCCATAGTGCTCGGCCATGAACTCGTCGATGGTGTCCTCACGTGCCCGGAGCACCGGAAGAAACCCGCCGCCCTGAGTCTCGGCGACCTCGGACGCTACGGCTGCGTTGATCTCGGCGAGTCGTTCGCCGATGCGACCGGCGTAGGCCACCAGGAACGACGCTCGGTACGAGGTGCTCCGGGTTCGGGTGCCGGGCGGCGCCGACCTTCCCGCTTGGGCCAGCGAGGTCTGCGCCTGAATCAGCAAGGAGGTAAACAGCATCTCGACCGCCTCAAGGTCGGATGGATATCCGACGACGCGGGACATGTTGAGCCCGGTCATCATCAGCGCCCGGCAACGTGTCCGCTCGGCCACGATCTGCAGCATGAGGCCCTTCGCATCCCAATAGGGTGGATCGAGCGGAACCCTGATGATGCCCGGCTCCTCGCCGCCCGTGCCTCCAGCGTCGTCGAGCAGGGCGGAGTCGATGGCGTGGCGGGTGATCAGCTCTTGGGCCTTAGCGGTGAAGGCCATGGCCTCCTCCTCGAAGTCGGTCGACTCCGCCTTGGCCAGGAGCGCCCTGATGCGCTCCAACATCGGGTCGCGGTCAGCCGAAGCCGGGTCACGTATCGACCTGCCTGATGGAGCCGCACCCTTGGAACCGGGTGGTGGAATCAGCGTCTCCACCTTGGGCAGGTACATCACGGCCAGGACGTCGATGAGCAGATCACGCACCTCGGCGGCATCCAGGCCCTCCATCAGAACAAACCTGCGGATCCACCCGGACTTCCCATCGGCGTCGGGCAGGCCCATCGCCTCGGTTTGGGCGATCCATCGCGAATCGAGCGTGGTCGCTCGCCGACGGACATCGTCGTTGGCGATGGCCTGGCCCACCAGCCGACCCGTGGTCGCACGTTTGCCGTTCAGCCGAGCCTGGCGAAGCAACTCTGCGGGTTGCCAACCACCGTCCCAGATCTGCCCAAGGCGACGGAGAATCGCACGCTCCCCCGCCTGGGCCAGCACCTCGACCGACACACTCCTCAGATCGTTGAGTATGGACGCCTGGTGCCCTTCGCTGTGGTCGATCCCGTTGGAGTTCTGATACCGAAGCCAGGCCGCCTCCTCCAACAGGTTGTGGGCCCAGCCCTCGGGGTCCTCCCGAAACGGCTCCCCGAACGGGTTAGGACCATCACCCGGCCTGGCGCCGCCTCGACCGCCGTGGCCCCCAGGTCGGCTACCGCCGCTGGGCCGGCTACCGCCGCTGGGCCGCTCGCGTCGTTTGGCCTTCTCTCGCGCCTTCGACTTCGCTTGGGTCTTTGACCTGGCTTTGGCCGCCCGCCTTGCCTTGCTGTTCTTTCCCATACGAGCACGGTAACGAACCCCTGTGACAGGCCTCGACGGTGGCCGCCGCGACGCGGGGATCCCGCCGCGCCACCAATCGAACAACTCCCCAACGATTTCGCTGACGTTCGGGAAACAGCGCGACCTCAGCCGACGAGTTCCGGGGTCTCGCCGCACTTCGACGCCTGAGTAGAGCCGTCGGCACCTGTGTCGTCGCGTGATTCGTCGTCGTCCAAGGCGCCCTCAACGTCGATGTTGGGCAGCAGTCGGTCGAGCCACTTTGGCAGCCACCAGTTCTTATCGCCAAGCAACTCCATGGTGGCGGGCACCAGCAACATGCGAACGACGGTGGCGTCCAGCAAAATGGCCGATGCCAGGCCGACCCCGAACAGTTTGATGATGCGGTCGTTCTCCAGCAGGAAGCTGCCAAACACGAACACCATGATGGCGGCGGCTGCGGTGATGACCTTGGCGGTGGCGGCCAGGCCGTCGGCCACCGAGCTGTGGCTGTCGCCGGTGCGGTGCCATTCCTCCCGCACCCGGGACAACAGGAACACTTCGTAGTCCATCGACAGGCCGAACACGATGGCGAAAAGCATCATCGGGATGAACGGCTCGATCGGTGCCGTCTCCACGCCGGTGATGCCGCTCAGCCAACCCCACTGGAACAACGCCACCACCAGGCCGTAGGCGGCGCCGATCGACAGCAGGTTCATGATCACCGCCTTCAGCGGAACCAGCAGCGATCGGAACACGGCCATCAGCAACAGGAACGACAGCGCAAGCACGGCCGCAAAGAAGTACGGCAACCGAGATGCCAGGTAGTCGGAGAAGTCGATCTGGATCGGCACCGAGCCGGTGAGTGCCACGTCCACGTTCGCGGCCTTCTCGACCTGAGGAAGCACCTCGGACCGCAGGCGCTTCACCGTGTTGGTGGTTGCCTCATCCTGCGGCGAACTGTTGGGAATGACGAACCATTGAACTGCCGTGGCCTTGGACGGGTCCTTGGTGTTGTTGGGCTGAGCCGGTGAGGCGAACACCACGCCCGGGTCGGCCTGAACCGCAGCCTGAATGGGCTCCAACATCTTTGGGTTATACCCATTGGGCAACTCGGCCACCATCAACATTGGACCGTTGAACCCGGGGCCAAACCCATCCGCCAAGAGGTCATAGGCCTTCCGGGTGGTGCTGGTCGCGGGGAAGTTGCCCTCGTCGGAAAACCCCAGCCGAAGGCCGGTCACGGGCAGCGCCATGACGATCAGCACGCCGGCGCCGATGAGCACCGACCACCACGGGTGACGCTGAACGATGCGGCTCCACTTGTAGGCGAATGTCTCCCGGATGGGCTTCTGGCGCCGCATGGGCACCTCGGCTTTGAGGGGCCCAACGAAGAACCCGGCGATCAGCACCACGGCTGCCAGTGGCAGGGTGAGATAGATCGGCACGATCTTGAGGCCCGCCAGAACGAGACCGATGGCGGCGATGCCGGCGGCGATCAGACCACGCCACCTGGTGAGCTCAATCCGGTTGCCGGCGAAGCCCAGCAGGGCGGGCAGCAGCGTGATCGATGCCACGATGGTGACGGTCACGACCGACGCCGCCCCGACGGCCAGGCCGGTCACGAAGCTGACGCCCATGATCAACATGCCCATCAGCGAGATGACCACGGTGGTGCCGGCGAACACGACGGCACGCCCCGCGGTGTCGATGGCGATGGCAATGGAGTCCCGCACGTCATGGCCCGCATGCAGCTGTTCCCGGTAGCGGGTGACGATGAACAGCGCGTAGTCGATGCCGACGCCCAACCCGATCATCACGCCGAGCACGGTGGCGAAGTCCGGAACGGAAAACAGGTTGCTCAGCAACGCCACCGCAATGCTGCCCACGCCAATGCCGAACAGCGAGACACCCACCGGCAGCCCCATGGCCAGCACCGAACCGAACGCAAGAATCAGAATCACGATGGCGAATGCCAAGCCCAGGATTTCCGACGAGGGGCTCTCAAACTCGGCAAACACCTGCCCGCCCAGCTCGACGTGCACGCCATCGATCTCCGGAATGGCCTTGTCGATCGCCTTGCTGACCTTCAGCCCGCTTGCCTGATCGATGTCGTCGGACAACTTCACATCGGCATAGGCGATCTTGCCCGCCTGATCGCCGAGGGGAGAGATCTGCCGCGCACCCGCTTCGCTGTAGGGGCTGACGACGGCTTCGACGTCGGGCAGTTTGGCCACCTGCTCGAACAGCTCCGTCATCGGCTCCTTCACTGCCGGGTCCGTCACCGGACGATCCGACTGGAACACGATCGTGCCGCCCTGTCCCCCAGCACCGTCGCCGAAGTCGTCCTGAAGGAGGTCGAGACCCCGGCGGCTCTCGACGTTGGGCAGGTTGAACTCGGAACGAAAGTCGGTGCCGACGGCGCCCGACAGGGCACCGCCTCCAACGAGGACGAGGAACCACAAACCGAGCACGAGGCGGCGTCGGTCGTGGCACCAGTTGGCGAGGCGTCGAAACATGCGTGGGGGCTCCCAGATCGGCTTCGTCCAAGCGGGCACGGCAAGAGGCGGCGCCGATCGGACAGTGTACGAAAACTAGCAATCAGCCCCGTAGATCACAAGCCGGCAACACCCAACGTGACCATTGACACCAAACCGGCGGCTCGCGCCTGCTTCATTGACGCCGGAGTTTGGTTGTCCCATTACGCCGGGTGGCGCTGGTCGATCCCCGTCATCAGACCTTGATACTCCTCGTCGGTGAGCGATCCGTCGCCGTACCCCTGCTCGATGGATGCGACCAGATCGACACGCTCCGATCGAGCGACCACCAGGGTGCACCCTCCGATGCGAGCCAGTGGGGTGTCGAGGAATGCGAAACGCAGGTAGGCGGGCGGGAGCTCTCCAGCGGTCAGCAGCAGCACACCGCGCAGGTCGTTGTCGCCGGTGTCCCGGTCCACCCGTAGCCGTTGTCGGAACGCATCGTGATCAAACAGTTCGCGGGTGATGAGGTCACCTGCCGGCGATCTGATCTCGGCCACGAGCGGGCATTCGAGCGTCCGAGCATCGAAGCCCGGGCGATCGTCGTCGAACATCACCTGCATGACCGTGTGGTCGGTACCTTCGATCCGCTTCGAGTCGACCGAGATACCCAACACCCCCCGCTCGTAGGGGTCCGACCCCGTTGCGGTTTCCGCCTGCGCAGCCACCCCTGACAACTCGACCCTCAGCAACTCCATCTCCCGGAGGCTATGAGTGCCGGCGCCGCCATGCCGAAGCCACATCTGGTGGGGCGGAACCAACCCGACTTCCACCTGACGGAGCGTCAGATGCTGGTAGGTTCCGACGGCGCTGCCACCAGCGGCGATTTCAGCAAGGCTTCGGGGGGAGCGAACCTATGGCACAACCTGCGGCTGCATCGGCCGACCAAGCGCCTGCAACCATCGAGCCGAACTACGTCGTCATCTCGGCCGATTGTCACGGCGGGGCCAACATTGTCGACTACCGGCCGTACCTGGAGCCCAGATACCACGACGATTTCGATGCGTGGCGCACGTCCTTCGAAAACCCCTACCCCGACATCGAGGGTGACGACGCCGAACGCAACTGGAACTCGAACCGCCGCCTGGCCGAACTGGAGGCCGACGGGGTGGTGGCCGAGGTCGTGTTCCCCAACACCATTCCTCCATTTTTTCCCAAGACGTCGCTGATGCATCAGCCGCCGGGAGCGTCCGACGGCGATCTCGAGCGTCGTTGGGCCGGCCTTCGCGCCCACAATCGCTGGCTGGCCGACTTCTGCGGCGATGCCCCCGGGCGCCGGGCGGGCATCTGCCAGATCATGTTGCACGACGTCGAGGGATCGGTCAGCGAGATCCGCTGGGCGGCCGAAGCGGGCCTCACAGGTGGGGTGCTACTTCCCGGAGCCCCTCCCGGATCGGATGTGCCACCGCTCTATGCCCCGGAGTACGAACCGATCTGGTCGGTGTGTGAGGAGCTCGGCCTCCCGATCAACCATCACAGCGGCAGCGCCGCCCCCGACTACGGCGACTATCCGGCCGCACAGGCCATGTTTCTGCTCGAGGTGGTGTGGTGGGCGCACCGCACGCTGTGGCACCTCATCTTCTCCGGCGTGATGGAGCGGCACCCCAACCTGCAGTTCGTGTTCACCGAGCAGGGCACCGCCTGGCTACCGGAGGAGATTGCGCGGTTGGACTACTACCACCACCGTCTCAGCGGCGCCGGTGCCGCAGCGGGGTCGCAGGAGTCCAAGTTCGGCGGGGCGATGGGTGCCCTGTCGCTGAAGCCGTCGGAATACTGGGCCCGCCAGTGCCAGCTGGGTTCCAGCTTCATTCGGGCAGCAGAGGTGCCCCTACGCGACCAGGTAGGCGTCGAGCGCATCATGTGGGGCAGCGACTTTCCGCATCTCGAGGGGTGTTGGCCGTACTCCCACCAACACCTCCGCCTGGCCTTTGCGGGCGTACCCACCGACGAGGTTCGGGCCATGGTGGGCGGCAACGCAGCCCGGGTCTACGGCTTCGACCTTGATGCACTGGCGCCGCTGGCGGCCAGATTTGGACCGACCGTCGCTGAGGTGGCCCAGCCCCTTGGCGTCGAGGACATTCCCGACGATTCGCTGCGCTGCCCGGCCTTCGCATCGGCCAGGTTTCTGGGCGGGTAGCCCGCCGGCCACATCCACACTTCGACTTCGACACTTCGACACGCTCCAGCATCCGGGGGGATCACATGAGTCAATTGAGATACGGGCCACGGCCGGTTGCCGACACCACCGACGGCGAGGTACCCAACCGGGAGGTTGCCGCCACCAAGATCGGGGCCTGGTCCACGTCGCTGACCGCCACCTTCCTCACCGATCCCGAGGTGATCGCCGCCGTGCTGCCCCCTCCGCTCGAGCCGCCCGCCGAACCAATGGTGAAGGTAAGCATCTCGAGGGTGGACCTGGGTGGAGGACGAGCTCCGTTTGGGGCAGGCACCTTCGCAGTGGCGGCCCGCCACCGGGACACCGAGGGCTATTACCCCTTGCTGATGCCGATGACCACCGAGCAGGCCGTCATCGGCGGCCGCGAAACCTTCGGAGAACCCAAGAAGCTTGCGGACATCACGCTGGAGACCGTGCCGGAGCAATCATCAGGGAGCGCCGTCCGCGGGCTGGTCACCAGGATGGGGGTGGGCATCATCGAGCTTGACGGCACGTTGGGCGACGAGTTGGACCCACCCCCGTCCGGGGAACGTTTGGACTACTACCTGAAGTTCCTCCGCGACCCGGGCGGCGCCGGCTTCGATGACGACCCGTGGCTGGTGTACTGCACCCGCGAGACCGAGACCCGCAGCCATCGGGCCGCCAACGTTGCCCTCACCCTGCGCGAGTCGCGCTTCGATCCGGTGGCCGACATCCCGATCCTCGGACCGGTGACCGCCACGCTGTCCGAGCGGCGGAGCCAACAGACGGGCCGTCTGGTGGAGCGGGTGCCCGCGGCCGACGTCCTCCCCTACGCGCACCAACGTTATGACGACGTGTCCCCAGTGGACACCCGGAAGTAGGTCGGAGTGAAGCAGTTCACCGACCGGGTTGCCGTCATCACCGGTGGCGCAGGCGGCGTCGGGGCGGCCATGGCCGAGCGCTTCGCCACTGCGGGCATGTCGGTGGTGATCGCAGACCTGGCCGAGGATCGCGTCGCCACCACGGTCGCCAAGCTCGCCGGGCAGGGTGCCAGGGCCATCGGCCTGCCCACCGACGTTGGCGATCTCGCGTCGGTCGAGGCCCTACGCGACGCTGCCTACAGCCACTTCGGCGCCGTGCACGTGCTGTGCAACAACGCCGGCGTGGGCGCCGGGGCGGAGGGAAAGATGTGGGAGCACACGCTGAACGACTGGGGCTGGGGCCTCAACGTCAACCTGTGGGGCATGATCCATGGGGTCAAGGCGTTCGTGCCCGCCATGTTGGAGGGCGGCGAGCCGGGCCACATCGTCAACACCTCGTCGGGCAACGGCGGCATCGCCCCCCTCCCCAACACCGCCGTTTACGCCACGTCCAAGGCCGCGGTCACCGCCTTCACCGAGGTGCTCTACGGCCAGTTGCACTCAATCGACGCCAACATCGGCGTGTCGGTGCTGTACCCCGGTCCCAACGTGTTGAAGACCGGCCTGCTGGAGTCGTCGGGCCACCGACCCGACGCGTGGGCCAACGACACGCCCCGCACAACCCCCTACACCACCATTGCGTCGTTCGAGGCCGCCATGTTGGCGGCGGGCGTCGACCTCACGTACACGCCGGTGGAGTTCGTCGCCGAGGCCACCTTCGACGCCATCCGGGCAAACAGGTTCTGGATCCTCCCCGAGAGCGAGCGGATCGACCAACGCATCCGCACCCGGGCCGACTCGATGTTGGCCCGTTCCCAACCCACCTACATGGAGGCCTGACGTGACCCAACCCACCGACGATCCGTACCTGGTCATCTCGGCCGACTGCCACGCCGGACTGCCCAACGAGCAGTACCGGGAGTGGCTCGACCCGGACGTTCGTGAAGCCTTCGACGAGTCGATCATCGCCCGCACCCGGCAGCAGGAGATGGCCGCACAGGGGTTCCTCAACACCGACTTCGCCGAGGAGTGGAACGCCGAGAACGAAGAGGGCCTGCGGGGCGGCTGGGACGGCGAGCGGCGGGACAAGGAGCTTTCGGCCGACGGGGTGGTGGGTGAGGTCATCTTCCCCGACGCCGACTCGGTGACGTCGGGCGCCTCGGCACCGTTCGGTGCAGGCCTGGGATCCGGATCGGACACCCCACCCGAGTTGCTGCTGGCCGGGGCCACCGCACACAACCGTTGGCTGGCCGAACTGTGCGCCACCAGCCCCAAGCGTCGTGCCGGCATCGCGGTGGTGCCGATCATCGCCGGGGTGGACGAGTCGGTCGCCGAGATCCGTCGTGCCCACGCATCCGGCCTGTGGGGCGGCATCCTCATCCCGCCGATGTGGCAGCCTCACGAGCCCTACCACCACGCAAAGTACGACCCGATCTGGGCGGTCTGTTCCGAGCTGGGGCTGCCGGTGCACGTGCATTCCGGCCCGGCAGACAAGGCCTCGTACGGGCCCCACATCGGGATCTACACCACCGAGGTGCGGTTCTGGTCTGGTCGACCCCTCTGGTTCCTCATCTGGTCGGGCGCGTTCGAGCGGTTCCCCGACCTGCGCTTCGGGGTCACCGAGTGCGGCGCCTTCTGGGTCAACGACCTGCTGTGGCGCATGGACCTGGTGTACGAGCGCGACCACGGCAGCCAGAAGCTGGGGGAGCAGCTCACCAGCGATATGTCGATGCGGCCGAGTGAGTACTTCGATCGCAACTGCTTCATCGGTGCCTCCAACACGCTGCGGGTGGAGATGGCCCGCCGCTACGAGATCGGCGTGGGCAACATCCTGTGGGGCAACGACTTCCCTCATCCCGAGGGCACCTGGCCCCACACCGCCGAGTTCCTCGCCGAGGTGTTCCGGGACATCCCCGACGACGAGACCGCCGCAATGCTCGGTGGCAACGCCGCCGACATGTACGACTTCGACGTCGAGGCCCTCCGCCCGTTGGCCAACGAGTTTGGGCCGACCCCAACCCAGCTGGGCCAGCGCGGCCCGCAGAGCCAGGCCGACATCGAAGCCAAGTGGGCGGACGCCAAGCGGGCGGGCCGGCCGTGGCGGACCGGCATCGAGACGTGGCCCAGGGCGGCTCCGGCCTCATGACGGTCGCTGTGGCGCCACAGTTCAACCCGTTCGACCCGTCGTTCACCGAGTCGCCCTACGAGCTGTATGCCAACCTGCGCGACAACGACCCGGTGCAGTACTCCGATCTGCTGTGCGGCTGGGTCGTCACCCGCTACGACGACGTGGCCGCCCTGCTCCGCGATCCCACCATCTCGTCATCGGTCCACAGCGCCACGCCAACCTCGGTCACCAAGATCGAGATCGAGCGTCTCGCCGAGCAACCCCGTGCCGCCCGCACCATCGTGATGATGGACGACCCCGATCACGCCCGAACCCGCAAGCTGATGGCCAAACCGTTTCGTGTGGCCGCCATCGAGCGGTTGCGGGGACGGGTTCACGAGCGCATGCACACCGCGCTCGACGAGCTTGCAGACCGTGGCCGCACGTCCGGGGGAACCGCTGGGCCGGTCGACTTCGACCTGGTCGAGGACTTTGCGTACCCATTACCGGTCGAGATCTTCTCCGAGATGCTGGGCGTGCCCGGTGAGGATCAACCCAAGTTCCGTCGCTGGACACAATCCGTGGCCCGCTCGGTCGACCCGGTCCTCCCGGCCGACGAGCGCTACGAGTCAATCGTCGCACTCGACGAGATGTACGAGTACCTCGCCCACCAGGCCGCCCTGAAGCGCGCCGAACCGGCCAATGACCTGATGTCGCACCTGGTGCATGCCGAGATCGACGGGCAACGGCTGAACGATCTCGACCTGATGAGCCAGCTGGTCACCCTGTACATGGCAGGGCACGAGCCCACCTCGGTACTGATCGGCAACGGCACGCTGGCACTCACCCGCCACCCCGACCAGATGGAGATGCTTCGCAACGACCGCTCGCTGCTGCTCAACGCCATCTCAGAGCTGTTGCGCTACGACGGACCCAACCAGTTCACCCGCCGCATCACCACCCGGCCCACCACGCTCGGAGGGGTGGAGTTGCCCGCCGGAGCCGTCGCTTACGCAGGCCTGGCATCAGCCAACCGCGACCCCCGGTTCTGGGGCGACGACTCCGAGCAGGTTCGGGTCGACCGGGCCAACGCCTCCAAGCACCTTCAGTTTGGCGCCGGGCCCCACGCCTGTTTGGGCTCGCATTTGGCCAGGCTTCAGGCCGAGGTGGCCTTCACCGCCATCCTCGATCGGCTCGACGGTTTGGAGGTCACCGGCCAACCGGTGGCGGCCACCCGCATGTTTCTGCGCGGCCTCACTTCGCTGCCGGTTCGGGCCACCATCGCTCCACGCTGAACTCTGTACCGGGGAGGTCCCCGCTGTCACGTCGTCCCGCAGCGATGACACCCATGCCCCATCTGGGTGCGATCGCTGTGGGACGGGCCTCAGTGATCGCACCCAGTTCGACCGCGGGTGCGATCGCTGTGGGGTCAACCAGCGCTGAGGGCAGACCCGTCCGCGTTGCGTTCGGCGGTGAACCCATCCTCGGTGAAGCCGATCACCTTGCCCCGGTTGATGCTGACCCAATCGCGGGCCTCCAGGTAAGGCTTGAAGGTCTCGGCGATGCGCACCTCGTCGGCGGTGGTTTTGGGTTGTTGTAGCTCGAAGACGTCGGGAAACTCGCACCAGGCGGTCACGGCGTGCCACAGCCGCACGGCGGCCTCACCCGTGGGTGGGTTGATCAGTACCGGGCCAAACAGGCAGCGCTCGCCCAACCCGGCGTCGTCGAAAAACAGGGTTGGCACGCCGTATCCACCGGAACCAACCACCCGATCGTGGTCGGCCCGTACCTCGTCGTTGGTGGACGGATCGGCGAGCGCCTCATCAACCATGCCCGGCTCAAGTCCGAGCTCCGCCAGCAGGTGGCGGGCCACCGCCGGGTCGTGGGGACGTTGGCCCTCCTCATGAAGCGCTCGACCGGTTCGCTCGTACCAACGGTCAAGGTCGTCGTTGCTTCGTCGGCGCAGCAGCGCCCCGATGCGCATGATCGACCAGCCGTAACTCCACTCGCGCTCCCACGGGTGCTTCCTACCCTCCACCCGGTTGATCTCCTCCAGGCTGAAGAACCGCCAGTCGATCGTGATGCCCAGTTGGTCGCGCACCGAACGAATCCACTTGGACGTCTGGTAGGCGTAGGGGCACAGCACATCGAAGTGGAAGTCGACCCTCGTCGGGCTCGGCCCGCTCGACGTCTGAGTGCCCGCTGGAGCAGCGTTGGTTGGTATCCGGTTGGATGGCAGAGCTTCGGTCATGTGGTGGCCCCCTCTGCCGGTCAACCTACCGAAGGCCAACTCGCAGGGACGCCACGCCTGCGGCGCGGTCCCGCATCGCTGCGAGAATGACGCCATGTCTCGGAAGCGCAAAGCCAACAAGAAGCGGCAGGGTGGTCGTGTCACCCCGTCAACGTCGAAAAAGCCGGTGACGCGACCCGGTGCGGGGTTCGCCCCGTTCGGGCTCGGTGACGAGGAGTTGAGTTCCGGTTGGCCGGCCAACGCTGCGGCTCCGGGCCCGCAGCCCGAGGTGCGCGACGTGTTCTCCGCCATGGCGGGCGCGATCGGGTCGCTGCGTGACGGCCACCCGGCCGACGTTGAGCAGTTGGCGTCGGAGTTCGTCGCCATCCTGGCCATCGCCGCATCCGAACAGGGCGACGAGCCCGCCGACGGTTCTCCGAGCGCCGCCGATCGGGCGCGCGCCCTCGAGATGCTCGGCGTGGCCGCCAGGTTGCTGGCCGAGGCTGAGGCCCAGCGGGCACGGCCTCATGCGGACTACCTCGACTGTCTGCGGGCACTCGACCCGTTCTTGGACGATGCGGCACGGGTGGCGGCTCGATCAGCGGCTGAACGGGCAGGCGACCGGGCACCCGTGCCGCAGTGGGCGGATGCCATCTGGAGTGGACAGCCGGTCGGAGCGTGGCGGGCAGGCGACCTGCTGGGCGACAGCGTCAACCTGGGTGTCGAGTTGGACTGGCCCGGCGGCTGGGAGCGGCGCGTGCTGTGGGGCAGCCTCATCATCACCGAGGGTCCCTTCGTCAACGATCTGGTGGTGGCCACCCTTGACGAGTTCACCGAGGTGTACACGCCCGGAACCGGGCACCCGGCGGGACCCGACGGTCGGCCCTACCTGGCCGACGTCATCAGGTTCCTTGACGAGGCCGACCTGGCAGCGACACTGCGGGACTTGAAGCTGGGGCTCTTGGTTGCCTCTGAGCACGCGGACGTGCCGGTGCAGCCCGGCCACGACAGCCTGGCGCCACTCGCCGGCCTCCTACTCAACCGCCTCCCCGTGGCGGGACCCGAGGAACCATCGTCAACGTCGGAGGCCGAACGGGATGAGCTGGTGTCGTCGTTCCTGAACTCCCCTGAGGGGTCGGTGCTCAATGGCGTTGCGCCCGTCGAGGTGCGAGAGCGCTGCGAGCCGCTGTTCGACTACGTCGAGCAGCGGTCCGATGGCGACGTTCATCGCTGGAGTCCCGCCGTGGCCGCTGCGTTCCTCGACTGGTACCACCAACGCACGACGTCATCAGACGACGCTCCCGATGACGGGGCGGAGCATGACCGGTTCAGACAGGTGGTGGAGGCTTGGATCCGTTATTGCCACCGGCTGAAGGGATGGCCCGAATCGGTGACCGTGGAAGCCCTGGCCCGCCTCGATGCGCACGTTCAGCCGGGCATCGACCCGGCGAAGGTATGGGGGCAGGCGCTCAGCGATGGTCTGGAACACCTCGCCGAAGAGTTCGGGGGAAACCTTGGGTTCGGGGACGAAGTGGGTGATGCCAACGAGTCGGGAACTCGTCCGGCCGATGGGTCGTCTGAGTAATCATGCAGCGACAACCGATCGGCCGGAGGACCTCCGCCTCCGCCTGGCTCCTCATCACGCTCCTTCTCCCTTCCCTCGTCGCCTGCGGTTCTGGAATCAGCACCGCCGGGCTCTCCGGCCTCGATCCGGCGACCACCACGGTGACGCTTCGCTTTCGCGATTCGTCGGTGCCACCCGAGTACCACCGCAGTTACGTGCTGACGGTCAGCGAGGGGCAGGTGCACGTGGTGGTCGATTCGTATGGTGACGTGCTGCACGACGTGACCAAGCCGCTGCCAAACGATGACTGGGCAAAGTTCGTCCACGGTCTGGGGGGCCAGTTGGCCCAGCTCCCGCAGCCTGAACGATCCAGCGAGGGATGCGCCGGCGGAACCGGGGTTGAGTTCACCATCAACGACGGCTCCAGCGACCGGGTTGTCCTCGACGTGGACAATTGTCTGACCGGCAATGAGGCGGTAAGCGCTCAACTGCGCGACATCATGGAGCCCTTCGCCAGCCGGGTCGATCTGCAGGTGTTGGCGTCACGAGGGGCACGGGTGCCACAGACAACGTTGCCGAGCCCACCCACGACCCGTCTGCCGACCCCGGCCCCTACGCCTCCGCCAGAACCTGAAGGTTCCGACTAGACAACGATCGCCGTCAGGGCCGCTGTCAGCGACCGGGTCGGCTCGCGTGCCGAAGCCGTTCGGGTAGGCCCAGCACCACAGCGCCGTTCGCATTGCGGGCCAGCGATCGATAGTGCCGCTCGGCGAACCACCAACGCCCGTCGACCCGCAGGTAGTCGTCCTCGTACATTCCGTGAGTCTCCTCCCATGCGCCAGTCGAGCGATCGTGGCGGATCTCGCTGATGAACATGCGGCCCGTGGCCCGCTCGACCACCCCACTTTCGTCAACGTCCGCCTCAACCACACTGTTTCGGATCACCAACATGAAGTGATCGAAGCGCTCCAGCGCCGACCTCAGCATCCCGGCAAGCGCCTCTGGGCCAACCAGGTCTCGGGCCGGAGCGGACACCAGGTCCAGATGCACCACGCAGTCAGGCAGCAGCAGTTCGCCCAACTCGTTGAAGGCACGACGGGTGATCACATCGGCGTAGGCTGCGTTGAGTTGGCCGAGAGCCACCACGTCGTCGGTCGTCGAACGCCTCATCCCAGCACCCTACGGTGGCTCGGTCCCGACTCGACGCGACGCTGCGATCGAACCGTGGGAGCGTCGTTGAGGTTTCATCTGCTCGACAATGGGAATCTGCAGGGGCGGCCGCACGGTCGCACCAACCACCTTGGAGACATCGATGAGGATCTCGATCGCCGGCGGACACGGAACCATTGCCCGGCAACTCACCCGACTCCTCACCGAGGATGGCCACCATGTGACGTCCCTGGTGCGCAAAGCCGATCAGTTCGGCGACATTGAGGCGGTCGGAGGCACACCGGTCCTGATCGACCTTGAGGGCACGACCGTCGAACAGCTGGCGGAGGCGATGGGTGATGCCGATGGTGTGGTGTTCGCCGCAGGTGCCGGACCGGGCAGCGGGGCTGACCGCAAGGAGGCCGTTGACCATCGGGCTGCCGTGTCACTGATCGATGCGGCCGAGCGCCGAAACGTCAATCACTACGTGATGGTGAGCTCGATGGGTGCCAACGCCGACCACGAGGGTGACGAGGTGTTCGATGCCTACCTTCGCGCCAAAGGCAGGGCGGATGCTGCACTGCGGTCCAGCGCTCTCGGATACAGCATCGTGCGACCCACGACGCTGACCGACGACGACCCCGTCGGCACGGTCACGCTCTCGCCCGATGCAGCCGGCGACGCCATCGCCCGGGCGGATGTGGCCGCCGTGATCAAGTCGCTCCTGGTCGATGCTCCCCCGCTGATGGCCACCGTTCAGTTGACCGCCGGGTCCATGCCCATCGTCGATGCGGTCCGCAGCGTCGGTGCATCGGTCCCCGAGATCCGGCGGCAGGTTTGACCCGGTAAAACCCTCCCCGACGCGCGTTTTGAATTGGTAGGGTCGAAATTGGTCGGCACCACCGACGGCCGCGACAGGGGGAGATGCGACATGGATTCAAGCAACATCGAGGCACTCAGCGATGCTGGCGCCCAACGGGCTCTGCTGGAATTTTGGGACCGGGCACCGGCGTCGCTGTGGGTGGGCGGACGCCCGTCCAATGCCGAGGCGGAGATGGTCGTGGGCGAGGTTGGGTTTGAGGCCGATGGCGACGTCGAACAGTTCAGGGCCGAGGTCGTCGACAACGCCAACGACCCGTTGCGAGGAGCCGCAGCCCGTGCAATTCTGATCGAGCTGGAAGCGATTCCCGAGTTGCAGGGCGTGGTTCACGACTCGGTGTCGGCGGCCGAAGAGGCGCACCTGGCCCCCATCCCCCTCATCATCGGGGCCATCGTGTTTCTGATGGCCAGCTATAAGAAGCTGGAGCTGAAGCGATCCACGGCCAAGGCGGCCGACGGCGCAACCTCAACGTCCACCGAGTTCAGCCTGGAAACCCGTGATCCCAAGGAGCTGATCGAAGGGGTCGAAGCCTTCGTCAAATCCAAGTTGACGGGCCTGCTGGGCTGAGTCTCGGCTCCCAGCAGGCCGGCTTCGATATGGACGCTGCGAACAAGGACTTCGACGGGGCGAGCGCCCGCAGCGATGCATCCGATCAGGAGGCGTGGGACGTGGCCATCGAGGCCAATGAGCTCGTCGGCACCGACCTGCCCGGCGCCCTGGCCCTGTTCGACCGGGCCATCAAGTTGTCCGCCCGGTCGGGTGCTGCCGACCCCGGCCTGCAGCAACTCTGGGCCGAGGTGGCGATCGAGGTTGGGGTTCCCGACGCCCAAACCCGCCAGGTCATCGACTCCGTCATCGCCACCACCCCAGACGATGATCCCGGAGCCATGGCGTACGCGCTCGGAACGTTGGCCCGCCTCGAGCACCGGGCCCACAATTCCTGTCAGGCACAGACGCTGATGACCCGCGCCGTCGCCCTCCACGCCACAGCCGGTCAGCTTGAAAGCATGGTCAGCACGCTGGCGTTTCAGGCCTCTATGGCGATGACCGACGGCGACCGAAACACACAGGTCGAGCTGCTCACGCGGGCGCTGGCAACCACCGATCATCACAGCGATGAGCCTTGGGCAGATGGGTGGCGACAACAGCTGAACGCAACGCTGCACGAACAGCGCACCCCTTGGGACGAACTGACCGCCGCCACCGCCCCCACGATTCGCAGCGACGCTGCGCTGGCACGGGCCCGTCACCTGAGCAGTCTCGGCGACGTCGGCGGTGCCCAGGCGGCCTACCGGTTTGCGTTGTTGGCCATGGAACGCGACGGTGCCGTCACGGCCTCACGATGGAGGGTTCTGCTGGAGGTCGGACGGTTTCTCTCCGAGAACGCCGATGTGATCGAGGGCGGACACGAGCTGGCTGCGGCCAAGATGCTCGAAGCACTGGAGCTGGCCAGGCGGTCCGGCAGCAATGACTGGCAGACCGACGCCGCAGTCGACCTCGCGGCCTTGGCACCCAGCGTGTCGGGCGCACTCCGTGGACGCATCGATGCCGAAGTTGAGGAGACCACCCGGCATCTCAGCCAACAGGACCGGCCGGACACCCACGCTGCGCTCCTGGGGGCTCGGATCCTGGGGCTACTCACTGAAGGCCGGGCCGACGAGGCCCGTTTGTTGGTGGTCGACCTGACGAAGCTGGCGGCCACACCGATCGATCGCATGACGGCCGCCAACTACCGGGCGGCAGTGGAATCGGTGGCCGAGGACCCGCGTGGTGCCCTTTTGGCACTTGAGGACTGCCGGGCTGCACTGAGAGACATGGTCGCAGACGCCGATGCCGACGGATGGACCCTGCGATTCGACCAGGTCCAAACCCTCACGGAAGGAGCAGCCAACCAGGCGACACTGTTGAACGATGGGGATGTCACCCGGCGCTGGATTGAGATCGGCAAGGCGTATGCGACTGGCATCGGGAAGGCCGATGCGCTGGATGCCCTCGACGGCATCGACCTGAGCCGACAGCTCGCTGAACGGCTGGGGACCGATCAAGCCTCGATGATGACCTGCACCGACCTTGGCCATCGGCTGATCGTCACGCTGACCGACCCAAGTGGACGCTGTCGCTCCCACCGCGTCGAAACTCCAACGCCGATCAACAGCCTGATTCCGCAGTTGGCGGGAACCGCCGCCGCCATCGCAGCCAGGGCTCAGCTGTTCGCCTCGCTCGAAACCGTTGGGGCACTCCTCGGCGAGATCCTCACCGAGGCGGTGAGCGGGGCATCGCACCTGTACGTGATCGCCGACGGCTCGATGTGGTCGTTGCCTTGGGCAGCGCTGCCGTTGGCCGACGGCCGGATGCTGAGCGATGCCCTCAGCGTCAGCCTCGTGCCCAGTATCGGGTGGTTGGTGTCATCGCCCAGAGGCAGCGACCTGGCGGTGGACACTGCGCTGGCCATCGGGGTCGGTGAGGAGCAGGGGTTCGGGCCGTTGGCCGGATCTGCAGTGGAGGTCGCTGATCTGGGGTGGCTGCGGTCCACGCTGCTGATCGATGACGCAGCCAAACCGCACGTGGTACTCGACGCGCTCGGTGACCACGATGTGGCCTACCTCATCGCCCACGGCGAGGTGAGCGACAACGCCGACGTGCTGGCGGCGGCCTCGATCGAGTTGGCCGGGAAGGCTCGCCTGGACGGCCGCATGTTGGCGTCAACAGCGCATCCTGTGGCTCGGACGATGATGCTCAACGCCTGCTACTCGGGCGTGATGCCCCGAGGACGGACCGATCTCCCGGGAGGGTTCTGGACCGGGCTCCTACGCGGTGGAGCGATGTCGGCCTGCATCACCACCGCCGCGGTCGATCCGACCCCTGCACATGCGATCGCGCTCGGGTACCTGGCCCAACTTCGGGATCCGACGATTGGCCCGGGTGCGGCGTTGCGCAGCGCTCAGCTGGAGCTGCGCGAATCTGGAGCACCGCCCGAGGACTGGGCGTGTCACACACTGGTCGGCGTCGCGTAACCGCCTACGAGGCTGCGGCTCCCGCGGACACGCAAGCCGCGGAGAACGTCATCACCCCGTCGTCGATGGGCGCCGTCGCAATCAGCGCCTTGTCCTCGGAGTAACGCTGGGTGTTCAGCCACGGTTCCCGGTCGCCCTGCTTGGGTAGAAACGGGAGCATGCGCTGGATGTAGCCGGCCGAAAAGCCGTCGATCCAAGGACGGGCAGGCATGTCGGCGTCCGATGCCCGCAGGCGAGGCGTGGCGACCTCAGCGCCGGTATTGCGCAGGTGATTCAGCAAGCGGCATACGTAGGCACACGTGAGGTCGGCCCGAAGGGTCCACGACGCGTTGACGTAGCCAAACGACGACACCAGGTTGGGCACGTCCGAGTAGGCCAGGCCCTTGTAGGTCCAGGTGTCGGCGAAATCGACCGGCTCGCCGTCGACCACGAAGTCGACCTCGCCCAGGGTCACCAGTTCCAGCCCGGTGGCGGTCACGATGACATCGGCGTCCAGGTGGCGGCCTGACTTCAGAAGAATGCCGGACTCGGTGAACGTGTCGATATGGTCGGTCACCACCTCCGCGGCACCAGAGCGGATCGCCCGAAACATGTCACTGTCGGGGATCAGGCACAGGCGCTGATCCCACGGGTCGTAGCTGGGCGTGAAATGGGTGTCGACGTCGTAGTCCGGCCCCAGTTCCTTGCGCACCAACTTGAGGAGCGTGGCTTTCACCTGCCCCGGATTGGTGCGGGTCCTGCGATACAGCAACTCCTGAAGGCGCGTGTTCTTCCAACGGGTGATGTCGTAGGCCATCCGTTCGGGTAGCCACTTGCGCAGGTTGTTGGCCAGCGCATCCTTGGCCGGTCGGCTGATGACGTAGGTGGGTGAGCGTTGCAACATCGTGACCTGCTCGGCAGTGCCGGCCATCGACGGCACCAGCGTGACTGCGGTGGCCCCCGAACCGATGATCACCACCCGCTTGCCCGAATAGTCAAGGTCCTCAGGCCAGAACTGCGGATGCACCACGTCGCCCTCGAAGCGGTCCCGCCCGGGGAACTCGGGTGTGTGGCCGATTTTGTAGCTGTAATAGCCCGAACACATGAAGAGGAAGCTGCAGGTGTAGGTGACCGCCTCGGTCGGACCGGGCCCATCGTCGCCGGGCACCTCGTTGCCCGGGTTCAGCCGGCGTCGTGTGGTGACTGTCCACCGGGCATCCTCGCTTGACCATTCGGCGCGCTCGACCAGCGTTCGGAACCTGATCTGACCACGAATCTGGTACTCGTCGACCGTCTCGTTGAGGTATTCGAGGATCGATGGGCCGTCCGCGATCGACCTCTCTGCCCTCCACGGCTTGAAGCTGTATCCGAGGGTGTGCATGTCGGAGTCGGAGCGCACCCCCGGGTAGCGAAACAGGTCCCACGTGCCGCCCAGGTCGTCGCGGCCCTCAAGGATCACGTAGCTACGGTCGGGGCTCATCGCTCCCAGGTGATGGGCGGCGCCGATGCCGGAGATGCCGGCGCCCACCACCACCACGTCGAAGTGCTCGGGTGTGGTCATCTGGTTGTCCCCCTCGTGCTCAAGCTGGCGGCCAGGCTACGCGCGGCCGGGCGCCTTCTCATTCTCGTCCGGGCCCGCCAGGCGAACCGCCACTTTGGCGCACGCTGACGACACGGTTCTGGGAGGATCGCCCCATGACATCTTCAGGTGCAACCTTCTCCACGCTCACCGTCGAGTTGTCCGGCGGCATCGGCCGGCTGACGCTCAACCAGCCTGACCAGCTGAACCCGCTGGGGTCCGACGCGCTGACCGAAATCGCCAAGGCCGCGCGCTGGTTCGACGATGAGGGCGCCCGGGTGGTCGTCATCACCTCTGCCGGTGATCGGGCGTTCTCGGCCGGTTTCGATCTGCGGGAACTCACCCGGGGTTCCGACGAGGCACCGGACGTCGACCTTGGTTACCTGATGGTCGACGCGGTCGAGGCCATGGATGCCATCACCATCGCAGCCATCCACGGGCACTGCGTCGGCGGAGGAATCCTGCTGGCGGTTGGTTGCGACCTGCGCATCGCCGCCGACAACACCCGGTTTGCCATCCCCGAGATCGATCTGGGCATTCCTCTGGCCTGGGGCGGCATCCCGCGTTTGGTCCGCGAGGTGGGCGCAGCGGCCACCAGGGAGTTGGTCATGACGTGCCGTCCGTTCGACGCAATCGAGGCGCAGCGCCTGGGGATGATCAACCGAGTGGTGCCACTCGATCGGCTGCGCGCTGAGACCGACGAGCTGGCGGCGTCATTGGCGGCCAAGCCGGTCTCGCTGCTGCGCATGACCAAACGTCAGGTTCACGAGGCGGCCGAGGACCTGCTGACCACCAGATCGGGGTGGGCGGCCTCTGCGCACCTGGCGGTGGCTCTCGCCGACCCGGAGGCACGCGGCGCGGCGGCCGGCTACCTGGCATCGCGATCCAAGGACTGACCCAGGCCGCCACAAAACGACGCCTACAAGCGCTCGACGCCGCTCGTCCAATGAAAGCTCCATCGGTCAGGCGTAGCGGAGCCCGGCCTCACCGGCGGCACCAAAACCAACCGCCACACACCCACACCAGTCACCGGTCTGTAGCCGGGACGCCTCACTTTACGAGGCTGAAGCCACGCCCGGCGCAGCACACGAAGCCCCGCCACCACCACCGGCGTCCGCCCGCACCGGCATTTGAGTTTCAGCGGGCGCTGTGAGCAGCCCGGATCAGGTGATGGGCGCATCGACGCCGGCCCGCCTGGAGCGGTCCGTTCCTGTCGCTTACCGCTGGCTAGGCGGCGAGTGCGCCGTCGAGGATCCAACGACACGTGGCCAACATGACTTGACCCAGGCTGATCGCTGGGCAGCGCCTGTCATCGAGCACCGATTCGCAAGCCCGACGTTGAGCACCCGTGTGACGACGCCGAGGTGACACAATCCAAAGGTGAGTGAACGACCACAAAGGATCGACCGCACCGGCCTGGACCTGCCCCGTCCCATCGCCTTCGTGATGGGTGGCGGTGGCAGCCTGGGCGCATCCCAGGTAGGCATGCTGCAAGCGCTGAACGAGCACGGCGTGACACCGGACATGATCATCGGCACTTCGGCCGGCGCACTCAACGGCGCCTTCCTGGCCGCCGATCCGTTCGGTGGCGCCAACCAGCTGTCCCACCTGTGGCCGGGTTTCAGCCGCGAGACGTTCTTTCCCGGCTCAGCCTGGAAGTCGGTTCGCACGCTGCGTACCTCGAAGACCTACCTGTTTCCCAACGATGAGCTGAGCGAGTTCATCAACAAACACATTCCGGCCAACACGTTCGAGGAACTTGAAGTGCCGTTTGTGGCCATGGCGACCGATGTGGACACCCGCCTCAGCGTCGCCCTCGATACCGGTGATCTTCGCTCGGCCCTGCTGGCGAGCACGGCGATCCCGGTGATCTTTCCGCCAGTCGAACGCGACGGTCGGCTGTTGTACGACGGCGGGTTGGTCGCCAACCTGCCAATCCGCCAGGCCTTGAAGATGAACGCCGCTTCGCTGGTGTTGTTGGACTGCAACGCCCCCGGCCAACGCGACCCTTACCCCGACAGCATGTCGGGGGTGTTGGAATGGACCGTCCGGCTGATGCTGCGAAGCCAGACGACCGCCGACCTGCCCTACATCTCGGAGACGCTGCCGGTGCTGTCCCTCCCCGCCGCTCCCAAAGGCACCGTTTCACCACTCGACTTCGACTCGTCCGTCGAGCTGATGGCGGCCGCGTACCAGGCCTCCCGGACGTTCCTCACCAACGTTCACGTGGACGCACCCCGGCTCTACCGGGCCGACCCGATACCTCCGGATGTGGACGATCCCACGCTCTCCACCGATTCCGACCCATCCGAGGGTTCCACCAAGTTCGACAGAAGCTCACGCAGGTCCGGCAAGGGTCCCCGCAAAGCCGACAAGGGCACCGGAGCGCCCAACCGGGCGGGCGACGACCTGTGACCACCGACCCTCCGGGTGCAACGCTGCACCTCCCCGGCCCGGTCGCGTTTGTGATGGGCGGCGGCGCCAGCCTGGGTGCCACCCAGGTGGGCATGTTGCAGGCGCTCTCGGAGCACAGCATCTCGCCCGATCTCATCGTCGGCACCTCGGTCGGCGCGCTCAACGGAGCATTTCTCGCCAGCGATCCGACGGGTGGCGCCACCCGGCTGTCCCACATCTGGCCAACGATCACCAAGCAGCAGATCTTCCCCGGGTCGCCCTGGCAGTCACTTCGTACACTGCGCATCGACAAAACGCACCTGTACTCCAACGACGGGTTGGCCCAGTTCATCGACGAGCACCTTCCCGTCGACAACCTGGAGGACCTGGTGGTGCCGTTCACCGCCATGGCCACCGACGTCGACAGCGGCGCCGCAGTGGAGCTGACCACCGGGCCCGCAAAGTCTGCGTTGTTGGCGAGCGCCGCCCTCCCCGGGCTTCTTCCCGCCATCGAGCGGGACGGGCGACTGCTCTACGACGGCGGGCTGGTTGCCAAGCTGCCGATTGGGCAAGCTCTGAGGATGGGGGCCAAGAGCCTGGTGCTGCTCGATTGCACCTTCCCCGGACAACCGGCGCTCCGGCCAACCAATCTGCTTCAGATCATGGAGTGGTCCGTCTCCCTCACTCAGAACAGCCAGGCCCGCGCAGCGTTGCCCTTCATCCCCGCAGACGTCGCGGTGCTCTACCTACCCGGACCACCCCGGGCAAGGTTCTCCAGCCTGGAACTGGATCACACAACCGAGCTGATCAGCGGCGCCTACTCGGCATCCCGCGGCTACCTCCGCACCGTCCAAGACAAACCAAACCTGCTGCATCAACATCGTGTGCCGACGAGGCCCGACGGCTCCGACAGCGGAGTCGGTTCCGACAGCGAAGTCGGTTCCAGCGCAGTGCCGGAGGAGGGCGTAGTGCCCGATGGAGGCGCGGTAGCGGCGGAGCGCATCCGCAGCGATGACTGACGATCGCCCGGCCTCGGATTCTGCCCCCGATCAGGCTTCGCTTGGTCTCCTCCAGGGTCTGGCCACGACCCGGGCGATCCGCCGCTACACCGACGAGCCAGTGGCCGAGGAGGACCTGGCCACCATCGTGTGGCACGCCACCCGGGAACCGTCGGGAAGCAACCGCCAACCGTTCCGATTCCTGATCCTCCGCGATGGGCCGCTGGCCACCCAGGCCAAAGCGCTGCTGGGCAAGAGCTTTCGCGCCCTGTGGGCCGAGAAGCGGCGCCGGGACGGCTACGACGCCGGCAGCGGCGCCACAACCGACACCCCGAAGGC
>ERZ724520.143-NODE-143-length-37740-cov-5.676317_pt1 | contig 37740 bp, 28 predicted proteins | sample MGYA00376053_ERZ724520 | MGnify/ENA primary metagenome ERZ724520 (study PRJEB28724, sample SAMN07190886) | activated sludge metagenome | isolation source: activated sludge of sewage treatment plant in Hong Hong | place: USA: Christiansburg, Virginia | collected...
TAGTAACGGTTAAAGCCGCTGTAAATGTTCCTGATGAAGGATAAGTAAATGTTGGGTTTTGAGTTAAATTATCAGCAGAACCATTGTTTGTAAAATCCCAACTCCAAGCATTAATAACTCCTGCAGGTGTAGTAGATAAATCTGTAAAAGCAGTTGCTGTTGATTGACACACGGATGTTGCACTAAAATTGGCAACTGGCAAAACGGTTAAATTAAATGTTTTTGAAATTACGTCTGAGCAACCTTCAGTTGAAACAACCGTCAACTCAATTGTTTTAGTGCCAGAGGAAGCATAAGCATGTGTGCCTGATGTGCCACCCCCTAAAGGTGTTGCGTCGCCCCAATCCCAAGAGTAAGTGGCTATAGGGTCAGTTGGTGCTGCGGATGAGGTACTTATAACAGGGATAGAAACTGATGGAGAACAAGGTGTTACGCTATAATTAAAATTAGCTGTTGGAGAAGGCACTGCTACTAAAGCAGTATCTAAACTTACACTACACCCACTAGTCGGATTTATAATTGTAACTGAATATGTACCTCCTAACAAGGGTGCAATAGAATAAGATGTTGAAGTAAATCCTGTTGAGCTAGTCCAAGCATAATCAAATCCGGGTAAAAAAGGTGCATAAACATCTACTGCTCTTCCGCTACAAATAGTACTACCTGTTGCTAATAATCCAATTGGATTACAGCTTGATTCGATGTAGGCTCTTATTCCATGACCACCGCCACCACCGCATCTTGTAACTCTCATTGATATGGTTACATTTTGACCAATGTAAGCGCTTAAAGGAACAACAACTGGCGACCAATCCAAATATTCAAACCCTCCTGAAGTTGCCCAACCTGTATATGCACTGCAGGGCGAACCGCCTGCACCTGAGCTAATTAAATCAATACTAGAACATGGAATTGTTGCCCCTAAAGAATTACGAATATCTACTTCAAATCTTGGATTAATGCCACATGCATGACCTCCTTGATTCATAACTAATGCCACATAAAAAATAAATTTTTCATTAGCACTTGTAACCGTAAAATTCTGTTCCATTTGTAACCATTCACTATTACCACCAGCCATTGCGTCTAACACTGCAGAAAATCCTACGTTAGTTAAACCTGGAGGAACTACCCCCATAGAAAAAGTAGTATTAATAGCTGGTACAGAGGGGTCAGTTCCTGGAATTGAAACTGCTGCAACTTTTCCAGCAGAACTAGTTGACGTCCAACCACTTGTGTTACCTGCTTCAAAATCCATATTTGTACAGCCTGCTGTTGTTGAAGGACCTGAGCCACCTCTTGATAATGAACCAGCAGTAGGTAAACTAGAATTTTTTCTTCTTTGAAACTCATTTCTAAATACAGACTCACTACTTGAAAAAACACTTAATTCGTTCTTATATTTTTTTAAATAATCAGTATATATTGAAGCATACGTTTCTGGAGAAGCAGCATGTTGATAGGCTTCAAATATTTCGTAAAACATTTTTCCTTGTAAAACTTGATAAAAATTTTGCAAACATTCATCTGTTTTGTAATTAAATCCAGATTCTAATAGCTTAACTTGAACATCATTTATAAAACGATTATAGTTAAACTTATTAAGAGCTAGTTGGTCATCCAAAACCACGGTATGCTCCTTATCGTGGCTATGCGAAACTGTTTGTCCAAACACTTTAAAAAGTGAGATAACAAATAAAATGAGTAAAAAGTTCTTCATGGCAATATATATTAATTGGTTAGTAGAGTTTTAAATTGCCAAATCCTAAAATAATTTATAGAATTTGATTAGTGTTGTTTAAAGTTAATTAAAAAAAACAACAATTAAAACTCAACTTATTAAACACAAAATGTGCAAAAGGGTATTTTTAATAAAATTTGTAGATATACATTTGCAAATAGTATAAAATACATTATAAATAGTTTTTTTATGAAATTTGAAAAAATGCTTTTTATTGAGTAAACAATTTTTTCAGAACTATTAAAATGAGTTCTTTTATAAAGAAACTTCATTAATTTTTATACTATTTAAAGCATAAAAACCATTATATTAGTCTCTTCAATTTTAAATCAATTTTCCTATGGAAACTACACCATATCAATCAACACACAAAATTCGAATTGTAACAGCAGCAGCATTATTTGATGGACACGATGCCGCCATCAACATCATGCGTCGTATCATTCAATCAAGTGGAGCAGAAGTAATTCATTTAGGGCATGATAGAAGTGCACAAGAAGTTGTAAACTGTGCTATTCAAGAAGATGCAAACGCTATTGCAGTAACTAGCTACCAAGGCGGACATGTAGAATACTTTAAATACATGTACGATTTATTAAAAGAAAAGGGCTGTGAGCACATTAAATTATTTGGCGGTGGTGGCGGTGTAATTCTCCCAACAGAAATTGAAGAATTACATAATTATGGTATTGCACGTATCTATTCTCCAGATGATGGACGTTCTTTAGGTTTACAAGGAATGATTAATGATTTACTTCGTCAATGTGATTATGCTACTGGTACTAATATTAAAAATGATGTGGCTAAAATTGCAGAGAGAGATTATAAATCAATTGCCCGTATTATTTCTGCTGCCGAAAATTTTAATGATGAAAATATTGGTTTATTAAATGAATTAAAAGCAAAAGCAGAAAAATCAGCAACACCTGTGTTAGGTATTACGGGTACAGGCGGAGCTGGAAAATCGAGTTTAGTAGATGAATTGGTTCGTCGTTTTTTAATTGATTTTAAAGACAAACAAATCGCTATCATTTCTGTTGACCCATCTAAACGTAAAACAGGGGGTGCTTTATTAGGAGATCGTATTCGTATGAATGCAATTAAGAACGACCGCGTGTATATGCGTTCATTAGCTACTCGTCAAAGTAACTTAGCATTAAGTAAATACGTGCAAGATGCAGTTAACATTTGTAAAGCTGCTAATTTCGATTTAATCATTTTAGAAACTTCTGGTATTGGACAATCTGATACAGAAATTATTGAACACTCTAACATGAGCTTGTACGTAATGACTCCAGAATACGGAGCAGCTACACAATTAGAGAAAATTGATATGTTAGATTTTGCTGACATTATTGCTTTAAACAAATTTGACAAACGTGGGGCATTAGATGCGATACGTGATGTAAAAAAACAATACAAACGAAACCACAACTTATGGGAAATTGCAGATGAAGATATTCCAGTATTTGGAACAATTGCTTCTCAATTTAATGACCCAGGTATGAATCGCTTATACAAAGCGGTAATGAATAAAATGGTTGAGAAAACAAGCAATACAGCTTTAGCTTCTCAATTTCATATTACAGAAGAGATGAGTGAAAAAATTTACATTATTCCTCCTTCAAAAACACGTTATTTATCTGAGATTTCTGAAAACAACCGTAATTACGATAAGAGAGCTAACGCACAAGCTGAAGTTGCTCAAAAATTATATGGCATTCAAAAAACCATTGAAACGATTACGGAATCTAAAATGGAGGACAAAGATCGTTTGATTAAAGGGTTACAAGAAGCATTTGAAAAAACAAAACTAGATTTAGATCCTCATCATTTATTGGTAATAGAAGGATGGGAAGCAAAAAAGAAATTATATAGTAGTGAGTTTTATGAATTTAAAGTGCGTGATAAAGTATTGAAAATTGAAACGCATTACGAATCTTTATCTCATTCAAAAATCCCAAAAATTTCGTCACCAAAATATACATCGTGGGGAGATATTTTAAAATGGACCTTGCAAGAAAATTTCCCTGGAGATTTTCCTTACACTGCTGGTATCTATCCATTTAAACGCGAAGGTGAAGATCCAACTCGTATGTTTGCTGGAGAAGGTGGGCCAGAGAGAACTAACAAGCGTTTTCATTATGTAAGTAAAGGATTACCGGCAGCACGTTTAAGTACAGCTTTTGATAGCGTGACGTTATATGGTAATGATCCTGATTACCGTCCAGATATTTATGGTAAAATTGGTAATAGCGGTGTGAGTATTTGTTGTTTAGATGATGCTAAGAAATTATATTCAGGCTTCAATTTAGCAGATCCTAAAACATCTGTGTCAATGACTATTAATGGCCCAGCACCAACTATGGCGGCGTTTTTTATGAATGCAGCCATTGACCAACAGTGCGAAATTTACATTAAGGCAAATGGTTTAGAAAAAGAAGTAGAAGAAAAAATTGCAGCCATTTATAAAGCAAAAGGGACTGTTCGTCCAACCTACCAAGGCGAATTGCCAGAAGGCAATAATGGCCTAGGTTTAATGTTATTAGGCGTTACAGGAGACCAAGTATTACCTAAAGATGTTTACGAAAAAATTAAAGCAACCACTTTATCACAAGTACGAGGTACAGTACAAGCAGATATTTTAAAAGAAGACCAAGCACAAAACACATGTATTTTTAGTACAGAGTTTAGTTTACGTGTAATGGGAGATGTGCAACAATACTTCATCGATCAAAAAGTACGTAACTTTTATTCAGTTTCTATTTCTGGCTATCACATTGCTGAAGCAGGCGCTAATCCTATCTCCCAGCTTGCCTTCACTTTAGCAAATGGATTTACGTTTGTAGAATATTACTTAAGCCGTGGTATGCACATTGATGATTTTGCGCCAAACTTATCTTTCTTCTTTAGTAATGGCATTGATCCTGAGTACAGTGTTATAGGACGTGTAAGTCGCCGTATTTGGGCTAAAGCTATGAAATTGCGTTACGGTGGAAACGAACGTAGCCAAATGTTGAAATACCATATACAAACTTCTGGTCGTTCGTTACATGCGCAAGAAATTGATTTTAATGATATTCGTACAACGTTACAAGCCTTATATGCTATTTACGATAACTGTAATTCATTGCACACCAACGCATACGACGAAGCTATAACAACACCAACAGAAGAATCGGTTCGTAGAGCAATGGCAATTCAATTAATTATTAATCGTGAATTAGGTTTAGCAAAAAATGAAAATCCATTACAAGGATCTTTCATTATTGAAGAATTAACAGATTTAGTTGAAGAGGCAGTGTTAACTGAGTTCGACCGTATTTCTGAACGTGGTGGTGTATTAGGAGCAATGGAAACCATGTATCAACGTGGACAAATACAAGAAGAAAGTTTATACTACGAAACATTAAAACATACGGGCGAATATCCAATTATTGGCGTAAATACTTTCTTATCAAGCAAAGGAAGTCCAACGGTGTTGCCACGTGAAGTAATTCGTTCTACAACCGAAGAAAAAGAATACCAAATTACTATGTTAGCTGAGTTGCATAAAACTCATGCTGATAAGCACAACGAAATGGTAAAACGCTTACAAAGCGCAGCAATTCATAACAAAAACATTTTTGCTGAATTAATGGATGCAGCTAAATTTATGAGTTTAGGTGAAGTAACAAAATGCTTATTTGAAGTTGGTGGGCAGTATAGAAGGAATATGTAATTTTATAAAAATTATTGTATCCATTAATTTAAAATAATATCAAAGAAATAAAAACTACAAAAATTAAAAACATGAAAAATATTATGAAAAAATTCCTTTATGTAATAATTGGCATTTGTTGCCTGTATTTAATCCTATGTATATTTGGACCTTCAAAAGTTAAAGTTGAGCGTTCAATAGATATTAAAACCTCTTCTGTTGAAGATTTACAACATCATTTAGCTGATTTAAAATTCTTTCATGATAAATATAGTCCTTGGACTAGAAGAGACCCAAGCATGAAAACAACTTATACAGGTGTTTGTTGTGAACCAGGTAGTACTTACAGATGGGAAAGTGAAAAAGATAGCGTAGGAAAAGGAACTATGACATTTAATAAATTTACTAAAGATAGTGTTTTGCTTACTTTAAATTTTGACGGCATGGGCGATAATGATCTTTATTTTATTACTAAACCCAATAATAATGGAAACATTACTGTTACTTGGGGTGTAGTTTTTGATATTGGTTTTTTTGGACGTGCACCAATGTTATTTATTAATATGGATAAAATTATTGGTACTGATTACCAAAATGGTTTAGCAAAATTAAAAACAGAAATTGAATCTATTGCTGCCGAGACGACCACAACGTATGATATAAAAGAACTTAATTGGGATGCAAAAACTTTTTATGGTGTAAAAGATAAATTATCACTTGATAAACTTGCTGCCTTTTTTGGTAACTCATATGGCAAAGTTGGGGCAGCACTAAGCAAAGCAAAAGCACAGCCAGTAGGAATGCCTAAGGCAATATACTTTACGTTTGATGAAAAAACAATGGTTACAGATGTGGCTGCAGTAATAGAAGTTGCTAATGGAACTAAGTTAGATGGTGTAGAGAAATTTGAAACGCCAGCAAGTAAGGTTTTGTTGGTTGAATATTTTGGAGCTTATGATAAATCGGCAAACGCGCATTATGCAATGGACGCATACATAAAGGAAAAAGGCCTTACACAAAGTTTTGTAATTGAAGAATATGCAAACGATCCAATGGTAGAAAAAGACACTGCTAAATGGCAAACAAACATTTATTATTTGGTAAAATAATTTTTTAATTAAAATACAGTACTTCATTAATACACTTTGAACTCAAACTCTCACATTAGTACAAAATATTTTAAAACAAAACACTACCAATTATTTTTGGTAGTGTTTTTTAATATTATAGGTTGGAGTTTAAACGCACAAAACATAAATTCTCTTCTTAAACAATACCAAGAAAAATCTTATGATGATAGCAGCAAATTAAACTTAGCCATAAAAATTAGTGATTACTATAAAACTAAAAATCCCGACTCTAGTTTTCTTTTTAATTTACAAGCTTATCATTTAGCAAATGCTAATAATTACAAAGAGCAAGAAATTAAATTGGGATTTAAACTATCTTATTATTATTTCAATTATGGTAACAATCAAAAAGCTTTAAACTATGCAATTAACAGTCTTAAATTAATTGAACAAACAAATGAAGTTAAAAACAGAATAAATATATACAATCACATAGGGACTATTTATAGTTCTATGGAAAACCACACAAAATCCTATTATTATTTTTCAAAATTTTTAAACTTAGCTCGAAGCAATAAAGATACTACTTCAATTGTGGCTGGACTTAACAATACGGGAGCTACACTTACCTCACTTTACAATTATTCGGATGCGAAACAATATTTTATAGAAGCATTAACTATTGATTCAATCAGAAATGAAACAGAATATTTTGATTATTACTACAGTAACCTAGCTAATATTTGTTTTGAAAACAATGAAATAAATAATGCTGAATTATATTTTTTAAAAAGCAACCACTATAGCAAACTATTACAAGACACTAATAAAATTATTTTAAACTACATAGCCATCTCTGATTTTTATTTTGATTTACATAACAATGATTTAGGTTTAAAATATATAGATACAGCTTATACTTTTACGAAAATTAAAAGTGATGTTACTACTAAGATAGGGTTATACGAGCGCTTAGCAAATGCCTATAAAACAACTGGTGATTATACTAATGCCTATAACTTTCACATTAAACACACTTATTTAAAAGATAGTGTTTCTAATACAGAAAATCAGATTCGGCTAAACAATATAGCTAATGATTATACTATAGAACAAAAAGAATTTGAACTAAACAATAAAGCAAAAATTGAAAGTCAAAAACAAAGGTTAATAACTTGGTCAATTATAATTATACTTTTAATTGTTGCTGCATTTACATTTTTATTATACAAACGCTTCAAATTAATAAGTAAACAAAAAATAGTTATAGAACAAAAAGAGCAAGAAACACAATTGCAAAATACTATAATTAAAAAACAAAAATTATTAGTCGAAGAAAAACATAAAGAGATTACTGATAGTATAAATTATGCCAAAAGAATTCAATTTGCTTTATTGCCAAACGAAAACACTTTGAAGAATCATTTCCAAAATCATTTTGTTTATTTCAATCCAAAGGATGTTGTTAGTGGAGATTTTTATGCACTTGCAAAGCTCAATGGCGCAAACAATCAAGAAAAGATTTTGCTTTGTGTAGCAGATAGCACAGGTCATGGTGTGCCAGGCTCTATTATGAGTATGCTAAATATGAGTTGTTTAAATTCGGCCATTAATGCAGATAAACACACGCAACCTGCTGATATTTTAAACGCAACTCGAAGTAGGATTATTCATTACCTAGCTACAGATGGAAGTGAAGATGGGGGCAAAGATGGTATGGATTGCAGTTTAATTAGCTTTGATTTTAATGAAAAAAAACTTATTTATTCGGCTGCAAATAATCCTATTTTAATAGTGAGGGCCTCAAAAGGAACTGAAAATCCTAGTTTAGAAAATTATCCTGCCGATAGAATGCCAGTTGGAAAACATCTTAAGGACAATATACCGTTTATTCAAAAAGAAATTGATTTAAATGAAGGTGATATGGTGTATATGTTTACGGACGGATATGCAGATCAATTTGGTGGTGAAAAAGGTAAAAAATTTAAATACAAACAGCTTGAGGAATTACTTATTTCTATTTCTGATAAGCCAATGGACACACAAAAACAAATACTATCTCAAACTTTTGATAATTGGAAAGGTAATCTAGAACAAGTAGATGATGTTTGTTTAATTGGGGTAAGAATTTAAAAACTATTAATTATGACAAAATTATTAAACCTCACAACTTTTCTTATCTTACTATTTTTACCAAGTTGTTTAGCTGCTCAGTTAGATTCAATAACAACTAATCCAAAATACACAAAACATTTAACTTGGCGCGATACTTTTTTTGGCAATGAAGAAATGTATCAGGTTTGCTACCCTAAAGATCATCGCTCCATGTTTTATTCCATTATCGTGTTTTCTGTTACAACAGTTTTGTTTGGTATATTGATTATATACATTAAAAATCATAGTGCTAAACGCCTAAAAGAAAAAAAAGAAATTATAGCTGAACAAAACAAAGATTTGATAGATAGTATAAATTATTCACAAAGAATACAACAAGCTATTTTGCCAGACAATATTATTGAAAACGTTGTCCTAAAAACAGGATTTGTGTTATATAAACCAAAAAATATTGTAAGTGGTGACTTTTATTGGCTTCACAAGCGTGACGAATATTTATACTTTGCAGTGATAGACTGCACTGGACACGGCGTGCCTGGAGCATTACTAACTATGTTGGCACATAACGCAATTAATAAAGCAGTCATTGAAAAAGAACTTATAGATCCAACTACAATTTTAGATAGCATGAATTTAGATGTAAAGACTGCTCTAAAACAAGATAAAGATAATCCGATACAAGACAGTATGGAGGTTGGGCTCGTTTGTTTAAATACAATTACAAACGAATTATTATTTGCTGGAGCTAATATATCACTTACATATATTCAAAACAATGTAATGAAATTTGCTATTGCTGGTAAATGCTCTGTTGGCTCAGTGCAAGATAAAAGTGTTTCATTACCTAAAACTCATTCCATATCTCTAAATAAAGAAGATAGCTTTTATTTATATTCAGACGGTTTATCCGATCAATTTGGTGGACCAAAAGGTAAAAAATTCAAATACAAACAATTAGAAGATTTACTGTTGTCTAATTCACAAAAACCGCTTGATGTGCAAAAACAAATTATCAATAAAACTTTTGATAATTGGAAAGGTAATTTAGAACAAGTAGATGATGTTTGTTTAATTGGGGTAAGAATTTAATTTTATTTAAGTATGATTTAAAACTTAAATTTAATATATTTATTTACTGTTAAAAACAAGAAATAATGTCTGAAATAAACAAAGACCAACAAATTGAAAGCCTAGAAGAAAAAGTATCGCATTTGAGTAGAATGCTTGTTAAATCGTTTGGATATGCAGATCAAGATCCGGATACTTTTTTACAAAATGCAAGAAGAACTACCGAAGCAATTTGTCGTTTTATTTATACAAAAGAACTTGGTGAACCTAAAAGCAAAATGATGCTTAATGATTATGGAAGAGAACTCTTACATAAAAAATTAATTCCAGATAAAATAGGAATACTCATTGGTACCATTCAAACCTATGGAAACTATGCCGCACATGCTCAAGATGATTTAAGTGAAGCAACCCGCGAATGGATTGCTCCATGCCAAACTGCTTTAGCAAGTTTAACAAATTGGTTTTTTTTAGAATACTTAAAAGGACATGTACCTAACGAATTGGTAACTCCAGTGCAGAGTTATGCCGAAAGCAGCACAACAAAAAATTATTCGCAAACAATTGCACCAACTTCTAAAAAATCTTCGTTACCCAAAATTGTAATTGCAGTATTAGCTCTATTAATTGTTGCTTTTGGAACCTATTATTTTGCAACAAAAAACACTACTAATAATTTAGAAGTAAAAGATGAAGTGAAAACAGCTAACGAAGATGTAGTTAAACAACAAGAGAATATTGTTTCGGATTTAAACGCTGTAACACCAAATGCCAATGCTAAGCGCATTGCAGTTTTATATTTTGATAGTGGTTCTGATAATGCTGAATTAACAAGGCTTAAAAAAGGATTAGCAGATATGATCATTTCCGATTTATCAAAAATAAATATGCTTAATGTAATTGAGCGAGCTCGTTTAGAAGAAATTTTAAAAGAACAAAAATTAAATAATTCAAAAGAATTTGACCCTGCTACAGCCAGTAAAGTTGGTAAACTATTAGGCGTGCAATACATTTTAACCGGTTCGTTTTTTGATTTAATGGGTAGCATGAGAATGGATGCAAGGATTATAGATGTAGAAACAGGAAAAATAATAAAAAGTGAAGGGATAGATGGCGCAACAAATACATTTTTTGATTTAGAAAAAAAATTGGTTGTAAAAATTGCCAGTGGATTAAATGTAGAATTAGCAGATGATAAAAACACAAAGGTTAATTCTTTAACTTACGAAACATCATTAATGTACTCTGACGCACTTGATAAAATGGACAAAGGAGAAAAAGACAAAGCTATAGATTTGCTAAAAAAAGTTTTACAAAAAAATCCTGATTTTACACCTGCACAAAATGCTCTTAATAAATTAACTGCTAAAGTATAATGAAATCTAAACTGTTTTTAATTGTTTGTTTGCTTTGGGCTTTTATTTCTCAAGCTAAAACAATTGCTATTTCATATTTTGATAATTCTTCGGGAGACGCGAAGTACAACGCCTTGTCAAAGGGTATATCAGATATGCTAATAACAGATTTATCAAAAGTAAAAGGTGTAACTATTGTTGAAAGAGAAAAACTAGAAAAATTATTGCAAGAAATTAAATTAGGGCAGTCTAAATATTTCGACCAAACAACTGCGGTAAAACTAGGAAAAGGCTTAGGTGCTCAAAATATTTTAACCGGTTCGTTTTATATTTTAGATAATATTATTCGATTAGATGCCCGTTTAATAGATGTACAAACAGGAGGTGTAATTTTTGCTGAACAAGTTAGTGGCAATAAAAACAATTTTTTTTCCTTACATCAGCAACTTGCCAATTTACTAGCTAAAAGTATAAACATACCATATAGTCCAGATTTAAGTGGGCTCTACAAAACTAATGAACAAGTGTCTATAAACGAAGTTGTAAATTACTCAAATGCTATTGAACTTCAGGATGTAGGTATGGATCTTGAAGCAAAATTGTTACTTGAAAAAACGGTTAAATCAAATCCAAAATTTCAATTTGCAAAATATAAATTAGATGAGATTAAAGATTTAATTAAAAAAATTGAAGCTGAACGTGAAAAATTAATTTTAGAAGAACTCAAAAATACTATTAATACCATTGATGCATCTAACGAAAAATTTGGAATGCAACTTACAAATGTTTGGACAACTTTGGTTTCTTCCTATAAATTTAATCAATTACTTTCTTTTAATAATTCAATTAGGAAAATGAAAGTTGATGATAAAAAGAAAATTTATGGAGAAGCATCGCCCTATACACTTGGAGAAATGCTTTCCTTTTATGATTGCTATGCATTTGATGCTTTAAAAAAATACGATTTAGTAATTGATGAAGGTAAATCATTTATTACTAAATATCCTACAAGCATGTATTTTCAAAGTGTAAAAATGTATCTAGAAAAAGCAATTAAAGAAATAGAATGGCGAGAAAATGCTAAAAAAGGATTAGATAATAAGCTTGCGGCAGAATCACTGGATGCATATGTTAATTACTTAAATAATTTAGAATGGAAAACGAACCTTCAATTTGTAAACACTAAAGAATATCAAAATTATGCTCAAATTTATAAAACTCAAGTTTTAAATACAAACAAAGAAACTATTGCTACATGGGATGAAAGTAGCAAGTTTAATGAGTTTACTAATTTTTTTGAAATTGCTCAAAACTATAACGACATTAAAATGATGGAGGATATCGTTTCAACTTCCAAAAATTTATTTACCGATCCCGACGACCAAGAAAAAGTTTATTCATTAGAAAACAAACTAGAAGATTTTAAAACAAAAACCATTGAAAATGAAACTAAAATAAAAGAACTAGAATCTATAGCAAAAAAAGGTTCAAAGCATGAAATGGAAAATGTAATACATTGGTTATTTAGCAATGAACAATACAATAGACCTGATTTGCTTTTAGAGATTTGTGATAAATACTTGAAAACAGGTAAACCTACCACCGAAAAAGAAGTTGATGAAAACCTTCATGCTTGGGATGGATTTATTATGTATACTGGCAAATTAAAAAATATTGAAGACGCTAACAAAGCCTTTGAAAACTTAAAAAGCAAAGCCGATGATTATAAAGCTTTTCAAAAAGATTATGATAAAAAAGTAAGAGAAATTAATAAAGATTTCAGAAGCCTGCAAAATGACTATACGAGTTATTTAAAGAATTTAAAACACAAAGATCCAATGTGCAATGTGCTAGAAAATTATGCATCAACGTACAACGAAAATCATCAATATATAGACGAAGTTTATACTCGGAAACAAATTTTAGAATTATATAAATTAGATGATGACAAAAAATCGTTACAACTATTTTTATTAATGATGAGTTATTACAACCTAGGAAACTTTGATAATGTAAGAAAAACGGCCACACTTTATAACGAATTATATCCAACTGGTTCTTATGCTGAATCCGTAAAATCTATTGTTGATTTTTTACCAAAATAATTTATGGACACTAGTACTCATAACCATTCATTAAACACACAAAACAGTAAAGCATGGAGCCTACGTTATTCTGATTCCTCAACAGCTCTAAAAATTGCCGAAGAAGTTAAAAACGCAGCTATTGAAACCAATTTGTTAGAATATCATTTTGCGCAATTAACTATAGCGCAATTAATTTTTTGGAAATCAAGTTCAAGCGAACAATTTATTACAGTTTCAGAAGCATTACATTTTTTTACAACAGAAAATAATGCCTTAGGAATATCAAGGGCTAATTTAATAAGTGCATCCATGCACGACCAATTTGGACAATATGAAAAAGCAATGGCTCATGCTTTAAACGCTGTAAAAACAGGCGAATTAGCAGGGGATGAATTAAATAAATCTGATTGTTACACATTATTAGGCCAAGTTTATTCACGCATTAATGATTACCAAAAGGCAATTTTAAATTTAGAAAAAGGGTTAGTAATTCGTAACCTATTAAATGATAATAAAGCTTCTGCATCTTCTTTAAATTTAATTGCAAGAAACTATGTATTAAGCAAAAAATATGAAGAAGCTTTTTCGTTCTATAATCAAAGCCTTGAACTGAGAGAGAAAACCAATGATGTTGATGGTATTCCTTGGACCTATTTGGGATTAGCCAGTTTGTTTCTAGAAAAAAAAGAGTTTCACAAATCATTAGAATATTATAAAAAAGCCGAAAGTTCTAATTTAAAAAGCGAAAAACGTTTTGAATTAGTTTGTTTAATAGGAATTAGTAAAGTTCTTCTGTTTTTAAGTGAGTATAATAACGCCATAGCTTGTTTAACCGAAGCACTGTTAATTGCAGAAACTCTTCACATAGTTTCACTAAAAAGCGAGGCGCATGAATTACTATCTGAATGTTATGAAAAAACTAATGATTTATCAAAATCGCTTTTTCATTTTAAACAATATAATTTACTTCGCCAAGAAATATTAAGTAATGATAAGGTAAACACATTAAAAAATCAGCAAATTGCTTTTTCGGTTGAACACGCTGAAAAGGAAGCAGAAATTAATCGCCTTAAAAATGTAGAGTTAAAAAATGCATTTGACAAAATAGAACTACAACATCATGAACTAGAAGAAAAAAATAAAGAAATTACAGATAGTATCAATTATGCCAAACGTATTCAGTCATCATACATGGCAAGCGAAAACGAATTAAGTAATTATTTATCGGACTATTTTGTAATTTTTAAACCCAAAGATATTGTTAGTGGTGATTTTTATTGGGCAAATTACCACAATGACAGTTTCTATTTATGCACGGCTGATAGCACGGGTCATGGTATTCCTGGTGCTTTTATGAGTTTGCTAAACATTTCACTTTTAAACGAGGCTTTGTTTAGCAGAAATTTTCATAATCCAAGCGACATATTAAATTTTGTTCGAAAAATACTCATTCAAGGATTAAAATCTGATGACTGTGGTCAAGGAGGAAAAGATGGAATGGATTGTAGTTTAATTAGATTTGATTTTACTAAAAACATATTGAGCTATTCTGCAGCAAATAATCCAATATGGATTTTAAGGAAAACAAGTGTTGAAGAACTCAATACTCATGATTACGAATTAATAGAACTTAAGCCAGATAAAATGCCTGTTGGGAAACATGATAAACAAGATGTATCTTTCTCTCAACATGAGTTTAAATTACAAAAAGGCGATAGAGTTTATACAATTACCGATGGATTTGCCGACCAATTTGGAGGACCAAATGGCAAAAAATTTATGAGTAAATACTTAAAAGAGTTACTCCAAAATAATACCCATTTACCAATGCTAGAGCAAAAACAAATTGTAGATACTGCTTTTGAAAAATGGAAAGGCAACTTAGAGCAAGTAGATGATGTGTGTGTAATTGGATTGGCGATTTAAAAATTTAGATTAAGTTTTATATAAATTTAAAAATGATTAAAGTTAAACTTCACTATAAATTAATAATCTTTGGGGTTTTGTTTATATCAAACTTGTATGCTCAAAAACCTCTGATTCAAAACATAACTGTAGCTCATACCGACTCATCCTTATATCTATTAAATACTATTAGTGATTCATTGGGGTGGGATATGGAAATTGAAAAAAGAAATTTATTTAATAAAGCAAGTGATTTTAGTGTTAAACTTAACATAAATAAACTTTATAATGGGAAGTTCAACCCTCATGAATTTAATTATCAGATTCATCAATGCAAAAATAATATTGTTTTAATATTTTACAGTAACATTGGAAATAACAAAATAGCTATTGGTAAATTAATCTCATATAGTGGAAACGTATCAGAGGCTTTTGTTCTTGATAAAACAGAAAATATAAACAACACTATTTCAAAATCTTTATACTATAGTACTTTAACGTCAATGGGTGACATCTTATTAACAGTAAGAAAAACTTTTTTTAGTGGTTTTCAGCGAGATAAATGCATTTTATATGATGATATTTTTAATAAAATATGGGGTTACGACTTTCCAAAAATAAATACTCAAACAGATTTAAACATTATTTCTGATGTTGACTTAAATAAAAATTTAATTTATTTTATTGCAAACTATGAAAAAGACTTGTTTTTCGAAACATCTCCAAATATGGATAGTATTACAAAAATAAAAATAGGATTTTCTAAATACGATATAAAAGTTAGAAGAGATAGCCTAGAAATATTTTTAGTTTCTCCTACTTTAAATAAAATTAATAGAACAAAAGTGTACTATCCATTTGGCCCTCTACCTATATTAAAAGGTTTAACAAATAGTAACATCTTACTTTATAACATTGTAGACATTGATGACGAAAAATTTATTTTACCTGCAAAAAAAGGATATTACTTAAAAAGAATCGATTTAAATATAAACTCAGTTGAATTAGATACATTTGTAGTTTTATCCGAAGAAATACAAAAAGCACTAACCTACACTTTTGAAGGACAAACAAATAGACCAACAAATAAATACTTTAGGCTAATTTTTGAAAAAATATTTGACGGAAATCTTTATACCACATATGAACATGGTTTTATAGATTTAAAGTTTGAGATTATAATTACAAAATATAACATTAACGACAACAAGTTAAATTGGGTAAAGTTTATTCCAAAAAAAACAGATTTCAGCTCAATTAATACAAACGCTTTAACATTTAGTTATTACAACAAAAAATTCAACATTACTTATTTTGAAAATAAAAAAAATCAAAATAAAGAGTATGAATTTAGAAACTATAAAACCTGTAATAATATTGAAAACTCAAACTACATATACTACACAATCGACAACAACGGCAACGAAAATAAATCCATTATAAACCTTAATGATTTAAATTATCTATTTCCTTGGCATTCGGATAAAAATCTAAACAACACTAAATCATTTGGTTTCTTCGGCAGAAATTATTTTAATTACTCAATAATAAATAGAACTAATAAATAAATACCTGATATAAAAAAAACACCTTACATTTATTTTACCTCCATAAAATCTTTTTCTTAGCACTACAATTTTCTGAAAAAGAAAGCGAACAATTCTGTAATTTTTTTGTAAATTAGTGCTTTGATTTTAATCATATGAAATTATTTGCATGTATTATTTTTTTATTTGTAGCGAATTTTTGTAATTCTCAAATTACATTAAACGCATATGCAAAAGTAACAGCTATCAATTCAGGTGCTATTACGCTTACTATAACCAATGTAAATGAGGCAAGTCATACTTTTACAGTAGGTGGAGAGGTAATAGTAATGCAAATGCAAGATGATTGTATAGGCACAAACACAACAAGTACCTCTTCTTTTGGAAATCTTGCAACTATTGCTAATGCAGGAAATTACGAACTTCGAAAAATAGCTTCTCGTTTGCCAGCTACTGGAACTCCTACATCAATCACTTTAGATTTTGCATTAACAAGTGGTTATTCGTTTGGATCAAACTCTTCGGTGCAATTAATAAGCTTTAGAGATTTAGGAATTAATTATACAACCACTTCAAATATTACTGGTTTGGCATGGGATGGCAATGTAGGTGGTATAATTGCTTTACAAGTAACAAACACTTTAACTTTAAATCATAGTATTTCGGCAGATGGTATTGGTTTTAGAGGCGGCGCGGTTTCATCAAATGCAGATGAAGCTTGTAATAATACGTTTTACACAGGTAATGATGCAAACAAAGGCTTTAAGGGTGAAGGTATTTATAAATCTACCAACTCTACATTTCTTAATGGATTGGCAAAAATAATAACTGGAGGAGGAGGCGGAAGCCAAAACAACGCTGGTGGCGGTGGCGGTGGCAATTACACAAGTGGCGGAAATGGTGGTCTTGGTTGGACGTGTAGTGCTGCAAACTCAGGTAAAGGTTTTGGTGGTATTTCCCTTTCTAGTTTTATGCCAAGCCGACTATTTATGGGCTCAGGAGGCGGCGGTGGTCAACAAAACAATGGTGTTGGAACCAGTGGTGGTAGAGGTGGTGGAATTATTTTTATAAAAGCAAATACTCTTCGAACGAATACTGTTTGTACATCTGCAATTAATATAACTGCAAACGGACAAAGTATTGCTTGGGCAGGAAACGACGGCGGTGGCGGTGGCGGTGCGGCAGGTTGTATTCAAATGCAAATAGTAAACTTTTCAATATCATCCACTTGTACTTTAGCTGTAAATGCTAATGGTGGAACTGGCGGATCTGTTAATTCGGCTGCTCATGGCGGCGGCGGTGGTGGTGGCCAAGGTGTTATTGTTTATTCGGCATCACAACCAACAACTAATGTATTGAGCACAACTACTAATGGTTTAGCAGGTTGGGATAATACTGATGGATCGGTTATTACAGGTACATCAGGGGGTGGATCAAATAATTCAGGAATTTTTTCATCAACGCCATCTCCGCTTCCAGTAGAATTAGTTAATTTCTATGGAGACTGTGATAATAATTTTCATTTATTTACTTTAAAATGGGAAACTCTCTCAGAAACAAACAACGACCTTTTTATTTTAGAAAAAAGTAAAGATGGCCTTAAATGGAGTCAACTAACTCAAATCAAAGGCTCTGGTAACTCAAGCTCCTTAAAAATGTACCAATTTACTGATACGGAAATTTCTGAATCAATTGTTTATTACAGACTAAAACAAGTGGATTTTGATAAAACTGTAAAAACGTATAATTCTGTTGTTTATAATGATAAATGTTTACTAAAAGTAAACAGTCTTAATTTTTTTCCTAACCCTAGTGGTTCTGAAATAACAGTTTCAAATTACTTAAATTATACTGCTTATTCAATTTATAACAACCTTGGTCAGTTGGTAAAACAAGATACAAGTGTGCCAGAAAAAATTCAAATTAATGAATTATCCAATGGGTCATATTACATTCAGTTTACCGATAAACAATCTGTAATATACTCCAAACAGCTTATTATCGAAAGATAATTACTGTATATTAATCGTAGCCCTTTAAATCAATTTGTATTATTAATACAGTTTTAAAAGTGTAACTATTTCACTAAATTCGTTATGTTTAAAAACAAGTATGAAAACAATTCTACTATCATTATTTTTTATATATTTTGCCTTTAATGGTATTTCTCAAACAATTAACTATAAAAAAGCAGATAGCATTGCTTTGAATTTTCAAAAAAACAAATAATATTTTTATCAAGAAACTGCTCAAGAACTTACTGAATCATTAACAACTGAAACAGAAAAATGCAGGGCAATTTTTAGATGGATAACAAATAATATAAAATACGACTTTGATGTTTTAAAAGACTACAAAAAAGATTGTGAAGATCCCATGATAGTTTATAAAAGAAAAAAAGCTGTGTGTGGCGGATTTTCATCTTTGTTTAAAGCCATGTGTGATGAAGCAAAAATTAAATGCATATACATTACAGGGCAAGCTGGCTGTACAGATAACTGTTGGCATGCTTGGAATATTGTTAAACTTGATGGTGTTTGGTATTCAATGGACATTACATGGGCTTCGAGCCAAATTAGTGGCCTAGTAAGAAACACAAAATACACAAAGCAATTTGATGAATCTTATTGGATGGCAGATTATAAACTCATGGCGAAAGACCATTGGACAGATGATAGTTATTGGCAAGAATACATTGTTCCAAGCTCAAAATAATCATTATTTAATCCATTAAAAAGTAGCATTTTAAGGCATTTTTTGCCCTTTTTTTTGTAATATTGCTAATCTATAACAATATTATGAGTAAAGTAGCTTTAATTACAGGTGTAACCGGACAAGATGGCGCCTATTTATCAGAATTATTATTAAGTAAAGGGTACGTTGTACACGGTGTAAAACGTCGTAGTTCTCTTTTTAATACTGATAGAATAGATCATTTATATCAAGACCAACACGAAAAACATGTAAATTTTAAATTGCACTATGGCGATTTAACTGATAGTACCAACTTAATTAGAATTATTCAGGAAGTAAAACCTGACGAAATTTATAACCTTGCGGCTATGTCTCATGTAAAAGTGAGTTTTGATACGCCAGAATATACTGCTAATGCTGATGGAATTGGAACTCTTCGTATTTTGGAAGCAATTCGCATTTTAGGATTAGAAAAGAAAACACGTTTTTACCAAGCCTCTACTTCTGAGCTTTATGGCTTAGTTCAAGAAATTCCTCAAAAAGAAACTACTCCGTTCTATCCTCGCAGCCCTTATGGCGTTGCTAAACTCTACGCATTCTGGATTACTAAAAATTACCGCGAAGCTTACGGTATGTTTGCTTGTAACGGTATTTTATTTAATCACGAAAGTCCTTTACGTGGCGAAACCTTTGTTACTCGTAAAATTACACGTGCAGTAGCTAAAATAAGTTTAGGATTACAGGATAAATTATTTATGGGGAACATTGATTCTGAAAGGGATTGGGGGCATGCAAAAGATTATGTTGAAGGTATGTGGCGCATGTTACAACAAGATGAACCAGAAGATTTTGTTTTAGCTACTGGCATTAAAATTACAGTTAGAGAATTTATTAATATGGCATTTGCAGAAGTTGGTATTACATTAAAATGGGAAGGAAAAGCTGAAAACGAAAAAGGTATAGATGCTTCTACAGGCAAAATTTTAGTTGAAATCGATCCAAAATATTACCGCCCTGCAGAAGTTGATTTATTAGTTGGGGATGCCACAAAAGCAAAAACAAAAATGGGCTGGACACCAACATACACAGTAGCTTCGTTGTGTAAAGAAATGGTTGCCTCTGATGTTGAAATATTTAAACGCGATAAATATTTAATTGAAGGTGGTCATAAAGTATTAAATTATAAAGAGTAATTAATTTGATGGTGCTTCAATATAAAACGTTAATGTTTTTCATATTGTCACATTATTACATTACCACATTATTACATGGAATTAAATTCTAAAATATACATTGCAGGCCACCGCGGAATGGTGGGTTCGGCAATAATGCGTAACCTACAAAAAAAAGGATACACTACTATTATTACACGCACTTCAGCCCAATTAGATTTACGTAATCAACAACAAGTAAGTGAATTTTTTGAAGCAGAAAAACCTGAATATGTTTTTTTAGCTGCCGCTAAAGTGGGAGGTATACAAGCAAACAATGTATACCGTGCCGATTTTATTTATGAAAACTTGATGATTCAAAATAATGTTATTCATAATTCGTATCTATCAGGGGTTAAAAAATTAATGTTTCTGGGGAGTTCTTGTATCTATCCAAAACTAGCACCTCAACCCTTAAAAGAAGAATCACTGCTAACAGGCTTATTAGAAGAAACAAACGAACCATATGCAATAGCAAAAATTGCTGGTATAAAAATGTGCGAGTCATACAAAAAACAATATGGTTGCAATTTTATTTCTGTTATGCCAACAAATATGTATGGTCCAAATGATAATTATAACTTAAATAATTCACATGTATTGCCAGCATTAATAAGAAAGTTTCATGATGCAAAAGAAAACAATACACCGTTTGTTGAAATGTGGGGAACAGGCAAACCAATGCGCGAATTTTTACATGCAGATGATTTAGGTGATGCGTGCGTGTATTTAATGAACACATACACTGGCGAAAAGTTTGTAAACATTGGTTCTGGCAAAGATTTAACAATAAAAGACTTAGCTTTACTAATTAAAAAAATTGTAGGCTACACAGGCGAAATACAACACGATTTATCTAAACCCGATGGAACACCCCGTAAATTAATGGATGTGTCTTATCTTCACTCATTAGGTTGGAAACATAAAATTGAATTAGAAGAAGGCATAACACAAGTTTACGATGATTTTAAAAAGAAAGAAGGCGTTAAGGCTTGGTAGTTGCAATGTATTAAGTATACAGTAATAAGATATAAGATTATAAAAAGAGTGTTTATTTGTAAAAAAACCACATATTTATCTGCCAAAAAAATTAAATATCTTAATACTTATGTCTTAATACTTATTACATGTTCTTTAAAAGCACAGTTCTACAACTTACCAAACGACTATTTTTATAACACTCTTACTCAAAAAGAATTATCAAAAATAGATAGTGTTCAAACCCACATCAGTATACAGCCCTACATTCCATTTTTTAATAAGCGTTACGAATTTGTTCCTGATACTTTTAAACTGTTTAAGTACATTACTGATGATATAGCCTTAGATAAAGTTTTTATTGATCATTTAATTCATATTAAGTCAAAAGAAAATAAATATGAATTTAAAGTAGACCCACTACTAAATGTTGAACTAGGTAGGGCTTACAGCGACACAACAAATTATTTAAACACGTCAACAAACACACGTGGTTTTATTGCAAGTGGTAGTGTAGGAAAAGACTTTTATTTTGAAACTATGTTTTCAGAAAACCAAAGTTTTTTTCCTTACTATATTTCAAATTTCAATAATCAAACTAAAATAGTGCCAGGCCAAGGGCGTTATAAAGTGTTTAAAAAATCAGGTTATGATTATGCTTTTTCATCAGGCTTTATTTCCTATCAACCAACAAAAAATTTAAACATTCAACTAGGGCATGGCAAACAAAAAATTGGTAATGGATACCGCTCTTTATTATTAAGTGATAATAGCTTTAATTATCCTTATTTAAGAATAACATCGCAATGGTTAAAAGGAAAAATACAATATACCAATATTTATGCGGTATTAATGAATTTAGAAACAGGTGGCGCCAAAACTCCTCCAAACACAGAACCACTGTTTCAAAAGAAAGCAATGTCTATTCAGTATTTAAGCTTTAATGTCAGCAAACGAATTAACTTAGGTTTATTTCAAAGCCTTATTTGGGGCTCAGCAGATAGCATGAATAGGCAGCATATTGATTGGCAATATGTAAATCCAATTATTTATACAAACCTAGGCTATTATGGCTTAACTAATAAAAACAATATTATGATTGGTGCAAATGCCAATATAAAAATTACTAATAAAATAAGTGCTTATGGTCAATTTATGGCTGATGATTTAAGTAACCAAACTACCTTTGGAAACTCAGTTGGATACCAATTTGGTGTAAAATATTTTGAGCCATTTTCTATTAAAAATTTAATGTTACAAATAGAATACAATGATGTTAATGAAGGCTCGTATAATAGCCCTTTGGGAACCTATAGCAATCAAAGTTACTCTCACTACAATCAAAACTTGGCTTACACTTTAGGATACGGTAAGGAATTTATTGTACTTGCTGATTATAAATACAAACGGTTTTTCTTAAATGCTAAATACAATTTTCAAACACTTACATTAAAAAAGTTTGCGTTATATAACAATTCTGTTTTTAAGGCACAACTTGGTTATACCGTTAACTACGCATATAATTTTAATGTATCTTTAAGCTATAATTATAGGCAACAATTATTTACTGATTTTAATGCATCAAATAACACAACACATTTTTATACATTAAGTTTTAAATCAAATTTATTTAATACCTATTACGATTTTTAAACATATAATATGGCAGTATTAGTTTTAGTTTTTTTAACCGCATTTGCAGTTGTTTTATACGCCACTCCCGCCTTAATAAAGGTGGCAGTGTTAAAACGACTTATTGATTTACCTACTGAAGATAGAAAGATACACAAAAGAGCAGTGCCAACCATTGGTGGTATTATTATATATGCAGCTACTCTTTTCTCTTTTTCATTATGGTATAATATTGATGAGTTAAAAGAATGGAGCCAAATTTATGAATCAGTAAAAGAATTTAAAATACTTGTAGCAACTAGCTTGGTATTATTTTTTGTTGGTGTAAAGGATGATATTATTGGAACTTCGCCAGTAAAAAAATTATTTGCCAATATTTTAGTTGGTTTGATTTTAGTGTTAATGGGCGACATTAGAATAACTGGCTTACATGGCATATTTGGCGTGGAAGACATTCCTGTTTGGGGCAGCGTATTTTTATCTTTGTTTACTTATATAGTAGTAGTTAATGCAATGAATTTGATAGACGGAGTTGACGGGCTAGCCGCAGGTGTTGGTTTTATAGCATCTTCTGTATTTGGAATTTGGTTTGTTTTTGCAAACGATTATACTTTAGCATCATTGTCATTTTCTCTATCTGGTGCTTTACTTGGTTTTTTAATATTTAATTTTTCTCCAGCCAAAATATTCATGGGCGATAGTGGTTCATTAATAATTGGAATGTTTATTTGCGTTTTAAGCATAAAACTAATTGAGTTTCCTCTTGATAGATTAGATAATTTTTGGGTTCATATTTCAAAACCAGTATTTGTTGTAGCTGCTCTATCATACCCATTAACAGACACGCTCAGGATATTTATTATTAGAGCCGCCAAAGGACAATCACCTTTTGCAGCGGATAGAAACCACTTACACCATAAACTATTAGACTGCGGGTATTCTCATATAAAAACGGTTATTATTATTTATATATCAAGTATGTTAACTATTGCTGCATCACTACTAAGTTATTTCTTAAATCCAAGTTTAGCATTGTTTGCTGTTATAGGATGTGGAGTGTTGTTTATTTTGTTTGTTCACTTATCTTATAAAAACAGTTTAAAAAACAAGCAAGAATCTTCTAATGCCTAAGTTTTTAAAAATATTAATTTATGTTTTTATAGTATCCTATTTAGGGAAAAATCATGTGTTTGCTCAAGATAATCCTCAGGCCCAAAACATTTTTATTAATACAGATGCTCAACAAATTATTGATGCATGGCATGTTAAAAATCCAAATTTAACTTTTCACTCATCATTTAAACCCTATTTAAGTTCAACCTTAAATGAGTTTGATGATACGTGTGTAAGCTATTTGCATTTTCCTATTAAAAATAAATTTTTAAGTAAAACCTTTAATGAAGGTCCAAACAAACATAATCAATACAATTTTCAAGCATTACCTCTACTCCATTTACAAACCGGACTTGATATGATTAACTCCAAAGTGGTTTCGGAAACCTATGGTGGAGCGCATGTTAAATTAAACATTAACAACGACTTTACTTTTGCTTTAACTGCTTTGGGTGGAAGAGTTTCCTTACCTGAAATTAATGATACTACTATTAAAGCATCTGGAGTGATTCCTGGTTTAGGAAGAGCCTATAAAAACGCGGATGGCTCTTACAACTTTTCTAACCTAACAGGTTATTTTTCATACAGCCCTAGTAAAGCATTTAATGTTCAACTTGGTAAAGACAAACATTTTATAGGAGATGGTTATCGATCATTGTTACTCTCTGATTTATCTAATAACAATCCATACTTCGGCATTAATGCAAATGTATGGAGAATTCAATATAATGTATGGTATAGTTGGATGCAAGATTTTTCGCAACACAACGGATTACAAAAATCTTTACAAAATAAATTTGGAACATTTCACTACCTAAGTTTTAATGCTTTTAAAGAATTAAATATTTCATTTTTTGAAAATGTAGTATGGCAAGGTACTGATACTAATCGTGTAAGAACTTTTGATGTAAATTACTTAAACCCAATTGTTTTTTATCGTCCACAAGAATACTCTGTTGGATCGCCTGATAACTCTATGATGGGATTAAATATATCAGGTAATTTATTTGGTTGCCTAAAAATATACACTCAAGCGGTTGCAGATGAGTTTTTTTTGAAAGAAATACGGGCTCGTAAAGGTTGGTGGGCAAACAAACAAGGTGTACAAATTGGGGCCAAATACATTAATGCTTTTAATGTAAAAGGGCTTTCTCTTCAAGTAGAATATAATGAAGTTAGACCCTACACATACACCCATGGTAGCGTGCAACAAAACTATGCGCATTACAATCAACCATTAGCACACCCTTTAGGTGCAAATTTTAAAGAAGCCTTAGCATTTATTAATTACCGTGCTAATAGATGGATGATAAGTGTAAATGGAATGACTGCCATTATTGGAACTGATACGATGGGATCAAATTTAGGGCAAAATATTTTTTTGAGTTATACTAGTCGTCCTTATGAATACGGACATAAAACAACTCAAGGAAACAAGGTACATTTAATGCAAAGCGATATTAAGTTTACCTATTATTTAATTCCACAGCTTAATTTACGCGCAGAAATTGGATATATTCAACGAAGCATAAAAGATGATTTCAATTATCAATTTCAATCGCCTTACATTTATCTTGGCTTAAAAACTAGTATTCATAATTTCTACCGCGATTTTTAGTTTGCAAAGTTTAACCGATAACTATTTTTTAACCTTACCTGAACCAAGCCAATCGGCTCTGTTGTACTTGCGCAGTTTTTTAATTGAGGAAATGCAATTATCAGAAACCTGGAAGTTTAACACCCCATTTTATTATTATAAAAACAAATGGTTTTGTTATTTAAGCTACAGCAAGAAAAAAGATGAAACTTACATTGGGTTTGTGCAAGGTTATAAAATAGAATTCCCAAATTTAGTGAGCGAGGGGCGAAAACAAATAAAAATTTACAAGATAAATCCCCATAAAAACATTAATCAAAAGGATTTGAAGAAAATTATTGCACTTTTAAAGAAATTATACTAATTGTTTATGGAATAATATATACTCATGCATCTAAATATAAATTTAGAAAACATGAATATTTCAATTAAAAAACCTTGCCACGAAAACTGGAATGAAATGACTCCTAACGAACAAGGTGCATTTTGCGGTAAATGCGTAAAAACAGTTGTAGATTTTAGCACAAAAACTATTGATGAAATCAAAGATTTCTTTAATTCAACAACAGAAGAAAAAGTTTGTGGTCGCTTTGAAACCACACAATTAACAAGCTTAAGCTTCGATGATTTTTATTCAAAATTCAACAGATTTCAGTTTTCTAAAAGGGTGGCGCTTATTATTTGCTTAACTTTTGGCGCTTGGCTTTTTGGAACTGAAAGTGCGCTGGCACAAACAAAACCACACAAACAACCCACCGAAATACACATGAAGGGTGATGTTGCTTATGAGCCAGAAAAAAAAGATACTGCTAAAAAATGTGTAAAGTCTCCACCAGAAAAACACATGATTATGGGAAAAGTGTTACCACCAAAAAAACCCATACATGACAGCACTAAAGTAGTTCCTAAAGAAAAACACTATACTATGGGAGAACCTGCTGTAGAACCAGTTAAAACAACTGAAAAACCAAAAAAAGTAGTTCCCAAGAAAAAATAACTATAAAGCAATCAGATATAGTATTATCTGATTGCTTTTTTAAGTATCCATCTCAATTCATTTAATATCATAGCCGTGGCACCCCAAAGTATTTTATTTTCTACTAAAAAATAATTTGCTACTACAGGTGTATCTCTTACATAAATAGTTGTTTTTTGGTTAATATCTTGATTTATTAAATCTTGTATTTCCCATTCTATTAATTTATTCACCTCAGCATCGCTCTTACTAAAAAGGGGTTTAGTGTTTGCAAATGCCACAACAGGTTGAACCATAAACTTACTTAGAGGAATATGTACATGAGTTAATTTTCCTATTACTTCTGGGGTTACATTAGAGCCAGTTTCTTCAAAAAATTCTCTCAAGGCAGTGGCTTCTAAATCAACATCATCCTTTTCTTTTTTGCCGCCTGGTAAAGCAATTTGTCCGCTATGATGCCCATTATAAGAAGTTCTTTCAATTAACAACACACACATTTTATCCTCTTCATTTGGATAAAATAAAACCAATACAGCACTTGGTTTATAATTATCTAATTTTTCATCTAACAAAAACTTACGGTTAGAATGCATCATCTCTAAATGTGCCAATTCTCCCGGTAATTCATTACTTAACTCAGCAGTTATTTTTTGAATGTAATTTTGAAACATTAATGGTGTAAGGTTGTTATATATTAAACAAATATATCAATATGTACTTTCACTCCATAAAAAATGTTCAGCAATTACCAATGAACCTTGAAGAAGCTTGGCACTTTTTTTCATCTCCAAAAAATCTTCCAAAAATTACGCCACCAGATATGGGATTTATTATAACATCAGACAAAACAGATGTGGAGACCATGTATGCTGGGCAAATAATAACTTACATTCTTAAACCAATGTTTAATATTCCTATAAAATGGATGACAGAAATTTCACATGTAAAAGATAAAGAGTATTTTATTGATGAACAGCGCTTTGGACCTTATAAATTGTGGCACCATAAACACTCATTTGTAAAAACTCCTACTGGTGTTGAAATGACCGATGTTGTGAACTATGTAATTCCATTTGGTTTTATAGGTGAAATTGCACATCGTTTGTTTTTAAAAAAACGTATTGAATATATTTTTACTTATAGAACTAAGGTGTTGAATGAAATGTTTAGACAATAAAAAAGCCATACTAAAAACTTAGCATGGCTTAAACTTAAAATCTAAATAATTAAAAAGATACTAGTTTTACTCCAACTGTAAATGGGTATAACTCTGGTCCTTTTGATTTTTCGAACAAAGGAGTTAAAGCATAATCTGCAAACACTGTAAAGTTTTTATATCCAACACTTGCATGAGCGTTAACTCTAAAAGCATTGATATTATAACCATCTTTACGTATTACCTTATAGTCAACATTATCTTTTTCTAAAATTTGACGAGTACGTGAACCCAATTTATAACCACCAATAACACCTAGTGCTACGTGAAATGATTTTTCGGGATTTTTATTTGTATTAAACTCAACTAATAATGGAATATTTACAAACGTTGTTTTTAATCTGTTTTTATGATAAATAAACGTGTTTGTAGAATCAATTTTTCCAAAGGTATAACTAGAATCAGCATTAAGTTTTGTTTTATTACTAAATTCATATTGATTCCATTCAAAACCTAAACCTATAACTAAATTCACATAATTTTTATAAATATGAATGTTTTTTTCGAATGGATTTAATTGAAAATTAAGGGATTTACCGTAATTCAAATCCATATAATTTTGATTTTTAGGTAATGAAATGTTTCCATTTGACAACCAACCATTAACGCCCATTGCAAAACCTCCCCAATGATGAAAATCATCGTTCTGATTTATTTTAATATCGCTATCAGAATCTTTCTCTTTATTAATGATTACAAATTTCTTCTTTCTAAAATTAAAAGTTGTTGAATCTCTATTTTCGTTACTAGATTGCTTATAAACGTCATCACCTACAACCTTTGCAATTGAAGATGAACTCGAAGCTTCAGCACTTACATCTTTAGGTTCACCTTTAAACTTTATAGTACTAGAACCTGTAGCATTTGCATTAATTTTTTCAGTAGCAAACACTTTAGCGCTAGATGCCCCAGAAGCTGTAATGTTTGAATTTGCTGTTATGAATTTATATGATTTTAAACTTGACGCTCCACTTACTTGTCCTTGTAACGAATTAGAATTTCCAATTAAAGTAATTTCAGATGCTCCACTTAACACTACATCAACTTTTTTTGTTGTGGTTTTAATCTCCATATCACTTGCACCAGAAGCATCTAATGAAAGGCTATCCGATAATAATACATTTGAACAGGCGATTTTTGAAGCACCACTCGTAGTTATTTGATTAATGTGATTAGCACTTACATAAATTTTATAATCTTGTTTAAATGAGCCCTTTGCTTTTACAGATAATACACCATCAACAATTGTTGTATAAATGTTTGCTATTTCAGATTCAGCAGCTACTACTTTTAAAGCAAGTGTATCTGATTGTGTAAAATAAACTGTTGCAGCGCCTCCAACTTCAATTTTATTAATTGGAGTAATTTCTCTGGTTTGGGTTGTTTGTGCTTTTGTTACTAATCCTATAGATAAAAATAAAGCTGAGTATATTAAATGTTTCATATGTTATTTGTTTTTTAGTTTCTTGTTTGTTTAATCAGTTCTGCAGATTTTATACATAGGACGCACCCAACTTAATAAAAGTTACAGCAAACAATAAAATAATTATAAAGCGCTGTTTTTCAATGGGTTAAAATCACAAAATCAACTACAAAATATTTGTCCAATTGAATTTATCGACCTTTATTTTCCAAATAAAACCATCAATTACATAATGAAATAATTGCGGTAAAGCCAATAGAGGAACAATAATATTTAATACATTTTTTGACAAAGAAACATTAAAACTATCAAATATTATAAATGATGTATTGTGCTCATGCCAAACAAATGCATCCCAAAAGCTTTCTTCTATATATGCAAAAAAAACTATTGGCAAAAGAAATAACAGCATACTAAACTTTCCATAAATTAAATTTAATACATTGGTTTCATTAGACACAACATGCGTCTTTTTTCCATGTATCCAAACCAAAGTCATATAAGGAACACCATGGCACACAACGTTTAAAAGTGTAAATACAAAATCACTATTATAATATACAATTCCAATAAACCAAGATAGAGCCGTTCCGATAACAATAGCATTCTTTTGATAATTAATCTGTTGTGATTTAAATACTTCAAAACCCTCAGAAATAAAATATATAATCAATACTAAAAAAATCAAAAGGATTGTGCTATTTAAAATCCATTCATTAGTAGAAAACTGAAAAAAATCATTCTTTAAAAACCAATTAAATTTTCTATTTCCCGAAAAATGCCAATAAATTATTGGTAAAATTGTTACCCCGTAAATAGTAACACTATCAATGTAATGTTTAAACTTACTATATGTGTTTTTCCGAGAATAGATTCTCAAAAACCCATATTGCTGTCTGATGAAATGGTAAACTGCAAAGTATGCCAAACAGCGCCAAAACAAAATGCTGCTAATACTATGCAATAACACGCTTAATGCAAATAATAATACTGGAAGTCCAAAAAACAAATTTTGATGTTTTGAAACCAATTGCTTATCAATATAAGTTCTATAAATTGTACTATAAACATGTCCAACATCAACAAAAACAACCAAAAACAACCAAATTTGTTCTGGAAAAAAATCAGTTTCAAAAAAATAATTGGGCAAAAAAAACAAAGCCAAACAGCACAAAAAAGAAACACTTAAAATTCCTATTACCTCAACCTTTGAATTTCCAATCCAATTATGCTCCTGTGGTCTTATCATTAATTTTTACTATTTGTTTTGCAACCTCTATGCCCTGCGAAAATGCCTCTTCAAAAATAGAAACGCCCGATAAATCAGTATGGGCAAAAAATATTTTATTTTCAATTGGTTCTTTACACTTATCTTTTTCCATATTAAAAATAAAATTCATTTTAGGTTTAATCATTGCATGCCCCCAAATTTTAATATCAATATTGGTAATATGTTCTTCTATATTGTAATGTGCCAAGTTTAAATCTTTAACAATATCTTTAATCCACTCTGCATGAGTTCTTTCTCTAGCCAGTTTTCTTGCTTCTTTAATAGGCAAATCAACCAATGGTAAATAGTAAGTTAACACATAACTACTCTCATCTTTATTTAGGTGTTGGTGGCAAGCATTAACATAGCCCAAAGATTTACTATGATACATTACATTATCCCATGATAGTGGTTCACCATTATACTCATTTAAATAAGATGTAGTAATATTTGCCACCATCCATGGAGTATATTCAAATAACCCATCAGTCTTTCTGTTCTTGGCTAAGTCATTTGGTAATAAATAATTATTAATGTACTGGGGTGTAGCCAAAACTACTTGATCACACAAATAACGTATACACTCATTTGTAGTAACATTAAGTGTTATTACTTCAGCTTTACCATCTTTTAAACTTACTGATAATGTTAAATGACTTGTTTTTAATTTTTCCTTAATAGGTTGAGCTAATTTATTTGCTAGAAAACTATTTCCTTCGGGCCATGTTAATATAGCTGAAGAATCGGCATTAGATGCTTTTGCCCGTCGCGCACAAAAATAATGAAGGCCAGCATAAGCACTCGTGTCTGTAATTGTAGAACCATAATCATCTTTACAACAATAATTTAAATACCAAAATAAATAGGAAGATGTAAACTTGTTTTGTTTTAAAAAAGTTTCGAAACTAATCTTATCTAAAGCCCTATATTCCTCATCTTTTGACGATTGACATAAAGGAATGTCAAAAACGAATTTACCATCAGAACCTAATTTGTTCTTAAAATCATTTACAATTTTAAAAAATCTATCAATTTCCTTTCTTTCGGAAATAGGAACACCAACGTTAGGAATCAATCCATCTTGCCATTGACCATTAATAAATAATCTTTCCTCTGGATCAAAACACAAGTAATATTCATTATAAATAGGTAAGCCAGCCGTATCAAAACCATTAATTACATTTTGCTCTTTTAAGAAATCAATTAAATCGGTGTTAGAATTATTTACAATTGGTAAATAATGTGCGGCCCAAGGATAGGCGCTGACCAAGTTTGAATCTGAAATTGAATTTCCGCCATGTTTTGAAGCTAAATCAAATATAAGAAAATCAGACACATTGTTTTTTTCCAAATAATAAGCAGTAGTTAAGCCCGAAATTCCAGCACCCACAATTGCTATAGGAATTTTTACTGTTTGTGTAGGCCTAGGATTAAATCCATCTCTTATTAAGTGGCCTGCTTTAGCATTATCATTTAAGATTGAACCTGTTATGTGATTTTTTTTTTCACAAGATGTGTTTATTAGTGAAGGCAAAAAAGCAAGCGAAGAAACCGTTAGCAACGATTTTTTCACAAACTCTCTTCGCGACAAACTATTGTACGTGCGCATATTTTGCCCATTCATGTTCAAACAAATTAACCAATACTTGATTATTTAACTTATTAATATCTGTGTTATAAGCCATCATATCAGTTGGAAAACTTTGCATACTTACCCAAGTAGTAGCATTAAAGAATTTTGTATCCAACTGGAGTTCTTTAATACTAGTTTTTTCTTTTTCGCATAAAACATAGCCCCATTCGCCAAATGATGGAACATAGCTATGATAAGGTGTTGTTTGAAATCCTACACTTTTGATAGTATTGTTGATACACCAAAAAGACTTGCTTGCAAAATACGGAGATGTTGATTGAACAACTACTATGCCCTTGTTGGTTAATGAACTATATAATAATCTATAAAATGTATTTGTATAAAGTTTTCCAACTGAATAGTTTGATGGATCAGGAAAATCTACAATTGCTAAATCAAATTTACTACTGTTTTGTTTTAACCAAATAAAAGCATCTTTATTTATAATAGTAAGTTTTGGATTACTCAAAGAGCTGTTGTTTAAATCTTTCAAAAGAACGTTTTCTTTAAAAAGTTGAATCATTTGTTCATCCAAATCAACTAAAGTCACCTTTTCAATATGTTTAAGTTTAAAAAGTTCTTTAAGTGCTAAACCATCTCCACCACCCAATATTAAAATTGATTTTGCCTCGGGGTTTTTTAATACGGCAGGGTAAACTAATGATTCATGATAACGGTATTCATCTCTTGAACTAAATTGCAAATTACCATTTAAATAAAGCCTTATATCATCGCTATTTCGTGTAACAATAATTCTTTGGTATTTAGAACTTTTAGAAATGATAATTTTTTCTTGATATGCTAGTGATTCTGACCAACTTAAAATTGATTCACTAAAGGCAAAACAAGCACAAAGAGCAACTATAACTAAAATTGAGGAGGTCTTTAGCATTACCTTAACTTTTGACGCAGCATTTAAATAATCTACCAAAAAATAAGCGATGGTTGCATTAAACATTCCAAATAAATAGGAGGTTTTTAATAGTCCTAGAAAAGGAACAAACACCAATGGAAACAATAACGATGCGAATAAGGCCCCAACATAATCAAAAGAAAATATTTTGGCAACCAAATCATCAAAAGAAAATTTGTCTTTTAAAATTCTAAGCATTAAAGGTATTTCTAAACCAACTAATGAGCCAATAATAAAAACAATTAGGTAAAGGAAAAACTGAAAAGAAGAAATAAAATTAAAACCAATAAATAGCATTGTAGAACTTAAGCCGCCAAAAATGCCTACTAATAATTCAACAATTATAAATGTTTTTAAAAGATTACTTCTAAAGTACTTTGAAACATAGGAGCCAACTCCCATTGCAAACAAATAAACCCCAATTACTGTAGAAAACTGAGTTATAGAATCGCCAAGTAAATAGCTAGCGGCAGTAGATGCAACTAACTCATAAATTAAACCACAGGTAGCTACTACAAAAACAGAGAATAAAAATACAAAACGCATTTGTTAGTGAATAGCAGAACTAATAATTATTGCAATACCTAACATAAACGAAGCTACTACAATAGCTAAAGATGTGTTTTTTTTCTCAATAATTTCACTCCATAAATTATACGGTGTGAGCTTATCAATAATAATAAATGATAATACTAAAACTACTATTCCTATTGAAGCAAATAGTAAAGAATTTAAAACTAGGTGAAAATTAATCATGGTGTTTTGGTTTTTAAAATGTTATTTATGATAATAATTTCGGTGCCCCTTGCTGTGCCCGTTTGAAGAGTTGTTTAACCTGCTATTTCCTTCATGTTCTGTTTCGGTTTGGTTATATAGTATTACACCATTAAATTGCACATACATATATCCAATAAAAACTAAAGTAATAAATACTATATATACTTTTAATCCTTTTACAGAAATGAAACTTGTGTTTTCGTTATTACTATTCATCGTCGCCGTAATCATAAGGTGAATAATCGCTATTTTGCCATTGTTTTTTGTTAAAGCTTTGGCGGTTAAAATAAGTATAGACAGGGAAAATTAACAGTAATACTAATGCTATTAAAAAGTTTAGCATTAAACTTACATTAGCCTTTACTCTTACAACCAAATACCCAAATTGTTTATAGGGATCATTAGCAATTGAAACATTATAATGGTATTTACCTTTTGTTAATTGCCCCACTGATAACTCAGCATCATTAGATCCTTCGCTCCAACTTTCTCCATCCTCATAACCTGAATAATGTTCAACTACGCCTCCAAAATAATATTGGTCGCCAGTTGTTTCATTTACTAAAGTAAAATCAGCCTCAAGCCAGTTGTTAGATAAGTTGCTAGATAATAAAAAATCAGCTGCACACCCATTGTTTTTAATTTCGAACGACTCCGAAACAAAGGTTCTTTGTGACGATGTATCATTTTGATAAAAATTCTGCTTCGACACTTCCTCTGTATTATTAATCATAAAAGAAAAAAGGATCTGCAAAAAAATTAAAACCATAACAGAAATCACAGAAATTCGAATTAAACTTTTTTGATCAAATTTTAAACCATATGGTTGATTAGGAGCAATGCCATCTTTTACTGGTAAGTTTATATCATCCTTTACCCAAGACATCAGTTTACTATGATCTATATACTCTCCTTGAAACCAGAGTATTTCATCTTTAGTTCTTTCGTAAGAAAGGATATACGGTGGTTTAACAAAATCTGCACAACTAGGCATATCATTATTTAAAACATCGTAGGTAAACTCCCCTTCGGCCATCTTAATTTTGTATTTATATTTATTATATAAATCAAAGTTCCTAATATCAAAAACAAATACACTTTTTGTAATGCCAGGTTGTTTTAAGTAAAATTTTGAAGGTTTAATTAAAGAAAAATGTCCGTCGCTTTCGCTTATAGTCCAATATCCTTTAATAGGATTAAATAAGCAGTATTCAAACCAAATTGTTTTATAGGTAGTTTCTTCTTTTGCTAAAAAATTTATTAATACAAATTCATCATTATCAATTTTAAAAACTGTTCCTATTTCAAAAGTTTTCTCTTTTACTTTTGATAATGTATAATTCGTTTTTACGCTCTTTTGCTTACTTAATACTGTATAAGTTCCACAATTACTGCAACTATAACCAACAACTCTTTGATGCGAGTAGAGTTTTATTTCCTTGCTACACTTTGTACAAGAAACAACTAATGGTGAAGGATATGCACTACTTATACCATCCATTTATAGTTCTTGTTTGGTTTAAATTTAACTCATTAAATTCATAAGAAATTCCAGTTAATAAACTACAACTTGATTTGCTTATAAAACTGTACGCCTCTTTTCCCTTTTCAGAAAAATAGGCACAGAAAACAGAATTAGTGTATTTTTCGAATGCTGCTTTTCCAGATCCTTTAATAGCAATGCTTTCAATTTTATCAATAAAATAACAATATGCCATTCCAAACTCCGGTATATCAATTTCACCATCAAGTTTTGTTCTTTTAAGCAAATCATCCAAATTAACCGTTTTATTCAAAATTTGTTGGGATTTAGATAGAATGGCATAATCACCATCCCAATCTATTAAATATCCTTCGCTCCCATTGTTCCAGAGTATTGAAAATAAATTTAATGATGTACGTAGTTGATACAATGTAATACAACCTATTACTTCAAAAGTATCACCATTTACTTTACCTTTACTACCAATAATAATTGGTGATAAGGTTTCCGCATCTTCAACTATTGCCTCATTATTTCTTGATGATGAACCATCCTTAACACTTGATTTATGACATGTGTTACATTCAACAAAATGCCCTTCACCAAGATCTGATGCAATTACAACATTACAATATGGACAAGTAAATTCTCCGAATGCCATTATCTACTAATTATTTGTTCTTTGATTTCGTAACTACTAAAATACTCTTTTATTTTATTTGATAATAAAATAGTTAGGTCATAATTATTTCTGGTATAATCACATAAATAAACATCAGCTGTATAATAACTAAACTCGGGCCACGTGTGTATAGCCAAATGCGACTCTGTTAAACACACTACACATGTAAAACCTCCCTCATCAAAACCATGAAATACGGCTCCAACCTGAACTAACTCCAAATCATTTATTGTTTTTAAAATAAACTCTTCAAACAAAAGTTTACTTTGCAATAAATCTAAAGATGAAGATTTTGCATTTAAAAGTATATGTGTTCCAACTACCAACTTGATTAAACAACCATATTAACAATTTTCTTATGAACCACAATAACCTTTTTAGGTTGTTGGCCTGCCAATAACTTAATGGTTTGCTCATTCTTCATAACCTCAACTTCAACTTCTTCTTTAGATAATGTAGCGGGTAATTCTAGAGTAAACTTTAACTTACCATTTACAGAAACCGGATAGTTAATGCTATCATCTACTAAATATGATTCGTTAAACAGTGGAAATGGTTCACAGGCAATACTTTCGGTATGACCTAATTGCTTCCAAAGTTCTTCGGTAATGTGTGGTGCATAGGGTGATAAACAAATTAATAATGGCTCTAAAACAGCCTTTTTATTGCACTTTGCATCGGTAAGTTCATTTACACAAATCATAAAATTACTAACTGAAGTGTTAAACGAAAAACGCTCAATATCTTCGGTAATTTTTTTGATGGTTTTATGTAAGGTTTTTAATTCTCCTTTTGTTGGTTCTGCATCTGTCACGCTGAGCGGAGACGAAGCGTCGCCCTGACTTGCTGGATAAAACAAACGCCATAGTTTTTTTAAGAAGCCGTGTACACCCGTAATACCATTGGTATTCCAAGGTTTACTTTGTTCTAATGGCCCTAAAAACATTTCGTATAAACGCAAGGTGTCTGAACCAAATTTTTCAGCAATGTCATCGGGTGTAACAACATTGTATTTAGATTTAGACATTTTTTCTACCTCGTGTCCGCAGATATAATCTCTGTTTTCTTCAGTTATAAATTTTGCATCTTTATATTCTTCTCTCCATTTTCTGAATTCATTTTGATCTAAAATGTCATTATTGACAATGTTTACATCTACGTTTAATTGTGTGAAACGACCTTCTACTTCTCCTTTAAAATTTATTTCCTCTTTGATTATTGAAACTATCGACGCTATAAAATCGTTGATTTCTTTATCACTATTATTGTGTGTCCAATCAAATTTATTCCAATCTACAGATATTTTTTCACATCGTTTTCTGCTAACAAATACTGGAAGAGAATTAAGTCTCTGCATAACTTTATGTAATGTTCCATCAGAAAATTCAGTTTTATCGCTGTTTTTGATGGAGTATGATAGTCTATAAACAAAGTTACTTCTGCCTTGTATCATTCCTTGATTAATTAACTTCTTAGCAGGTTCATCAATCGCAATATAACCAAGATCTTTTAAAAATTTAGTCCAAAAACGTACGTATAATAAATGGCCTGTAG
>ERZ724520.144-NODE-144-length-37571-cov-5.117523_pt1 | contig 37571 bp, 29 predicted proteins | sample MGYA00376053_ERZ724520 | MGnify/ENA primary metagenome ERZ724520 (study PRJEB28724, sample SAMN07190886) | activated sludge metagenome | isolation source: activated sludge of sewage treatment plant in Hong Hong | place: USA: Christiansburg, Virginia | collected...
GATTTATTTAAAACGCTACACTATGTCAGATAATTTAAAGCCACTAAAAATAAAGGAGTTACTAAGTAATAACAATAAATACAGCATTCCTATTTATCAAAGAAATTATGCATGGGGTGAAAAAGAAATTACTCAGTTAATTCAGGATATTGTTGATTACTCTTTAGAAAAACCAAACACACCATACTATTTGGGAACATTGGTGGTTTACGAAAAGAAAAATAGTAATGATGAAATTGTTTTTGAGACAATAGATGGTCAACAAAGATTAACAACATTAACAATTTTATTAAGTGCATTAAAAAATAATCAAAGTATTTTGGCTTTTAGCAATGATATTTCATGGTTCACTTTAAACTTAGCTTTTGATAGTAGAATAAAATCAACAGAAACGCTTAAAGATGTTTTTACAAATGACATTAAACATAAAAATCATTTTAATGCTGAAATTAAACAAGCATATGATGATTGTTTAAAAATTACACAAAGAATTCTTAAAGAGAATCAACAAAATTTCACTGATTTCTGCAATTATCTTTTTGAAAAAGTAATGATTCTAAGAGTACCTGTTCCTAAAGATACTGATTTGAATCATTATTTCGAAATAATGAACAGTCGCGGTGAACAGTTAGAAAAACACGAAGTTCTCAAGGCAAAATGTTTAGAGTTTTTAGCTGAAAATGAATCCGATACTTATGTCTTTAATCTAATTTGGGAAGCTTGTGCTAATATGGAAAAATATGTGCAATATGGCTTTAAAGTAGAAGAGAGAAATTTGGTTTTTGGGGAAAATGATTGGAACAAAATGACAATCAAATCATTTGAAGAACTTTCGGACATTTTAAATAAGAACAAAACAAACACGGATTCAACAGGCAACTCATATACAATTATTGATATTATTCAGAACAAAAGAGCTACAAACATTCAAACGGCAACTGACAATGAAAACCCAGATCGTTTCAACTCTGTAATCAACTTTTCAAACTTTTTATTACATGTTTTGAGAATTCAGGAACAGGAAGATATTGCTTTGGATGACAAACGTTTATTAAGCTTATTTAAGACCGTACTTGATAATAAAATAAATAAAGCGGAATTTGTAAAGACATTTGCTTTTAATCTTTTAAAATCAAAATTTTTATTTGATAAATACATTGTTAAAAGAGAATTTCTTAATGGAAATGACAATTGGAGTTTAAAGCGTTTGAAATGGTATAAAGACAACAAAATCAGTTATGTAAATTCTTTTAGCATTGATGATACAAACGAGAATGAAGACGAAAACAAAACAGTACTAATGCTATTAGCAATGTTTCATGTCTCAACCCCAACATTAGTTTATAAACATTGGCTAAATGCAGCATTAAAATTTGTTTTCGAAAATGAAAACATTAATGCTCAAAATTATATTGTTTACTTAGAAAATCTAGCAAAAGCATTTCTGTTTGATCGTTTTATTGCCAATATTCCTAATGATTATTATAATATCATTTATGAGAACCTTGGTCTTCCTAAGAACAATGATATTGACCTTGAAAAATTAGATAAAGGAACTTCAGTTGAAAACTTTGTATTCAATTATTTAGATTATTTATTATGGAAAAAAGATAAGTCAAAATACGACAGTTTTAAATTTTCCTTCCGAAGCTCTGTTGAACATTATTACCCTCAACATCCTTTAGAAGGACTAACTGTTTTAAATCAATCTGATGTAGATAAATTTGGAAATTTGTGTTTAATCAGTAGTAATACGAATTCTAGATTATGGAACCTACCGCCTGAAGGTAAGAGAACTTATTTTTTAGAAACAAATTCACACGAAAGTATTAAACAAAAAGTAATGATGGGATATGAAGATTGGACTTTAGTTGAAATTCAAGAACATCAAAAAGAAATGATAGAGCTAATAATGGATACTAATACATAATAGAATTTTATACCACTGATTATGGGACTTGAAATACGACATAATAGAGCAAAAAATTTCCATGAAAACACACAATTTAGAAGAATAGCTATAGGACTAAATAAGTTATTTATTCAAAAAGGTTGGGATGGTTTATTAATTGGAAACCCCGAATCTGAGGACTATAGCCGATTCAGAGCTGATGCAATTTTATTATACAATCATGGTTTATTAATTTTAGATTTAAAGGATTATCAAGGCACTATTAATCTACCTAAAAGGGATGATGAATTTACTATTAACAAATGGTACATAGAAACTGAAAAAGATAAATTCCGATTAGAAGTAAAAGGAGCTAGTTTTAATAATCCATTCATTCAACTTAAGTCTTACAGACAAGTCATGTATGAGGTTATAAATAATAATGTAATTTTAAATTCTGGTATTGACCCATCAAGAGTTGCAGCTGTAAATTTGTTTTCTGGCCCAATTCAACTCAATAGAGAAACTCCTAGAAATGTTCCCTTTTACATTATAACACAAGAATCAGATTTCCCAAATTTCTTGTATGATTATAATAGTCCAAATACTTTTTCAGAAGATTCTTCAAACGCATTAAAACAAATATTCCCAGCAACAATTTGGGAAGAACAAAATGAAATATCGATTGCTACTACTCCAGAACATAAAGTATTTGAAATTGATAATGATTTAGAGCAAGAAATAAATTCATTTTTGGAAAATGAAGATTCAGAAATTCTAGTTTTAGAATCCATGGATGTTTCTAAAAGAGACGAATGGGTAAACTATATCTTAAGACAAGTTAGTAGTCATAATATTCCACAAACTGAAATTTGGACGCATTCAACAAGAATTAGAGAAAAAGTAAAAAAGAGAAGTGGAATTGCTCCCCATAGTTTGTATAATACTATCTATGGTGGCCCAGCAAAATTAGAAGAAATTAAAAATATTGATGGTGAAGAGAATATTGAACCTGAAATCGATGATGAACACCAAATAATAATTCCTGTTAAGTCAGATTTTGCAATAGATGAAAGAGCAGTTATTATTCTTCATGAAGCTCATTTAGTAACTAGAAGCTTAAATCAATCTGAACTTCTTCGTTTTGGTTCTGGAAGATTATTAGAAGATTTATTATTTCATTTATCCTTAGGTAAATCAAAGCGAAAACTAATTTGTATTGGCGACCCATTCTTTTTGTCCTATGGAAAAGAAGAAGAATCTGCACTTGCAATAAATACACTAAACCAACTTTTTGATGGTACAATTAGGCATTACAGACAAGCTCCAAAAGAAATAAAAGAACATGGAAGGCAAAGGCTTAGAACTGATTTGGCAAACGCAATTAATGATAAAATTTATAATGAACTAAAATATAATTGGAAAGAGAATGATTTAGTTCTTGTTGATAAACCTGAAGTATTAAATCTAATTAAAAGTTGGTTTAGTAATGTGCAAATTTCTGAACCATCTAATGCAGTATTGGTATATAAAAATGATGATGCTAGAACTACAAATATATGGATTAAAGAAAATTGTCTTAAGAATACAAAAGAACTTTCAAAAGGTGATTTGTTATTAATCAACAATAATGTAAACATAGCTGACGATACTGGATTTGGCGGAGTGACTAAACTATATAACGGAATGTATTTAACCGTTATTGAAAAATTAGAAACTCATCCTGAACCAATTTATCTCAAAAATATTAATCAACCAATTATTCTTGAATTTATTAAATTAAAAGTACAATGTTTGAGCATTGAAAATAAGCCTGTAGCTGAAGTATGGTTGTTTAATAATTACTTTAATGGGAATGGAAAATTGTCTCAGCAGGAGCAAATAGCATTTAAAAGATTTACGGATAATACCATATCAAAATTTAAAAAAGAAAACGAATTTAATTCATCAAATGAATTTACTCAGCTGAATCAAAATACTCAATACCTTAATCTAAAAAAAGAAATTAAAGAGTTTAGAATAAAGTTTGAAAGTGGAGACCGTGTTAAAACAAAATTAGAAGAATTAGAACGTGAACTTCGCAAAATTGAGAGAAAATATAAAAAAGAGTATCACCAAAGAATTGTATTTCAAGTAACCAAATCAGACCCTTTTTTAAATGCCATTTCAGCTAATTATGGATGGTGTATCACTATCCATAAATCTGTTGGTTCGTTATTTGAAAATATAATAGTTAATGCAAAACAAGGTGATGCAAATGGAATAACTAATCAAAGTTATTTTAGATGGCTTTACTCAGGAATCTCTTCATCACAATCAAAAGCATTTATTGCAAATCCAGAAGAAATAAATCCATTAATAAATTGTCAATATGAAGATTTAACAGAAAATAATTGGGATAATGATGCCAACACAAATAACACTTTTGAAATAGAAAATTTTGAAATTCCAAAAAGATATGAAGACAAAATCGACATAAATCTATCAAAAAATGCCAAAGCAGCAATTTGTATACTATCAGAATACATAGAAAAGCAGGGAGTTATTTTAGAACAAACTAGATGTTCTGGTGATTATTTAAGTAAGGCTACTTTCTCAACTCAGAATGGTTCTAACATTGTAATAGCATTTAATAATAATGGGCAAGGAAGCATTACTTCTATTCGTCCAGAACGAATGGATGATTCTATAACAGAAATTGTTGAAAAAGGTATATTAAATGTATGGTCTTTCTCAAATCAAGATAATAACGAAACAAAAGAATTACCAAATGATTTTAGAAAAAAAATATATGCAAATTGGATTGACAACAGCAATAAAATTGGAGGTCATTTAACATTAATTGTTAGTCATCCTTATCATGATATTTTTCAATATACTATTGATTCAGATAAAATAAAATTCAAAGTTACATACAATGGTTCAGGATTCTTTACGCACATAAATATTATAAAAAGAACAAGCATAGAAATAAGCAATAATCTTAAAAATCTAATGTTTTATGGAAACTAAAAGAGAATTGCAAATTAAAGCTACGGAACTTATCGAAAGTTCACCGAAAGAATCAATTGCTATTGGTAAAAGGATTTGGGACGAATTTGAAGGAATTGATGTATTTAACCTATATGATGCATTACAAGTTTTAAAAGCAGCAAGAAATGATTGTAGTGTAGACTTCGATTTTATATTTGAAGTTGCAAAAAAGTATTCCGAAAAAGAAGAAGTAATAAATAAATTTAAATGGTATGTATTTGACAAGTATTTGAAGGCTAAAAAAAATATTGCCTTACTTCCAAATGAAATAAACATTAATAAATCATTGTCATTAATTTCTCAATCAAATTTAAGAGAGGATAATACTTATCCCTGTCCATTTACTATTGGAGCTATTGAATTAGCGAAAGGACACTCCAAGAATTTATTTAATGGAAGAAAAGTAAATGAATATCTTGACAAACTAAATCCTTTATTTCTTTCTAAAAAAAACAATAATTATGTAAAAGATGGTGAAGAAGTAAAGGTTGCTTCGGATTTAGAGAGTTACTATGCTTTAAAAACAAAAGCGTTATTAAAAATTGATCTAATTGAAGAATGCAAATCGCTATGTGAATTGGCATTAAATGATTTAGATGAATTTCATTATAATAATGATTTATGGTTTCAAATGAGAATTGCCTTATGTTATGAAAAATTAGGTGAATTAGATAAAAGTGAAGAGTTATTTCAAAAATTAGTTTCAACTAAAGCAGGTAACGATAAGTGGTTTTTATATTATGATATTTCAGATTTATATTACCATCAAAATAATTTTGAAAAAGCATTGAAGTATTCTGTAAATGCTACATTTTATGGAACAGACCTCGATAAAATGAATGGATTACTTTTATTGCAGGCAAGAATTTTAGTAAAATTAAATAGATTGGATGATGGTAAAACAATTGCAGAATTAATTGCAGCTGTCATAAAGAAATATGAACTTAATATTAAACAAGATTATGACAATCTGTTTAAATATTTTGGAATAGACTTTCAAAATTGTAAAGAATTTAATTCTATATATAAGATTGCTCATGATTTATGGATTAAAGAAAGGTACAAAGGACTATATGAAATTACGGGCAAAATAATTTTTGTGAATCCAAATGGAAAATTTGGAAAAATTAAAACTTCAGACAATAGGACATTCTCATTTCATAAAAGAGATTTTAATGAAAAACAAAGAAATATTATTGATTTAAAAGACGCAAAAGTGTCCTTTATTGAAATGAAATCTTTTGATGACAAAATTGTTGCTGAAAATATAAAAATACTTGAAAAACCTAATAATAGCAACCAAAGTTTATCAACAGGAACTGTACTATCAGGAACAATCAAAAATTTTGCTGAATTTGGAATTTTTGTAAAACTTAATGGATACAAAGATGGCTTAATTCACAAGAATGCTTTACCCACTGATATTAAGAATAGGTTCAAAGAAATCTACAGTGTAGGTCAAAAAATAAAAGTTAGAGTTGAAAAAGTTTCAGAAAGAGGAATTGAATTAAAAATAGAAAATGAATAAAATATAAATTTATTTTTACATGAATACGGAAACAATAAACGACTACTTACTTGAATTGGTAAAAGAGACATCTATTGAATTATTGAAAATCAATTTAGATAATCCAAATGATAGAAAAACCAGACTGAAATTTCCGAAATATAGAAATGGAAAAAAGAGAATAAGCGAACAGGAATTACGATTTGTAATGACCCATCTCCTATCTTCAGAATTTTATTATTCTATAGAAACACCCACTTTAGAAAAGTATAGTTTTAGTGAAAGAGGAGAAAGAAGTGCAGCGACCGATTTAAGTGTTTACCATAATGACTTAAAAATCTTAAATATTGAATTAAAAGCTCATAATCCGGGACAGAAATCTATTGATAAAGATATAGAAAAACTAGTGCGTGAAGATTGCAATGGAGCATGGGTACATTTATTAGTAAGTGAACGTAGTGATTCAGTAGAAGCATTATTCAAGAAGTTTATTAAGGCATTTGAAAATAAGCATTCAAAAAGACCTATATCATTCCATATTCTAATTCTTGACACTATGACTTTATTGTCTAGAAAAGGAAAAAATAATGAACGTGATTATTCCAACAATATTTTTAATATCAATTATTCTCATTGGAAAAATTTAAATCCTGGAACGTATCAATATTTAAATGGTGAACCCATACTTGATCAAAGTATAGAAAACGATTGGCAAATTAACAAATTTAGTATAAAATGATGGGAAATATTATGAAACAAGAATTTAGATACGATTCACATAACGAATCTGGCTTTCAAATTCATCCATCAAGACTATTAAACGAACTATACAAAAAGAATGCACATCAAGGCGCCAATCCTAAAGAAGCAAATATTTTATTTGTTGGAAGAGATCCTAATTGGGCCATAGATATTGAAGAAATGCCAATATTTAATTTAGTAACGGACTACTTAACTGACGGAATAAGATTTTGGAAAACACACAATATCCACCATCCATTTCTATTACCTGATTATAAAGGTGACGGTAAAAGATACCATACTATCTTTTCTAAATTAAAATTAGAAAGTAAATTTTCAAGTCAAATAGCATTTGTCGAACTCATAGGATTTCCTACTACTGGAATGTCTAAGAAAAATAACAAAGCATTTCAAAACTTTCTTATTTCAGAATTAAATAGAAAACACCTAATTGAATTAGATAACTTAATCAATAATCCTGATAAAATAATTTTCATCGCTTGGGGCTTAATTGATGACTTTAAGTTCATCTATGAAAAAACAGGTTTATTCCATAAATTTTCTAAACTAAACAAGCTTGAAATGAACATAAGTGATTTAAACCAATTCGAAAACATATTCATCCATAAGCATTTTTCTGATTCAATTAGTAATCAAACAATTAATAAAATAGTTGAAAAACTTACCACTTTCCTACTCTAAAAAATAATCCAAAAATGTACTAAAGTAATGAGTGAAAATCTTCTAAGTAAAACATCTCAATTTATAGAAAAAGCCTTAAAAATACATGGTAATAAATTTGATTATTCCAAAGTAGAATATAACGGTAGTCACTCAAAAGTTTCTATAATATGCCCAGAGCATGGAGAGTTTTCTCAGTCACCTACAAATCACTTATCAGGAAATGGATGTCGTGAATGTGCCTGGAAATATAAATATGGAAAGTATAGATTAACTACTTTAGAAACTTTTCTTACCCAAGCTAAAGAAATCCATTTAAATAAATATGATTATTCTAAAGTTGAATGGAAAAATACAAGGACTAAAATTACTATTATATGCCCTATACATGGAGAGTTTACACAAATACCCCAAAATCATATTAGACTAAAATGTGGGTGTAGAAAGTGTGGGAGGGAAATAGCTAAAGCGAAAGTAAATAAATATAATACACTTTATTTTATTGAAAAAGCAATAGAAATTCATGGTGATAAACATGACTATTCTAATGTTCAGTGTTTTAATGCCACTGATAAAGTAGAAATTATTTGTTCTGTTCATGGAAAATTTAAACAAATCGCAAACCAACATTTACAAGGTCATGGTTGCCCTAAATGTAATTTTGACCAAATGGCGAAAGATAGATCAATGGGTAAAGAAATTTTTATAAATAAAGCAAAAGAGTTGTTTGGTGAAAAGTTTGATTATTCTAAAGTTGAATATATAAATGGGCAGAAGAATGTTTGTCTTATCTGTCCAATACATGGTGATTTTGTGGTTACTCCGAATAATCATTTATCTAAAAAAAGCGGTTGCCCAATTTGCAACGAATCTAAATTAGAAAGAGAGCTTGCCTCTATTTTGGATAATCAAAATGTAAAATATGAAAGGCAAAAAAAATTTAAATGGTTAGGAAGGCAATCATTGGATCTTTATTTACCAGAACACAACATAGCAATTGAATGTCAAGGAATTCAACATTTTAAACCAGTTGATTTTGCAGGTAAAGGTGAAAAATGGGCAAATAAATCATTTTTAGAGATTAAAGAAAGAGATGATATAAAACTAAAAAAATGTTTAGATTTTAATATAAAAATGATATATGTTATAGACAATGAAGAATATCTTGATAATGTATATCATCTTGATAATGTTGAACCTTTTTCAGGTAATGTAAGTTATGAAATTATGCATATAATACATTTAGAGAATTATATATACCGTTTAGTTACTATATCTCATTTTTTTGGTCAGCAATAATGTAGGACAAGATAATTTGATTGTATTTTTCTATTTTTGTTTTTATTAAATACTTTTAAAATGAAACTCCAATACTGTTCAGACTTACACCTAGAGTTCCCAGACAACAAAGAGTATATCCAAGATAATCCAATTGAACCTGCTGCCGACATTCTTATTTTAGCCGGAGACATAGTGCCTTTTGCAGTTATGGACAAACACAATGATTTCTTTGACTACATTTCAAGGAATTTCAAAATGACATATTGGATTCCAGGAAACCACGAGTATTACTATTACAATATTGATAGTAGTGGCTTTTTAGAAACACAAATCAGAGAGAATATTTATTTAGTAAACAATTGCGTAAAAGAAATTTCCGGAGTTAATCTAATATTTTCCACATTATGGTCAAATATTTCTGAGGAAAAACGCTGGGTAATTCAACAAAGTCTTTCCGATTTTAAAGTAATAAAATACAAGGACCATCTATTCAATGTGGATGATTACAACACATTACATAAAGAAAGCTTAGAATTTATACAAAATGCTTTAGCCATAAAATCAAATAATAAAACAATTGTGGTCACACACCACGCGCCTACTTTTGTAAAGTATCCTGAAAAATATGTTAATAGTAAAATAAACGAAGCTTTCGCTACCAACTTAACAGACCTAATCCAAGACAGTAATGTTGATTATTGGATTTATGGCCACCATCATTCGAACATCGGAGAATTTCAAATTGGCAATACTAAATTAGTTACCAATCAATTAGGTTATGTTAAATACAACGAAAACGGCGGATACAACAATAAAGCAATTATTTCATTACTATAATGGTAGCAACTATTTTTTGTCGCAAATATTTACTAAATTTGCGACAGAATTATAAAGATAATACAGATGCAAAGTATTGAAAAACAAATAGAAAAATCAATAAAAAGCAAACCAAGAGGTACTTTGGTTTTGCCATCTGATTATTTGAGTTATGGTGCGTCAAAAGCCATTCAAAAATCCTTAGAACGCTTAGCAGATAAGCAAGTGATTGTTCGCGTAGCACAAGGCATTTATGTGCGACCTAAAATAAGCAAACTAATTGGGGTGGTAATTCCCTCAGCCGAAGAGGTAGCTGTGGCTATTGCAAAAAGAGACAAAATCCGAACAGTTCCAACTGGGTCCTATGCATTGAATGCTCTAGGGTTGAGTACTCAAGTTCCTATGAAGATAGTACTGCTTACGGATGGTTCGCCTAGAGAAATAAAAGTAGGCAGAAGAACGATAAAGTTCAAGAAAACAACACCAAAGGCTTTAGCTGCAAAAGGCAAAATAAGTCGATTGGTAATTCAGGCACTCAAAGAAATAGGGACGGCCAAACAAACAGAAAGCGAAGAAGCCAAAATAATTGAACTGTTAAAAAAAGAAAATAAAAACGATTTAAAACACGACATTCTTTTAGCACCAGTTTGGATTCAAAAAATAATGCAAAAAGCACTCTAAAATGGCAGACCTAAATTTTTATAGTTTACCCGATAGCGAAAAAAAAGCTATTTTTCAACAAATAAGCAATAATACAGGGATGCCAGCTTTTGCTGTAGAAAAAGATTGGTGGGTTACCAAAACCTTAGCAATCATTTTTGAGATTAAAGCGGCAGAACATTTGGTATTCAAAGGGGGTACATCCCTAAGTAAAGCATGGAAATTGATAGAGCGATTTTCAGAAGATGTAGATTTAGCAATAGATAGAACATTTTTAGGGTTCAGTGGCGATTTATCCAAAAACCAACGAACACAATTAAGAAAAGCGGCAAGCGCTTATACTTCAGGACCCTTTTTAGCAGAACTGGAAACGAAATTTGCAGAAAAAGGATTTGACAAAGTAAATTTTAATTTAATAGAAGCCAATGACAGTGACCAAGACCCTCGCATTATTGAGATTTATTATCCAAATCTAATAGAGACTCCAGGTTACCTACAACCAAGAGTTCAAGTAGAAATCGGGTGCCGCTCTTTAAAGGAGCCTTTCTCGATACAAAAGTTCGGGTCATTAGTAGATGAAAGTTTTCATGATAAAGATTTTGCACAACCCAATATCCAAATACCAACGGTAAATCCGGAACGGACTTTTTTAGAAAAAATATTCTTGTTACACGAAGAATTTCACAAACCAATAGAACAAATTAGAGTAGAAAGATTAAGTCGTCATTTATATGATGTTTACCATCTGTCAAAAACAGAATTTGCTGAAACCGCATTAAAGAACAAAGAATTGTATGAAACCATTGTAATACACCGTCAAAAATTTACGCGCATAGGTGGAATAAATTACAACGAGCACCAACCTCATACAATAAATCCAATACCAATTCCTGAAGTAATGGAAGCTTGGAATACCGATTATAAAAAGATGTTAGAAGAAATGATTTATGAACAAGATCCGCCTTCATTTGAAGAAATAATCCAACAGCTAACCAAGTTAAAAAACCAAATAAATGCAATAGACTGGAAAATGGAAACCCAATTCCCTAAACCAAATAATTAGCATCTCATTTCAACCGCTAGTAAAAGGAAGATATGCTTTTCAATTGCTACTTCATCCCATCGCTCCTAAAAAATTGAGCCTGCCCTAAGCACAGTCGAAGGGTTAATTTCATTTTTGCAACCACTTTTTATATCTTTAATAGTTATTAGTAAAGAAGAATAAATCATGGAAAAAGTAGAAGTAACAAGACAAGAATTATACAATTTAGTATGGTCTAAACCAATGACTAAATTAGCTTTAGAATATAATCTCTCAGACAATGGGTTACGAAAAATATGCAAAAAATTTGACATTCCTTTACCGCAATTAGGTCATTGGCAAAAGATTCAATTCAATAAAAAAGTAAAAATAATTCCATTACCAAAAGACTTTAAAGGAGAAGATAGTATTACTCTTAATAAAGGAGAAACTAAGGTAAATGATGGAATAACAAATTTCTCCAAATTACTTAAAGAGATTACTGATAATACTGCACTATCATTTAAAGTTCCAGATAAACTTTCAAATCCAGACAAATTAATTACAGAAGCAAGAAACAACTTTGACTTCCAAAAGAAGCAAGAATATTCAATCTACAGAGGTCTTATAAGGACTACTTCTGGTTATTTAAACATTAGTGTTGCTCCGAAAAACATTAGTAGAGCATTGCGTATTATGGATAAAATAATAAAACTTCTTAAACTCAGAGGTCATAATGTAATTGTTAAAGGAGATACTACGTATGCCATAGTAAAAGGAGAAGAAATAAAAATTCGATGTAGAGAAAAATTAAAAAAAATAATCATTAAACACGAAAAATATAGTTGGAATAATACTGATTACGTTCCAACGGGTATTTTATCATTTAAAATTGATGAGTATCCTGAAAAAGAATTCAATGATTCCAACAATCTAACTTTAGAAGAACAATTACCAAAAATTTTAACCAAATTAGAATTAGTTTCTGAAAAGATAAAAAGAGACAACGAAGAAAGAGAAATATGGCATCAGGAATATTTAAAAAAGAGAGAATTAGAAGAAGCTATTAAAAAAAGACATGCAAATGAAGTTGAAAATTTTAAAAGATTATTGGAGGATTCTGAAAGGTGGAAAAAAGCAACAGACCTTAAAAATTTTATCATTGCATTAGAGAACAAAGCAATAAAAGAAAACACACTGTCTGAAGAATTATCAAACTGGATTAAATGGGCAAATGATAAAGCAGATTGGTATGATCCATTAGTAAACAAAAATGATGATTTGCTTACAGAGAAAGACAAAGAAGAAATCTTATCTCCTAAAAAAACAAACAATAATTATTACGGATACTAAAAATGGCAAGTGATTAATAAGACGTTTTACATTTCAATTGCCACTCCTTTGCCAAAGCTCCAAAAAAAATTACTGGCACAGTTTTTAGAAAAAACACGTACGCTTCGCAACTTGCGCCAGTAATTTTTTTTCCCAAGCTTCTTTACATAATGTGGCATTATAGTGCATAAAGAAATACCCTATTCCCAATGAAAATCTTGGATGCACTATAATAACATTATGTAAAAAAGCCGCCACACCCAACGCTCTTGCCAGTGGCTCCAGGGCAACATTTCTTGCAGCTCCCATCGCATCACCCAGCTACAAAAAACACCACCCTTCGCCACTGTCTTTAACAACGTCCTGTATTTCATAGGAAACTTTACGGTCATACTTACTTACAAGAACGTTTCCATTCACTGTTTTTAGCAACTAACTGGTTAAATCGGTTGTATTTTCATTGCTTTTGTAAGTTCTAAAAATGGCTTAGATATTTAGTAATTTGCCTAAGGTTAAAGCCATTTTTAGAACCCACAAAACCAAAAAAGCCAGCAAGAGTATCATTTTTTATTTGCCAGAGCGTAAAGAAGTAATTGCTTTCACGATAGCTAATGCCATACCGTTACTAAACACAATTCTAATATAAGCTGCGACTACGACAATCAACTCGTTCAGTGGCATCAGCTATCCATAAAAGCAATCAGAAAATCCCAATAAGCAAATAAAAAATGATACCCTTGCTCTGAGCTGCTGCCGACGCACTAGGAACGTTATTTCATTGTTTTTTGAAGATGCCTACTATTTTCAGTACTACACTCCAAATAAATTCAAACATACTATTTCATAGGATATTCAGGCATCCTCAAAAATCAAAGGGAGAAAGAAAGAGTGTAAAATTTCAGTGCCGGATGAAAAGCTTTTCTATTTTTTGATTTGGTCTTTTCATCCGTCCCTCAAAATTTTACACCCTTTCTAAACACGACCATCTTCCAAATCAACACTCATTCCTTCAGATTTAATCCGATTAAACAACATTTGAATTGGATATTCAAAATAAAAAATAAAAAAAAAGAGAGCAAAAGTAAGTTCCGGGTTTACAAAAAAGCAAGTTCAAGCCCTACGGGTTTTTGAAAAAATCTCCACCCATACCGTTTCGCAATAACTCTAATTTTTGATTATACGACCTCATTTCCGATGATGTATCGGGTAGTATTTTTTCAAAAAAACTTGCTTTTTTGAAACCCTCCACTTGAAGTAATGGCTTTCTTTTTTTTCCTTTTTTCTTTTGAAAAATTTTATAGGTCGAGCGTAGCGAGGCACTATTGCATTTCACCAGAAACTCTGAGGAAAATTGAAAATCTAACCCATTTTTAAAGCCAAATTTTATGTTGAATTTTATCATTAAAACCCACCGAGTAGGAACGATTTACACAAAACCCCATTTATTTATACTTAACAAAGGAATGAACAGCGGAAAGCCCCAAAAAGAGCCATTTACAAATAGTTTTGTTGTCCTTTTTCAAAACGAGGAGGATTGCGAAAGCTTATTTTTCATTGCTTATAGTTTATGGAAAACAAAATTCTGGCACCAATTCCTTTGTGGTTCGGTAATTCCATTTTTACGCCTTCCAGACTTCAAAAAAGAGTTTTTCCCAAAAGCAAAAGTCATGATGGAAGAACACGAGCAACATGTTAAGCATATTGCAGCACTAAAGCTTCTGGAACAAAGGGAAAAGCAATTTCACGAGAATATCAATCTCATAAATGATATGCGGAGAGTAATTTTATACCGCTATTGTAATAAATGAAAAAAGCCTGGTCTAACGACTAGGCTTCTTAAGTTAATCCAGTAAAGGTTACCACACGAAAACTGGACTATTTATTTTTAGATTTTGTCAACCATTTTAACAAGAGAGAAACCGTAAAACTAACAGTAGCTCCCAGTGCTGCTAAGATAATCGTTTTTTCGATATCTTCAGAAAGAATATTGGGTAAAACACTCAATACAGTTCCTGATGCAGTGCCAGCTTTTAAAGAAATATTAGTTTCCATCACGCGCTTTGTTGAGGTTCTCAATTTCTTTCTTGGCTTTATCATCAACAGTTATTTGGCTAATTGCCGAAATTACGCCTCCTGCAACGGCTACATAACCTGCTGCAGTAACTACTGCTGTAGGTAAAATAACAGGAGAAGCTACTATTGAACCACTAATACCCAATAATGCCAATCCAATACTTCTCAAAATCCTAAAAAACTTCGGAGTTGGAGCTTTCGCTCTTTCAAGTATATTCATAAAAATACCTATTTAAGATTTCACAATCAATTCAACACTTTCATTAGTATCTAAAACTTTATAAACCAACCTTTTTAGAGTAATAAATGCCTTTCGCGACATTAAGCCTAAACCTGGTCCAGAAAGTTTCGTAACCGGAGCAATACAACCATTCAATTCTTGCAAAGCATTATTCGCTGGATGAAACAGAATTAAACTTCTGTTTTGAACGTTTTCAATTTCCAAATGCCATTGAAATTTTTGGCTGTATCGTTTTTTAATAAAATATTTCCCTTCCGGAATGCAGGAAACTCTCGTTTCGTTATTCTTCCAAGGCAATTCAATTGTATTACAGATGAGTTTGCCCTCACATTCGAGTTTTCCATTGGTTCCGTAAGGGAAATAAGTTCTAGTGAGCAATAAAACCATTACACACCACCATCCACTTTCACAACCGCTAATGGATTAAATGCTCCATTTTTCAAAGGATACATTTGTCCATTTACTTCTTGGTAAAACTCAATACCTAAAGCCAAAAACAATGGTTTTGTACTCGCTGGAGTAACTGCATTGACTTGGTTGATTGGTGCCGTAGCAGTAGCATCCCAAGGTAAAATTGCAGTTTCAGAATGAGTTTCGATAAAAGTTTCTGCTTCAAAATCAATTTCAGCACCAGCCGAAATAATTTTAAAATGAGTCGTTCCACCAGGCGCGGCAATCATATTCACTGGAACAAATGATGCCAAATCAACTGTAATTTCTCCAGCTACTCTGTCAATAGTTCCAACAAAGGGAGCATACAAACTTGTTCCCAATTTACCACGAGTATTGAATTCAAAGCCAACTAATAAGTCAACTTCACCATCAATAACATTTCGCAATCCTCTTTCGCTAACCATGTCAGCTTGAATCACTTTAACCATAGTTTGTGTCAAACGACTTACCATTCTGCCATCAGCAGAATTCAAAAGCAAAGCTCTCAATGCTGTTCTCAAAACCTTTCCAGCTTTACCAGCTCTTCCAAACTCGGAACCATTCTCACGAGTTCTTTGAAACGCAGGATCACTTGCAATTCTACTAGCGTCAATTCCGCCTTTTTCTCTTGCCAAGTGTCCGTCTTGCGTTTTGTAAAAAGTAATATCTCCGATAGTACCTTTTAGTTTAATTATGCCTTTCTGTCTAGCCATAACTTCAAAATTTAAATTATAAAATCAGTGATCATTCCCTCAATCATCATTCTGTTGCAACATTATTCAATTGATTTCGACACAAATATTACACTTAAACTAATTATTCAAAACATAAGACTATTCTAAATGTCTTACAGTGGTATAAATGGCAATTATAAACACAAATGTCTTGTTTATAAGAATTAAGTCAGTTGCAAATTGCAGCTTAAAACAAGGGAAAAAAATCACTAATTTTATATTCTGGTATTTAGAGTGTAATAAGTATTCAAAAGCCACTCAAAGCCTAGTCAAAAGTATAGATAGTGTATGAAGATCGAACCAAAAAGAGTATGTATCTACCCAAAAGACATACAGCGCATTACAGGCAAAAGTTATCGTCAAAGCATTAGATTGATGCAAAAGATTAGAAAAGACCTCAGAAAGCTTGAAAACGAGTTTCTGAGCATAGAAGAGTTTTGCCAGTATACCAGTTTAAAATACGAACAAATTGAACCTCACATCATAGGATAATTGCAAAAACCTATTTAATTTTTGAACTACTAAATCAATTCTTTTTCATATATTTGTGTATTAAGATTTGTCAAAAAAAGAGTGATTTTTTTGAGGTTTAAAATCGAGACCCTAGAATATTATTTTGCAAAACACCTTATAAATAAAGGCATACGAAGAGAAATACAAATCCCTCTTTCTCCGCTGACCGAAAGGTAAATTGAAGCAAAACGCTGTAAAACTTATGTTTTACGGCGTTTTTTGCTTTGTAGCTGTATCAAAGAAGTTCATTAAATGGTATCGTATCAGTGACCTATTTAGTGACCTATTTATTTAAACGTAAATGGGTCACTGAAATTCGCTGAACGACCTGACTACCAACCTGTTCAAATATTGTACATCTTGTGTCAGGTGTGATTGATAGATAATTTTATAAATCTAAAACGAACACATTATGAACAAAACTTTCAGCCTTCTTTTTCTTCTCAAAAAGAACAAACAAAAAGCCAACGGAACTGTGCCACTTTATGCACGAATCACAATCGACGGTATTCCAAAAGAAATCTCATGCAAGAGAGCAATCCAACCGGAACTTTGGGACAATAAACTGCAAAGACTTACTGGCAGAACTCAGGAAGTAAAATCGATGAACAATTATTTGAAAACCTTTGAACAGGAAATCTACGATGCACACCACATGGCGATGAAAGATAAAAAACCGGTTACTGCAGCGGTTGTCAAATCAAAAGTTACTGGAACTGATCAAGCAAAGTATATGATAGTTCCAATTTTCAAGGAGCATAACAGAAAAATGTGGACTTTGGTTCCAGATGAATATGCCGAAGGAACTGCCGAACGATATGATACATCTTTAAAACACACAGAAAGTTTTATACTATGGAAGTATAAAGTCGCCGATATGAACATTGCCGATATTGACTACGAGTTTGTGACTGAGTATGAGTTTTACTTGAAATCAGAAAAAAACTGTTGCCACAACACAGCAGTAAAGTATGTGAAGAATTTTCAGAAGATAATCAACATCTGTCTCAAAAATGAATGGATTGTCCGCGACCCATTTCTTAAATACGAAGCTAAAGTAAGAGAAGTCGAAAGAGATTATTTAACGTTAATTGAGTTGAGAACCATTTACCAGAAAAAATTTGTTTCGGAACGCCTCAGATTGGTTAGAGATATTTTTGTTTTCAGTTGCTATACAGGTCTGGCATATATTGATGTTAAACAACTATCACCAGAACATATTTCTCTTGGTATAGATGGAATCAAGTGGATATTTAAAAATAGGCAAAAAACTGATGGCCCTTCAAATATTCCTATGCTTCCAATTGCCAATGAAATCGTTGATAGATATTCTAACAACCCTAAATGCATAAATGAAAATCGCGTGTTGCCGATTCTCAGCAATCAAAAAATGAACAGTTACTTAAAAGAAATTGCGGATGTCTGCGGAGTAAATAAAGACTTAACCTTTCACGTAGCACGGCATACTTTTGCTACAACTGTGACTCTTAGTAATGGGGTGCCTATTGAAAGCGTTAGCAAAATGCTTGGACATAAAAACTTAAAAAGCACACAAGTTTATGCTCGTGTATTGGATATAAAAGTAAGTGCAGACATGCAGGTATTGCGAAACAAATTGCAGGAAATAATGAACTCCGAAGATGGGAAAGTTTTACTGAGCTACACCGGTTAAAATCAAAATTAGTCACCAAATATAAAAAGCATTGCAAGTAAACTGCAATGCTTTTTTATTGAAAAAAAACTCCAAAATTAAGGTGTTTAATTCCCGAATCACACACTATATTTCTTGATTCAGAAATCTGTAATATATAGCTTTGTCCATACTTCCCCCAATCTTTCCTGGTACTTCTTTACTATATATAATTGCATGGATACAGAACAAAACCAACAACGAATCAAAACCATTTACCGAATGCTTTTAGAAATGGCAACAGGTAACTTGTCATATCGAATTCAGTTAGATGGCCAGGATTTGCAATTTGATGAACTTGCTAAATCACTTAATGAGGTGGCTGAGAAAATGCAATTGGGAAATTATTTAAATCCACACAACTTTACCAATCCAATCATAGCCGGAAATGATCCTGCAACAGTCATCATTCAAAAAGTACAGGACTACATCTTAAATAATTTAGAAGAACCACTGCCAACAACAAAAGAGCTGTCGAAGATGTTTGGAACCAATGAGTTTACCCTGAAAGAAAATTTTAGAAATATTCTCAAGACAAGCATTTACCAATTTTACAATGACGAACGATTAAAAAAGGCGTACTTTCTAATTCAGCAAACAGCTATTCCACTAAAGGAAATATCTTTTTTATGTGGCTTTAACGATTACACCAATTTCTTTAAGGCATTTAAGAAAAAATACCATTACACGCCAAGCGACCTCAACCGTAAAAACAATGAGGAGTAATAAGGCCTTCATTCTTTTTGCATAGTCAAATTCCCAAATCACCATTTTTCAAGACTTTCATTTACAGAATTTTACACAACCAAAACCAAAGAAATGAAACTGTCACCACTCTTAAAATTCAACATTATTTACTCCATTAGCTTGCTGTATATCCTTTTGTTCACCTATGCTGCAGTAAGCAAAATACTTGACTTTGAAAACTTTCAGGTACAACTCGGACAATCGCCACTTTTAAGTGCCTATGCCGACTATGTAGCCTTTGCAGTACCTACCTTAGAATTACTGATATGTTGTCTTCTACTCGTGTCAAGATGTCGAGTAATAGGCTTGTATTCTGCCTACGGTTTAATGGTGATGTTTACAGCATACATCTACATAATCTTAAATTACAGTTCCTTTATTCCCTGTTCTTGCGGCGGTATTTTAGAAGACCTTTCTTGGAACCAGCATATGCTTTTTAATATAGCATTTATTATCCTTTCTGTCATTGCTATTTTATTGTCAGAACCCGGATTAAAAACAATAAAATACATTTTAATCGGTTGTGGAGGGCTTATGAGTATCGGGTTCATTTTCGCATTATTTTACATGTCGGAAAACTTAATCCATCACCACAATAATTTCACTCGCAGATTTCCACACTTTCCGGCAGTTCTGGATAAGGAAATGAATCTTCAAGCCGATTCCTACTACTTCGCAGGCAGCTACAATGGCAAAATCTATCTCGGTAACTATACCGCTCCACTTCAAATTCTGGAAATCGACAGTGCTTTAAAAACCAAAACAGTCCATAGAATAAAGCTCAATAAAAAGAACCTGCCATTTACAACAATTCAAATAAAAATTCTTACTCCCTATTTCTATGTCGTTGACGGTAATGTTCCTTGTATTTTCAGAGGCAAAACAACCGATTGGAAAGCATCTTACATAATGCGTGGGGATCCATACTTTTCACAATTTGCGCCAATTGACTCTACAAGAATTGCTTTCCGCACAATTTTGAAAAAGACAAAAACAAATACATTGGGTTTGTTCGATTTAACCGATACTACATCTATAAAATTTGAACCTAAAATAATCGAAAAACAAATTGACGGCGTTTTTGATACCGATGGTCAAACACTATATGATGCAGCATTTGAAAAGCTTGTTTATATCTATACCTATCGAAACCAATATAGTGTTACTGATAAAAATATCAAACTGTTATATCGTGGAAATACTATAGACACCACTGCACACGCCAATCTAAAAGTAGTAACAATTTCAAATTCAGGCGAAACAAAATTATCAGCACCACCTTTAATTGTCAATAACACCAGTGCAGTTTTTAAGAACACTTTATTCGTTTCCTCCAATTTACCCGGAAAATATGAAAGTTTAGAAATGTGGAAAAAGGCTGCTATAGTCGATGTATATAACCTGGAAAATCGTTCCTATTTGTTGAGTTTTTATATCTACAATACTGATGGTAAAAAAATGCGCAGCTTCTACATTGATGGCGATAAGTTGTACATACTTATAGGGTCAAAAATTGTCATTTACAAACTTCGAAAGTCTGTAACAGAAAATTTCAAACAAAGAATTCTAAAATAAAAATATACTGGCCGGTTTCAGGGATAAGATTGAAAACCTGTATAAAAGAGTAAATCGTAACTTTTAAATTTTACTATTATGAAAATCAAATTTTTTAAATTGATTCTACCAGTAGCGGTTGTCGCTTTTGGTTTAGCTGGCGCCATGCATACTAATGCAAAGGACAAAAAAGCGACAGCATTGGTGAACAAATGGGGTTACACACATATCGAGGGAGAGAACTGTGTTCTTACCAACGTTATGTGTAGAACAGAACCGGGTTCTCCATGTAAACAGGGCTCATTGCAGCTTTACGATTTCGTGAGCACTGTAAGTTGCCCAAATCCATTAAATAAAATCCCTTAGGATTTTATTTAAAAGAGTAATGCAGTTCCCAAAAGGAACTGCATTATCATTTTTAGTTAGAAACAGTAATTCATAAAATATTGTAATCATGAAAATCAAATTTTTTAAAACCACTCTACCAATGGCTGTAGTTGCCTTTGGTATTGCTGGTGCTATGCAAACTAATGCCATGAGCAAAAAAGCAACAGCATTGATAAACAAGTGGGGCTACACACATTTAGAGGGTGAGAATTGTATCCTAACAAACGTGATGTGCACTGTCGGTGGCGGTCCTCCTTGTAAACAGGGAACAACGCAGCTTTACGATTTTGTAAGCAGCGTAAGTTGTCCAAATCCATTAAGCAGAATGTATCCTTAGTATTTTGTTTAAAAAATGAAATGCAGTTCCCTTGGGAACTGCACTTTTATTTCCAGTGGTTTTAGTTTAAGCTTATTTAGTTTTCCATCCAATCCTTTTTCGGTAAATCCTTAAGGTAATAGTCAAACCACTCCATAACTTTCTTTACCAAATCTGCCTGTTTCTCAGGATTCTCCAAACTATGATTTTCCTTTGGATATCTTAGCATTGTGACCTTTTTGCCCAGCCTTCTCATGGCCAGGTATAGTTCTGTAGATTGCGTTGACGCTATGTGTTTATCATTTTCTCCAGTCCACAGCAATAAGGGTGTCATAATATTTGGCACCCCGTAAACAGGTGAATTATGCATATATCCTTCCAAATTATCAAATAGTGGTTTAATCATACGATTGGTAAAATATTCAAACCTCCAAGTCTCCGCCTTTTTATAATTTTCACTTATTGTTAAATACCCACTCAAATGATCAGTTTGTGAAGCACCTGCCACAGCAGCTGCGAACAAATTACTTTTTGTAATAATATAAGATGATTCAAAACCCCCAAAGGAATGGCCAATCAACCCAATCTTTTTAGGATTTATATTCACTTGTGAAAGCACCGCGTTTACTGCTGCAGTTACACAAGTAACCGCTGAATCAGCAGGTTCTCCCATAATGTAATCAATGTCCGGCATCAATACAAAATAACCCTGTGTAGCAAAATTAAGCTCACTGTATCCATCAGTAACTGGATTCGAAGGATTTCTATAATAATGTAACTGATGGGATTGCTTTTGATATACATGAACTATCATTGGATAAATTTTACCCTTCTTGTAATCAGTAGGGTAATAAAGCAATCCCTTAATTGGTGCACCGGTTGCACCAATATAATTTATTGTTGCAACCTTTCCCCAAAGGTAATTATCCTGTTGCGGGTTAGATTGATACACCGTTTTAGTGATTGCACCATTTTTAAACTGAAGGCTGGTCGGATGTTCGTAATCCTCCTGAAGCCAAATATAGTTATCAGTTGCTTCCGCTTTTTTCAGGTCATAGATTCGATGCGCGCTAAACTCTAAAGGCTTCTCTTTTCCGTTTTCCCAAACATAATAGCCCTGCATACTCTCATCAGGTGACAAGGCTTTAAGTACCAACGGTATCTTCAAATCGATTACATCGCTATCATAAACCCCATTAAATGACCCTTCAATTACTTTTGTCTTGGTAATGCGATAAACAATATTTTTCTCCCTGCCTTTGGTAATTCTTTTTGCACCTGTTCCACCCGTGTTAACCTCCCAAACATCAAATCTATCGTAAATGACGATTGCCTTATCATCTGGAGTCCATCCTGCAAACCCGTACGCATCTGGCTTGTCGCCAATGTCGTTAGCTTCGTCAAAAACAGCAACTCCCATACCGTTAGTCAGGTTTCTATGCGTAGCCGTGGTAATATCATAACTATACCAATGTCCATCTTTAAAATAGGCAATGTATTTACCTTTAGGCGACATAATGGTATGATGCAGTTCGGGTGAATGGCATTGCATCCACAGCTTGCGCTCTTTGGTTACCAGATTTGTAATGTAGTAATCCCTATCGGGCGAATACCTAAACTGCAATTCACAAGGTTCCATGCTAGAGGTTACGGCAAACTGCTGGTCTCCCGATAACTTTACGTGGGTTTCCTTAGGCATGAACTCAAAAACTGCATTATCATCCGGATACCAAACGGCAACTTTTGCCCAGTCATCAAAGGAATCATACTGCGCTCTTTCGCTGTATAGTAGTTTGTCATCACCATGCCATATTTCCACTAACGGATTAGTATATGGGTTGTTTACAACATCAGGCACCTCCTGAAAGAAAATCATTTTACCATCATCTGAAATTTTTAGGCTTTCAACATCTGGAGATTCAATATGCTTACCCTTTGAAAATTCATTACTAACCAATGGATCTAATATGCTGACCTTATTGTCGCTAAATCTATAGTGAGCCAATTTTGTATTGTTAACATCCGGTTTGCCCGATTCGTTTACTGATTGCAACACCATTGCAAATGAGCCGCTGTTTTTTTGCCACATCACATTGGTTCCAACGTTGCTTGTAAAAGGTAACTGCACCATACGCTCAATAGTATTTTGAAAGGATATGACTGTTGCCGAGACACCTGATTCATTTTGAACCCCATAAGCCAACATAGTTTTATCGCTGTTAAAACGCCAACAACTAATGTTTTCAACCACTTCTGTAGTGCCATTTAGCAGGTTACGAATAGTCAGCATTTTACGATTATCTACTGCTCTCGAAAATACAAACAGATATTTCCCATTACTGCTAAACTCATAGTCACTTACAGCTGCAAACACCTCAAGCTTCCCATTCTTTAAATTAGTTAAACTCATATCTTTCCCATTACTACAAGCAAACCAACTGTCATCACAAAATTTTCCTCTTGCACCAAGCGGATAGCTGTATGTTTTCTTTCCGTCATTCCGGCGAACGAATAAAGTATCCTTATCCGAATTGTAGTGCAAGCCATAGCTTACCCATAAACCCGTCTTTGAGATACATGTTGACTCCATCGTACTCCACAAATGATAATCTGCCGGAGTAAGTTGCTTTTTTTGTTTAGCCTGCCCCATAACGGAGCAGGAAACTAAAACAAAAAAAATGAAACATGAAGCATTGCGGATGTTCTTAATGTAAATTAAATTAGTACCCATCGCTTAATATCCCGGGTTTTGAGGATTGAGATTCGGGTTTAAAATAAGTTCCGAAGCCGGTAATGGCAGCAACTTATCAGTATCGTTCCAACCGGGTTTTACACTGCCCAAAACTGTATTAAGATTGTTGGTGCGCTTCAAATCAAAAAATCGATGTCCAAATTCTGTAAACAGTTCAAATCGTCGCTCTTCCAATACTGCTGCTATAATATCAGTTGATGTTATGGCAGTTGTCCCCGCAAGCCCGGCACGATTCCTAACCATGTCTAAATCATCCTTAGCGCCGGTTAAGTTGCCTTGGTGAGCTCTTGCTTCAGCACGTATCAAATACTGCTCTTCCAATCGTAGTACAATCGAGTGCTCAACAGAACCACCTTCCGTTAACGTGTTATTGTATTTATTCGGATAATACCAGGTCGTAGTACCATCGGTTATTGTACCTATCCAATGGGTTTTTCTCAAATCACTTGCCGAAAAACTGTTGACTAAATTGTTGGTAAGCGCCGACAATGGCGGAGGTCCCGAAACAAAAAGAAAAGTACTTCCCTCTTGCGTATTATTATCAGGCAACGCCGGGCTAAACTGCCATATCGTCGATGGGCTGTTCTTTAAAAAAACCGCATCAATATTGGGCTCTATACTATACAAATCAATGGCATTGATAACTGCCGAAGCATCGTTTGAAGCTTCATCCCAATTACCTAAATAAAGATTAACCCTTGCCAGCAAAGCACGTACAGCATATTTATTTGGACGAACACGATTGGCACTCAAATTACTTTCCGGTAACAAGTCAAGCGCAGTCAATAAATCCGTTTTAACAGCATCATAAACCGCTGAAACCGGCATGCGCGAAACGGTGCTGTTTAACGTATAATCAGTAGTAGTGATATACGGTACATCACCATAAAGATTAACCAGATAAAAATGTAAAAGCGCCCTAACAAACAAAGCTTCACCTTTTAACTGATTGCGGTTTTCTGCCGAAAGAAGAATCGAATTTTCAGCTCCATAAATAACAGCATTGGCAGCATAAATCTGATTATAAGTATCAGTCCATAAATTTTTCATGTCGGTCAATGAAGGTGTCAAAGCGTTCATATAAAAATAATCAGTGCTACTTTGCGGATAACTATAATAGTCAAGTTCGTCACTATAGTTTCCCAATTGATGCGACAATCCTGCCGGAGAACCGCTAAGTAAACCGGTATCGCGCATTTTCGAGTAGATACTCGTCATAGCTGCGTTTGCAGTAGCCATGTCTTCAAAAACTGCTGGTGCAGTAAGCTGTGAATTTGGCAGTTCCACATCCACAAAATTGTCACAGCCGGAAAAAAGGAAAACCAAGCAAACCGATAACAAAAATTTTGCTGTTATATATTCAATACTATTTTTCATAATTTGATGATTAAAGATTAAAAGGATAGTTGCATTCCTGCCGTGATAACTTTAAGTGGTGGCAGACGGTCATACATTTGAAATTCCGGATCGGCACCGTTAAATTTGGTAAACGTCAAAAGGTTTTGTCCGGTAATAGAAATACGGCATCGCATCTTATTCAGCCACTTCTCAGGAATGTCATAACTGAAAGCAATATTTTTGAGTCGTATGTATGAGGCATCACTTATGCTGGCATCACTTTCTTTGTAGTTATAATGGGCTTCATCTGCAGTAAAGTTGGTTGCCGAATACATTTGGTTTGGAGATACATCACCCACATTTTGCCAATGGTTAACTGTTGATGCCAATTGATTACTTCGCGTACCTGGCATATTAAAAGTTTTATTGGCATTGTAGTTTTCTTGTTTAACAAACTGAAAAAGAAAATCAAGCTGAAACTGCTTATACTTCAATTGGTTCTGCAGCCCTCCAAAGAATTTCGGATTCAAATCTTTCACCGTTTGCTTATCTTCCGGCTCACTGATATACCCATCACCGTTTACATCCTCAAATTGATAAATTCCTGTCGCAGGGTCCACACCGGTAAAATGAAACACTTTTACAATATTGATAGATTGCCCAATCACAAATTGATTCCGATAGCTCGACGCTTCCAATCCGGGAAACGATACAAGTTCATTTTTCGACAAAGAGATATTAAAGTTCGTAGACCATGAAAAATCCTTATTCTGCATGTTAACGGTACGCAATGTCAATTCCAATCCTCTGTTTTCCACAGTAGCATCTAAGTTGGCTTGTACCGAAGTAAATCCTGTCGTTCCCGGAAGCGGAATCCCTACCAGCTGATTCGAGGAACGGTTAGAGTACCATCCGGCAGTTATAAATATCCGGTCTTTAAGAAAACCGGTTTCCAAACCAATTTCAAATTTCTTGTTAGTTTCCCAACCAAAGGCAGGATTAAAAAGTCGGCTCGGTTCAAGTCCTACAACGCCATCATACGCTACTCCGGTTGTGGTGTAGGTATCAAGAAATTGATAATCGCCAATCTGGTCATTCCCGGTCGTACCATAACTGGCACGTAGTTTTCCAAAGCTTATAATTTTGTTGTCTTTAAGCACCTTTTCGTTAGTAAACAACCACGCTGCACCAACAGCACCAAACGTAGCAAACTGTTTACCCGGTCCAAATCGGCTTGACCCATCACGTCGTCCTGTTAAGTTGATGATATATTTATCATCCCAATTCAAATTGGCCCGGCCAAAAAAAGCCTGATACTTATAAACCGATTCATCATTTTGGGTTATAGTAACATTCGAGGCAGCCGCTAGATTATAGATAAGGCTGTTACTCGGAAATCCCAATGCCTGATGCACAATTTGGTTGCCCGTTTTGTTTTGAAAAGTCCCTCCGGCAAGCAATGATACAGTTGCCTTTCCGTAACTTTTAGTCCAATTCGCCTGTGGTTCTACTATCCATGATTGGCGGCCGGAATTATTAAGGAACAATATAGAATTATCAGTACCTATCCCCAATGCAGGGTTATAAATCGTTGAGGGAGCCGTACTGCTTTCTTCATGTCGCAAATCTGTAAATCCAAACGCGGATTTCAACTCTAAATTTGGTAACACATTATACGATACTACAGAGTTAGCAAGCAAATCATAAGTCAACGCACTGTACTTTCCGTTCAAATGTCGCAGCGGATTATTAAAAGTGTTATTCTGCCAATTTAAATTTCCGTTGGCATCATACAAAGCCGGTGCATTCGGCGCCAGTAATCTTGAATCCCTCGTAAGGTCTAGGTATGGCTGATTATTGTCCTGTACAGTATACCCACCCGAAAATGAAATCCGGAACTTTTTATTTTCCGATTCATGGTTAGCCGTCAAATGGATATTGTCTTTTTTATACCTAAAGTCTCCCGGAAATACCGTCGTTTGTTTGGCAAAATTCCCACTCATTAAAAACTGCGTACTGCTGTTACCGCCGGTTACAGTTGCGTTCAGGTTAGTATATTCTGCCGTTCCACCAGTCAATTCTTTCTGCCAGTCCGTATATCGGTTCTGGTCCCAGGCACCATTAAGGTCATACGCATTTGCCGGATAAGTGGTAATCCCGTCATTCGCATACGCTTCCCTGCGCATAGCAAGATATTGTTCCGTATTCATCAAATCCATAAAACGTGTTACCCGTCCGGCTCCTTTAGAGTAATTAGCGGTAAATTTCGTTTTGCCGGTTTTCCCTTTTTTAGTAGTGATTAATACCACACCATTAGACCCACGCGAACCATAAATAGCCGTGGCATCGGCATCTTTCAACACCTCAACGCTCTCTATGTTATCGGGATTAATACTGTTTAACGGACTTGTCAAACCGCCTAAAAGACTCGATGTCGAAAACGATCCTATCGACTCAGAAGAGTACGGTACGCCATCAATAATATACAAAGGGTCATTGCCCGTATTACGCAAACTATTCAGTCCTCGTATCTGTATGGCAAAGCCACCACCAGGCACACCGGTAGCCTGCGTTATATTAACTCCCGCCATTCGTCCTTGCATCACAGCAAGCACATTAGTTACGGGTTGTTTTTCAATGTCTTTGGCTGTGATTTTGGCAATACTCCCGGTGCGTTCTTTGTCTTTTACAGTATAGTAACCGGCATTCACGGTTACTTCTTTCAAGGTTGTTGCATCTTCAGTCATAGTAACATCAATCACACTGCGACTGTCAACTGTGACTGCGACTGCCGCATAACCGATGTAACTAAAGACAAGTGTATCACCTTGGGAGGCTTCTATACTATATTTTCCTTTATCATCGGTTATAGTACTATTGTCACCCTGAGCAAGCCTGTCCTGAGCGGAGTCGAAGGATCGAAGGGTCTTTTTTACGGTAACTGTAACACCGGGCAGTGCGCCATTGGCATCCGTCACGATACCTGTTATTTGCTTGCCCTGAACTTGTTTCAGGGTCTCGGTCTTAGTAGGTGTAGGATTTTGGGCAAAACAGGCTAAGCAGAAAAGGAACATCCATATTAAAAATGAATACCAAATCACGTCCTTCACCTTGAATAATGAATTTTTATTCATAATATTGGTTTGGTTAAATGAAACATTAGTTTTGTTTGTCTACCGGTCCTCTGTTCAACCGCCAAGAAGATGCAGAGGGCCTTTTTTGATTGTCACCCTGAGCCTGTCGAAGGGTCTCGGGTTAAGTAGTAGCTGTGTTTGTTATACCATAGGCTTAAATGTGTTAATTAATAATATGTCACCCTGAGCTCAGTCGAAGGGTCTATGTTCTATTTTCTTTTCTCTTTTAAAGAAAAAATCCTGCGCAGGGTATAGTAACTTAACTAACCCAACTAAATAAACTATACCGAAACCCACGCAGGGCTAAAATGGACTAGCTTTAAAGAATATTGATGAATCGTGAAGTGAGTAGTACCTTAGTCTATGTCCATAAAAAAAGGGTGGACTCATCTTAAACGCTATCAAGGTACTGGTATACCGAACACACGAATAAGTGAGCCCACGCCTAGACGTGAGCATCTTACTTATCATCTCGTGTGTTTAAAAATTACCAGTTTTTGATAACGAGATTCAAAGCGAATGCTTCAAATATTTTATAAGAAGTATCGCAAATTTATAATAATTCAGCGAATATAATAAATAATAATTTATGTGGGGTTAATTCCCCACAGAATTTTTTATAAAAAAATAGAAATTGCTCCATCAATACAAGTATGATGTCAAAAAATATCACGAAAGATGAGTTCAAGATTCTATTTGGTGTCCAGCTGGAGAAGTTGCGCACAAAAAAGGATTTAAGTCTTCGTGGTTTAGCTCAAAGATGTGATATCGATCATAGTGATATAGGCAAGATAGAAAAAGGTCAAATCAATATTCAATTAGGAACAATAATGGAGCTTGCAAGAGGTCTAAATGTCCATCCAAAGGAATTATTTGATTTTAAATTTGATTTAGATAAAGAGTAAAAACATAAAAAGTTAATTCAAATACCACACAAATTAAGATGCTGACAGGCATCTTTTTTTATATCTAACCAATACTTGTATATCTTTGAAGTTATCAATTGGCAAACATTTAAAAAAAGTATGGGACTACAACTTTGGTACTCTAACACCACCAGAATTAGAAGAAAAGGAACAACCTTTTCAGAGCTTCAAGATATTTTTATCGACAATATAACTACAAAGTTTATATGTGAACCATTGGCTTGTTGTGGTATCAATGATTCAGCAAATGAAGTTAAGTATCTCATGAAAGAAAGAGATTTTGATATTCTTGGCGTAACAAATGATAATAATGCAATTGGATATGTGCGCAGACAAGATCTTAAATACGACACCATCGCAGACTATATTTTGCCTTTTGATACAACTAATATAATTTCCGACTCAACTCCAATTGCAGAGCTGTTAGATTTACTTTCAGGTCAAGGATATATATTTATCTTAACCAAAAATCAGGTCACTGGAATAGTTGCAAAAGCAGATATTAATAAACCTATTGTTAGAATTTATTTATTTGGAATAATTTCTCTATTTGAACTTCACTTAAACTACTGGATTATAAAATATCATGGTATTACAGATTGGAAGCATTTAATTAGCGAGAAAAGATTAGAAGCGGCCAATCATATTTACAAAGAACGAAAAGGTCAAAACCTAGACCTCACAATGCTAGAATGTTTACAATTGTGCGACAAAAGGGAAATATTAAGACAAACAGATGGATTTCGGGAAATATTTAATTTCTCCAAGACCAAGTTCAAAGATTTCCTGGAAGATGTTGAAAAAGTGCGAAATGAAATTGCTCATAGCCAAAGCTCAATTATTGCAAATCTATCATGGGATAGTTTTATCGTGACAATTAATGAGGTTAAATTATTTCTTTCCAAATCTGAAGAAGAAATAACAAAATGAAATCTACTTTCTGTGCTTCAATAAAATTGACATATATTGCTACGGCAAAGGTCGATCCCAATGCGAATCAAATCCTGCATTATCTGAATCTTCCGGAACAATCATCATCTTTTTGTCGATGGGTGACTTTTTATTAATATAAGGTGACATTATCGAAACGGTTTCATCAAAAACCCAATCTTGGTCAGGTGGTGAATAAGCTTGAAAAAAATTACAAAAAATCCATCTCAAATTAGTTTTAGTTGGATCAATTTCCTCAATTGTTTCTTTAATTTTTTCAAATCTTGTCTTTTCAACATTTGGCCCGTCAAAAGTTTCCATACCAACATGAATTACAGCAGTGCCCTCCTTATCAAATTGTTGCATGGCTTTATAAACTTGACTCTTTATATCTCTTGCTTTTGCCCAGTATGCTTCCGGTGCGTCGCAACTACAATAAACACCAAATGCCTTATCGATATCATTGATGTAAAGATTATTTACATCACAATCTCCAACTCTAAAAAAATCGGCATGTACTCCACAAGTAAATGCAACATTATCGATGTGCTTTCCTCCAATTAATCTGCTAAGCATTGGCGAATTACTTTTCACAAAGTATTTTTCTAAGTGGCTTTTAATTTGGTCTATTTTCACAAAGTCTAGCCAAATATCGACTTTCTCATTAGATACAATTTTTCCAACAATTGGATAATTTATTTTTTGTTGTAAAACATCTTTTAAAAAGGTATCCGGTAAACTTTCCAACTCAACATGAAATACGATGTCTAATAATAAATTTTTCGTCATTAGACTTTTGTTGATATAGGAAATCATTTTTTGCCTTTTATAAGTTTCTCGATAGGTGTAATCAGCAGTTTTCGATTGTCTTTTACATTCTATAAACCATGATTTACCGTGTTTAACAGCCAAAATATCTGGAGTCTTACCAACATTTTTTTCCTCAAGAAAAGTTACTTCATAACCATTTCTAGACCATAACAATGCCGTAAGTATCTCAAAAAGTATAGCATCTGCTTCTGAGGTTCTTTTCTTTAATAAGCTCTTTATTTTTTTTTCAATTCCATTAATCTCTTTTAGTTTATCGAGATTACTTCCCAGTTGCTTGAAAATAGGTATAACTCTTGCTCCTTGGAAATGCTCGTATCTATGAGGTTCGAATATAAGTGTATACGTTAGGTATAGATACCATCCAATAACATCATCTTTTATTACGACTAATGTGCCTTCAGTCAAAGGTTCAGAAAAAGGAGGAGTTTCTTTGAATTCTAGATTAATTTTTTTTTCAATATTTGCTTTTCTTTTATTCCAATCATTTTCAGTTATAAAAGACATAATCCATTTCCAAGCATCGATAACATCATTATCATCATACTTTGGAAAATTTAACTCCTCAACTGATAGTCTTACCATTTCTATTTTTTTATCAAAGTAAAACTACGTTAAAATAGGATAATAGATGAAAACAAAAAAATGAATATTATTATTTAAAAAAGCTAATATTTTATTCTATTTCAAATAAAAAAAACTTAATCCGAAATTTTCATCACTTAAACGAGTATTTGCAACATTTGTAATTAAATTTGTATAAATTTCATAAAATATTGGCCCCTTACTAGAAGCGTATATTAATTTTACTTTAGAAAGGTATTTTTTATAAATAAATTTTGAGTCAAAAACTCAAAATATTTTAAACATAAATTTTCAACTGTGAATATCGAAACTGAATTTTTAAAATTTAAAGGAAAAAAAACTGTATTCCCTCATGGCAAAGATTACGTAGGAATCTACGAAACACTAAAGGCTAAATTTAATACAGATGTTCATCCAGAAGTAAAAACAAAAATTTTAGAGATAGAAAAAGAAGGATACTATAATGACCATGGTGTAGACCATATTAAGATGGTTATTGAGAGAGTCTCTAGAATTATTGAACAAACAAATCCGACTTTTAAAAATGAAAAAGGGAAATTTCACATTTCGCCTTATGAATTGTTTATATTATTAGTTGCAATTAATTTACATGACACAGGGCATTTAATTGCTAGCCGAGCTGATCATGCTAAAGCAGGCAAATTTTTACTTGCTAAATTTGATAGCGGAAATCTATTAAGTACCGCTGAAAAAGCAATTATTGGAAATATTGCACAAGCACATGGAGGAAAAGCAGACCCGATTGGAAAATTAGACAATACTATGCATTTGTCTCATGAGTACGTTCGTCCTCAATTCTTAGCAGCATTATTGCGCCTTGGCGATGAATTAGCGGAAGATGAAACTAGAGCTTCCAATTTTCTACTACAAATCGGCGCTATAGAAAAGACTAGCATAATTTTTCATTTGTATTCAGCAAGTTTGAATAGTCTCAGTCTTGATGGAAATGAAATCTCGTTAGTTTTCTACCTAACCGATAAATACTTGCAGAATTCCTTTTCTAAACAATCCTCAAAAGGAATAAAAAAGCAATATTTAATTAATGAAGTCTATGAGAGAACGCAAAAAACGCTCCTGGAATCATTATACTGTGCTAGATTTCTGCCACAATCCTGCAGATTTACAAGAGTGAAAGTGAAAATTAATTTCTTGAAAGATGAGAATAATGGAGATTTTATGAATCCAATTGGTTATGAACTTAAAGAAAATGGTTATCCTACGCTTGAGTATGCTGATATTCACAAAAATTGTGAAAGCTTGGTAGAAGGAGGAACAAAAATTGATGGTAAATATATAGCTAGTCTAATTAAAAAATCAAAAAGTAAAAAAAATGAAAAATCCATTTGAAGTTATAACGCCCGAAGGAATTTCAGCAGAGATTTTACATGATTTATTTGTTGATGTTTTTTCAGATTTTTATCAGGTTCCAAAAATGGGGCATACTTTTTTAAATGGTCCAAGGGGCTCCGGGAAAAGTATGATGTTTCGTTATATGATGCCTAATTGTCAGAGAATAATTAAGGGTGCAAATGAAGTTACGAGTTATAAAGAAATGAAGGATCTAGAATATTTTTCACTATATGTACCTATAAAATTAACTGATATTAATATTAAGGAATTCGAAAGGTTCAAAAATGATGCAAATGTGTTTATAAATGAGCATTTGTTAACAAGTTATGTAGCATCAAAATGTTTTAGTGAATTAGCCGAATTAGAAGATGACTTATCAAATTATATAGGAGAAGTTAAATTATTATATAGTGAATCCTTTCTTTGGTATTTAGATTTAGCTGGTTTTGATATTTCACAATTTAAAGACGTTAAATTAAACACTACAAAAGAGTATTTCTTGTACATGATGAAAGTAATGGATCGAGCGTTTATTGAATGTAAGAAATATTGGGTAAGTCAGGCAATAAATCCAAATAATGATAGTTTTTATAATGGCGCTTTGTGCAATTATTTAGATTTTCTCTACCCTCTTTTGAAGGATATAAAAAAATTATCCTTTATGCCTGCCAATAAACCAATATATCTCCTAATTGATGATGCTGGATATTTAAATCTAACTCAAACTCAAATTTTAAACACTTGGGTTTCCTATCGAACATCAGGCGAATTAAGTCTCAAAATATCAACACAATTGGATTATAAAAGTTTCAAGACCATATCAAACAAAACAATAGATTCACCTCACGATTATTCGGAAGTGAATATTGCTGATATATATACAACGCCTCAAAATAACTATTACAAAAGAGTTGATGAAATGGTTAAAAAAAGGATTAAAAAGTACCTTGGAAAAGATATTTTGTCAGAGACTTTTTTCCCTGTTGATATAGAGCAGCAAAGAAAAATTGAACTTATAAAAAATCAATTGAAGGTACAGTTTTTTGATGAGGATAAAGAATATGCAGGTGGAGACGCATCCCGAAGATACGCTACCTCAGAATATTTTAAATCTATATCAGGAAACTCTACAACTTATAGTTACGCAGGTTTCGAAAATCTTGTTTCTATTTCTTCAGGGATAATCAGACATTTTTTGGAGCCAGCGTCAAATATGTTTTCAAATGCGATGCTTGATAATACGTCAGAATTTATTTCAGATTCAGTTCAAAATAAAGTAATCAATGAGTATTCGCGCCGTTTCTTAGAAGAAGAATTCGTGAAAATCCATGAAGATCACGGTGAAGTTTCGTCGGGAGAAAGGTTCAGTAAAGCTGATAAGCTTTATAACCTTATTCAAGGACTTGGTGGTGCATTCAAGAAGATATTTATGTCTAATAAAAGTGAAAGAGTTGTTTTTTCTGTAGCTTTAAATAATTTACCTGATAAAGAATTAAACGAGATATTAGAATTGGCGGTTCAGTATGGCTATTTACATAAAAGCACAATCGGGAATAAACAAGGTACTGGACGAAATAAATTATATATTTTGAGTAGAACTTTAGCACCATATTTTAAACTAGACCCTACTGGTTTTAAAGGTTACAGATTTATGAACTCTGAACTATTGAAAGTAAGTTTAACAAACCCTGTAAGGTTTATCAATGAAACTTCTAAAAGTTTTGATTCCGAAACTGAAGAATCTACACTAACTTTATTCGATAATTTAGAATTATAAAAATCATGAAAGTAATTAAAGAAAATATAGCTAAAAATCTTGGAATAATTGATCTTTTACTGCTTTCATCAGGTTTCGAAAACAGATCTAAGGAGTTGAGTAATTTTTTAATTAAATCAAAAATCAAAAATTCCATCATTTTTCATTTAGATGATAATTACCACCTAGCAAATAAAAATAGGGATGAGATTGTTTCGAAACTTAGCATAAAAGATATCGTTGAATATCCAAAAAATGACTCTTATTCAACTTATAATATACTATTTGCATGTATCACAAAAAAAATAGAAAACATCGGTAAGAATAAAATTAAGGTAGTTGTCGATGTTACTGCATTTTCACGTGAAATTCTATTGATGTTAATTAAAGTTTTAACGAATGAAATATTTCAAAGTAAAATTGAATTAAATTTAGTCCATTCACCTGTTGATAATTATTGTGAGAATGATACGTTATGGCTGACTAAAGGTGTTAGAGAAATTAGACCGGTATTTGGATATTCAGGATTGATGACTCCGTCAAAAAAGCTCTTACTAATTGTATTAAATGGCTTTGAAGATGAGAGAACAGAAACTATAATAGACTCATTCGAACCTAATGCCTTAATTTTAGGGAACCCATCCCTCAAGGGATCAATTAACTCAAACTTGAAAACTTTGGTTGATGACAAATACAGCAAAATAAAAAGCAAATTTTTAGGTATTTTAAAAAAAGAAATAGAGTTTTCATGTATTGATATTCAACCAACAATTGACATATTGCTAAAAGTTAATGAAGAATTTAAAGATGAATATAATATAGTAATTTCTCCATTAAATAATAAAACTTCAACAGTAGCTGTTGCAATAACAGCTATCCTTCAGGACGATATTCAGGTTAGTTATGCGTCTGCAAATCAATACAATATAATTAAGCAACTTTCGCCCACAAATTATTTTCTATTGTATGATGTTACATCGTATCTATCTACTGAAACCAAGGCAAAATCAGTTTCAAAAAACAAAACTACAAGGAGCTTGCCGAATTCACTATCGTCAACAAAATCAAGATTAAAGACAAAATAGTCAACAATATACCATAATCCAAAAAAAGAAGCACGCTACATTACTTAGCGGGAGTGAATTATAAAAAAATATGAGAACGGAAACTGTACGCCCAAATATCGGCAACTTCATTGACTCATTAAGAGAAATTGGTTATTCAACCGAAGTAGCTGTAGCTGATTTGATTGATAACAGCATTACAGCAAACTGTTCTGAAATTCAAATTTATGCAGTTACAAAGCCAATCGTGTCATTTGCAATTCTTGATAATGGCAACGGAATGAGCGAAACTGAATTGATTGAAGCTATGAGACTTGCAGGGAAAAATCAACATGACATTAGAGATAAGAATGATTTAGGAAGGTTTGGTTTAGGTCTTAAGACCGCATCCTTTTCACAATGTAAAAAGCTAACTGTTGTCACCAAATGTAAAGGGTCGATTTCATGCCGCCAATGGGATCTAAATTATATTGCCGAAAAAAATGAATGGTTTTTAATTACACCCGAAGATTATAAAAGCTTCCCGCTATACAGTGAGTTTGAAAAGCTTGAGAATGGTACATTAGTCATTTGGGAAGAAATTGACAAAATACCTTCGGCAAATTTTGCAGACATGATTGATAAACTTAGGAAACATTTATCCCTGGTTTTTCATAAATTTTTAGAAGGTCAAATGCCTTTAAAAAAACTTTCCATTCTGGTAAACAACAATCCTATTAAACCTTTTAATCCTTTTAACATTAATCATCCTGCAACACAACAAATTACTTCCGAAAAAATAAATATATATGGTTCAAGTGTATCTATACAACCATTCATACTACCTCATCATTCAAAAATATCTCAACAAGAATATGAACTTTACGCAACAGAGGAAGGATATGTAAAATCGCAAGGGTTTTACCTTTATCGCGAGAATCGAATAATAATTTATGGAACTTGGTGGGGCCTACATAAAGCAGTTGATGCACACAAACTAATTAGGGTTAGGATTGAAATTCCAAATTCAATGGATGCTCACTGGGGTATTGATATTAAAAAGTCAATGGCAAGACCGGCTGATGTCATAAAATCAGACCTGCGACGCATTATTACACAAGTAATTGATAAAGGTGCACGCCCGTTTTCAGCGAGAGGGAAAAAAATTGAGGACAAATCAACCATTCAATTTTGGGAAACATTTCCAGTTAAGGACAATTTTCGCTTTGCAATAAACCAAAGTCATCCGTTATATACT
>ERZ724520.145-NODE-145-length-37443-cov-8.220846_pt1 | contig 37443 bp, 33 predicted proteins | sample MGYA00376053_ERZ724520 | MGnify/ENA primary metagenome ERZ724520 (study PRJEB28724, sample SAMN07190886) | activated sludge metagenome | isolation source: activated sludge of sewage treatment plant in Hong Hong | place: USA: Christiansburg, Virginia | collected...
ACGAGGCGTACTACCAGCGCTACTACTTCAACAAGAAGACCAGCGTGGTCGACCCTGAACATGTTGCGCGCCTGGGTGCGTTTGTGTGCAGCTACCTGCAGTTCATCCGGGTGCCGGTGCGGCGCGTGCTGGACGTGGGCTGCGGCATTGGGCTGTGGCGCGAGGTGATCCAGCGGCACTACCCGCAGGCGCAGTTCCATGGTGTGGAGTACAGCGAGTATTTGTGTGGGCGCTTTGGCTGGGAGCGCGGTTCGGTGGTCGACTACAAGGCACCTGCCCCATTTGATTTGGTGATCTGCCAGGGCGTGCTGCCCTACCTGAGCGCCGCAGACGCCAAGCTGGCCATGCGCAACCTGGCGCGCCTGAGTTGCGGCGCACTGTATGTGGAGGCCGTGGCGCGCGAGGACTGGGAGCAGGACATCGTCGACGACGAGTTAACCGACCCCCGACTCTTCAAGCACCGGGCCCAGCTCTACCGCCAGGGCCTGGCGGAGGGCTTCATTGAACTGGGCGGCGGGGTGTGGCTGAGCCGGCAGGCGGACCTGCCGGTGTTTGCACTGGAGCGTGCCAGCGACCGTTAGGCCGCAGCCAGCGCGTAGTCGGTATAGCCCTTGGCGCCTGGCGTGAAGAAGCTGCCCATATCGGGCGCGTTCAAGGCCTTGCCTGTTTGCAGGCGCTGCACCAGATCCGGGTTCGCCAGGAAGGCGCGGCCGATACCGACCAGGTCCACCAGACCATCGTTGACCGCCTGCTGGCCCGAGGCCTGGTCAAAGCTGCCGCCGATGAAGAAGGTGCGCGGCCAGGCCTTGCGCATCGCTTGCTTGAACGCAACGGGCAGGGCTGGCGCACCCATGGCGGAGTGGTCCACGATGTGCACATAGACCAGGCCGGCGTCGGCCAGCAAAGGCAGCAGCTTGAGGTAGGTTTCCTCGACCTCGGGGTAGGCACCCATGCCGGAATTGGTGCCGTACGGCGACAAGCGGATGCCCAGCTTGTCGCCACCAATGGCGGCCGCAGTTTCGCGGGCCACGTCAACCACAAACTTGATGCGTTTTTCAACACTGCCGCCCCAGGCGTCAGTGCGCAGGTTGGTCGTGGGGCTCAGGAACTGCTCCAGCAGGTAGCCGTTGGCGCCATGCAGTTCAACGCCGTCAAAGCCGGCGGCGATGGCATTTTTGGCGGCTTGCACGATCTCGGCCTTGGCCTGGGCGATGTCTGCCTCTGTCATCGCTTGTGGCACGGGATAGTCCTGCATGCCCAGAGAGTCGGTGTACATCTGTCCGGCCAGCGCCACGGCGCTGGGGGCGACGATTTTGGCGTCGGCTGCCATGTTGGCGGCGTGGCTGACGCGCCCGCAGTGCATCAGTTGGGCAAAGATTTTTCCACCCTTGGCGTGCACGGCGTTCACCACCGGCTTCCAGGCCTGCACCTGCGCATCACTCCACAGGCCGGGAATACGGGCATAGCCCTTGCCGTTGGCCGAGGGCGCAATGCCTTCCGTCACGATCAACCCCGCCGTGGCGCGCTGGCCGTAGTACTCGGCCATCGGGTCTTGCGGCGTGCCGGTTGCATCGGCACGGCAGCGCGTCATGGGGTTCATGACCAGGCGGTTGCTCAGTGTGATGTTGCCCATGCGGTAGGGTTCGAAAAGGTTTTTTGCGGTGTTGGTCAAGGCAAGCTCCAGGTTTGGGGGTTGGAAGGGTTGAGAAAGGGGTAGGTTGTGCTGAGGAGGTGAATTGCAAGTGTTGCGTCAGAGTCAGAGCCGCCCCTGCTGGCGCAGCAGCTGCGCCCGCTCGCGGATGCCGGCCTGGCCCTGGCGCAGCGTCTCGGCACTGGTGTGCACCGAGTACGGCCCCATGAACAAATCATGCGGGTGCTGCACGCCCGAGCCCAGCACAAAGGCGGTATCGGTCCGCGCTTCAAAGGTAATGGCGTCGCCGGACGCGTCAAACACCACCAGGTCGCCCGTGCCGAGCGCGGTGGGTGCCGTCAATTCGCCCTCCCCCACGGCCACCCAGGCCACGGTGTGATCCGTGGGCGGCTCAAAGCGCCAGGTTTCGCCGGCCTTCAGATGCACGCCCAGATAGGTGATGTTGGACGGCGCGGGGATGGGGTTGGTCTGCCCGGCGTAGCTGCCCAGCAGCACGCGTGCCGGGCCAAGCTGGGGCACTTCTGCGGGGCCCAGGTAGATGCTGTGGGCCGTGGCCAACTCCAGTTCGGGCGGCATCGCCACCCAGAGCTGAAAACCCAACACGCGCTCGGTATTGCGGGGCGCTCCGGTATGCCAGACACCGCCGCCGGCCATCATCCACTCCACGCCGCCGGTGGGCAGTGTGCCGCGCGCACCGTGCTCGCCGGTGGTGTCTTCGTAGTCGGTCTGGCCGGACATCAGATAGGTCAACGTGGCAATGCCCGAATGGGGATGCATGCCAAACTGCGGCGGCTGGCCGCCGGCGGGCGCCTCAAAGCGGTCCAGAAAGATAAAGGGCTTGAGCACTTCGCCCAGATCCGACGGACTGACCAGCCGGGTGATGGGGCCGTGGCTGCTGCCGCGGGTGCGTTGGACGATGGCGCGGTGGAGGGGTGTGCGTGCATTCATGGTGCTAGTAGCGTAAGGGCGCACGCATTACTTGAGTAGATGCCACAATTGGCATTCACTATGCCATTTTTACCAGGAATGCAATGCTTGATCTGAACCAGATGGCCTTGTTTGTGCAGGTGGTGCAGGCCGGCAGCTTTGCCGAGGCCTCGCGCCGCCTGGCCATGCCGCCCACCACGCTGAGCCGCCAGGTGGCGCAGCTGGAGGATGCCCTGCAGGCCCGCCTGCTCCAGCGCACCACACGCAAACTGACGCTGACCGATGCCGGCCGCACGTTGTTTGACCAATGCGCCGAGCAGATTGACGCGCTGAAGAACGCCGCCAGCCAGCTGGCCGGTGACAGCCAGGCGCCCAAGGGCAGCATCCGCGTGGCGGCATCGGCCGGTTTTTTTGAGTTTTTCCAGATGGAATGGATCGCCGAGTTTTTGGACCGCTACCCCGGCGTGCAACTGGAGTTTGTGCTGGCCGATGCCATGGCCGACTTCATTGGCGAGGGGATTGACGTGGCCTTTCGCGGCAGCCCGGAGATGCCGGACTCCAGCCTGGTGGCGCGCAAGGTGGCCAGCGGCTACCTGGCACTGGCGGCCAGCCCGGCCTACCTGGCGGCGCGCGGCTCGCCGCGCACGGTGCAAGACCTGGCGGCCCACGACTGCATACGCGCCGTCGGCCAGACCGCCGGGCCCACCACCTGGCGGCTGAACGGGCCGGATGGCGCCACGCAGATCGCCGTGACCGGGCGCTTCAGCGCCAACACCGGACCGGCGCAGAAGAAGGCGGCCATCGGCGGCCTGGGCATTTGCCTGCTGCCCATCAGCTCGCTACTGCAGAGCTTTCAGACCGGCGAGCTGGTGGAGGTGTTGCCCGGCGTGGCCTGCAGCGTGGGCAATATGTATGTGGTCTACCCCAGCCGCCGCCACGTGCCGCGCGCGGTGACGGCGTTTGTGGAGATGACGGTGCAGCGGCTGGCACCGTTGATCCAGTCACCGTCCACGCATACGACACCGTCAATCTGAACATACGCTATCAATATAGTAGCTACTCAAGAATATTTCACGAGGGCTAGCGGCCAATTTTATCAACGCCCCACCCGCATCACCCCAGCCGCTCCATGCGGATGGACTTCACAAAACCCATGACGGTGGGCAGAGCCTCCAGCTCGGCAATCGCCCCGCGCAGCACGCGCTGCTGGGTCAGGTCGGTCAGCACCACCACGGCGTTCAATTGCGCATCGTCGGGGTGCTCCAGCACTTCCAGCTGCTGCACGCGCACACCGGCTTGCGCCAAGTGGCCCAGGATTTTGGGCAGCGTACGTGACAGGCTGGCCACATCCAGTCGCAGGTAGTAGGCCGTTTCCACGTCGTCAATCGCAGCCACCGGCAGGGCAACGATGGCATGGTGCTGAAACGCCAGCGACGGTACGCGGTGCCGATGCACCACGCCGGTGGAGCGGGCCAGGTCCACCAGGTCTGCAATGACGGCGGAGGCCGTCTGCTCGGAGCCTGCACCGGCGCCGTAGTACATGGTCACGCCGGCGGCATCGCTCTTGACCATCACGGCATTCATCGACCCGTGGACCTGGGCCAGCAAATGGTCGGCCGCCACCAGCGTGGGGTGCACGCGCAGCTCCAGCCCCTGCGGGTTGCGCCTGGCAATGCCCAGCAGCTTGACGCGGTAACCCAGGCGCTCGGCAAAAGCCACGTCGGCCGCATCCAGCTGCGTGATGCCTTCCACATGCACCTTGTCAAACTGGATGGGCACGCCAAAGGCGTTGGAGGCCAGCAGCGTCAACTTGTGCGCGGCGTCCACGCCCTCCACGTCGAACGCGGGGTCAGCCTCGGCATAGCCCTTGGCCTGCGCGTCGGCCAAGGCATCCGCAAAGCTGACACCCTTGTCCTTCATCTCTGACAGGATGTAGTTGGTCGTGCCGTTGATGATGCCGGCGATCCACTCGATGTGGTTCGCCGTCAGCCCCTCGCGCAACGCCTTGATGATGGGGATGCTGACGGCCACTGCGCCTTCGTAGGACACCACGACGCCCCGCGCTTGGGCCGCGGCAAAGATCTCGCTGCCATGCACGGCCAGCAGGGCCTTGTTGGCCGTGACCACGTGCTTGCCTTTGGCAATCGCCTGCAACACCAGGTCGCGTGCGATGGTGGTGCCGCCGATCACCTCGACCACGACGTCGATGTCCGGGTGGTTGACCACCAGGAACGGGTCATCGACCAGTTCCACATCCTCGTCCACCAGGCTGGCCGCGCGTGCCAGGTTGCGCACAGCGACCATCGCAATCTCCATGCGCCGGCCGGTGCGGGCCGCAATCACCGCGGCGTTGCGCTGCAATACCTTGTAAGTGCCCGTGCCCACCGTGCCCAGGCCCAGCATGCCAATGCGCAGGGGTGCAATGGCGTGCAGGGGCATCGCATGGGAAAGGCGATTGACAGAAAAGCTGGCTTGGTGATCTTGGTACATAAAACTCTCTCCGACGAACAGTTGCTAACCCAGCTGCCTGTGCTGGGTTTGTTCTATGGGGGAGAGACACCAGTAGGCAGCCGGAACGGCCACCTGAACGACGCTCAGGCGGCCGTGTTCATAATGGTGATAATCATGTTGTGGGCCATCACAGGCGCCCCGCCGCACACCGCTTGCACGGTGTTGATGGGGTTAGGCTTGGAACAGCACAACATGGGTTTGAGCATAACACGCCCGTTTGCCGCACCGACCTAGGCACCGCTGCGCAGCGGCGCGTCGACTACCATGCGCACCATGCAAAGCAAGCACCAGACCGGCACCGATCCCGCAATCGACGGCACCCAGACCGACGGCCGCTTCGGTGGCTGTTTTGTGCTGGTGCTCGGTGGCGCCAATATGGACATTTCGGGCAGCACCACACAGCCATTGGTGCTGTCTGACTCCAACCCGGGTCGCATTCGCTGCGCACCCGGTGGCGTGGCCCGCAATGTTGCGGAAAACCTGGCGCGGCTGGGCAACACTACCCGCTTGCTGACCGCCGTGGGCGATGATCTGTATGGGCGCAGCCTGCTGGACTCGACCCGCCATGCCGGTGTGGATGTGCGCGGCAGCTGGGTGCTGGCGGGGGAAACCACATCGACCTACCTGTCGCTGCATGGCCCCGACGGGGACATGGCGGTTGCGGTGAATGACATGGGCATTCTGGAATGCATCACGCCCGAACGCCTGGCGCCCCACGTGCCATGGGTGCAGCAGGCCGCGGCGCTGGTCGTGGATTGCAATGTGAACGCACAGGCGCTGGAATGGCTGTTTGCCAACCGCGGAAGCACACCGGTTTTTGTAGATGCCGTGTCGGCTTTCAAGTGTCCGCGCATGCTGCCCTGGCTGGCCCATGTGCACCTGCTGAAAGTCAACCGGCTGGAAGCCCAGGTGCTGTGCCAGTTTGCCATCCACGATGACGCCGACATTCCGCGGGCCGCGCAATGTCTGCACGCCCTGGGCGTGGAACAGGTCGTGCTGAGCCTGGGCGAACGCGGCGTCTACTGGAGCGACCGCAACGCGGGCCAGGGCTGGCACGGTGCGCTGCCCTGCACCGTGGTCAATGCCACCGGAGCGGGCGACGCGCTGATGGCCGGCCTGGTGCATGCCTTTGTAGCCCGGCAGGACTTGCGCGCGGCGATACCGTTTGCACTGGGCTGCGCGGCGCTGACGTTGACGTCAGCGCAGGCCAACAACCCGGGGCTGTCGGTAGCGGCCGTCACGCAGTGCATGCACAATGCCAAACCACTATGACGCATACGAATTCCTATCTCGACATCCACCCCGAGGTTGCGCACGCCTTGGCGCACCAGCAGCCGGTCGTGGCCCTAGAATCCACCATCATTTCGCATGGCATGCCGTATCCGCAGAATGTGGCAACGGCCCTGGAGGTAGAGGCCGAAGTGCGCAAACACGGTGCCGTGCCGGCCACCATCGCCATCATCAACGGCCGGCTCAAGGCGGGCCTGACCACGGCTGAGATCGAAGTGTTGGGTACGACGGGGCGCAGCGTCACCAAGGTCAGCCGCCGTGACATTCCCTTCATCGTGGCGGCCGGCGCAACCGGTGCGACCACCGTGGCCTCCACCATGCTGATTGCCGCCATGGCCGGCATACGCGTGTTTGCCACTGGCGGCATCGGCGGCGTGCACCGCGGCGCCGAGGTCAGCTTTGATGTGTCGGCCGACCTGCAGGAGCTGGCACAGACGCCGGTGGCCGTGGTCTGCGCCGGTGCCAAGTCCATCCTCGATCTGCGCCTGACGCTGGAGTACCTGGAGACCCATGGCGTGCCCGTGGTGGGTTACCAGACCCCCTGGTTGCCCGCCTTTTTTACCCGGGACAGCGCGTTCAAGGTGGACTACCAGCTCGACACGCCGCAGGCCATTGCAGAGGTCATGCATGCCAAGTGGACCATGGGGCTACGGGGCGGCATGGTCGTGGCCAATCCGATCCCAGAAGCCTTTGCGATGCCCAGGGCCGCCATCGATGCGGCCGTGGAGCAGGCGCTACAGGAGGCACAGGCGCAGCGCATTGGCGGCAAGGAATCGACGCCGTTCCTGCTGGCCCGGGTCTGTGAGTTGACGGGTGGTGACAGCCTGGCCGCCAACATCCAGCTGGTGCTGAACAACGCCAGGCTGGCGTCGGCAGTGGCCCGCGCCTACGGGGCTTTGGGCTGACGTCATCGGCGTGGCAATCACCAAGGTGACCGACGGTTGCGTTCTTTGCTCCTAAGCTTGCGGGCATCACACACTCACCCCACACACCCTCTACAGGAGCATTGCCATGAACGAACTCTTTTCCCTCCAAGGCCGCACAGCCCTGATCACCGGCGGCTCACGCGGCATTGGCCGCATGATCGCCGAAGGCTTTCTGAAGCAAGGCGCCAGGGTCTACATCAGCGCGCGCAAGGCTGCGGCCTGCGACCAGACGGCGGCCGAGTTGTCGGCATTGGGCACCTGCGTGTCGCTGCCAGCGGATGTGTCCACCGTGGAGGGCGCACGTGCGCTGGTGGCCGCCTACTCCCAACATGAAGACCAGCTCGACATTCTGGTCAACAACGCCGGCGCCGCGTGGGGAGCTCCCTTTGACGCATTCCCCGAGAGCGGCTGGGACAAGGTGGTGGACCTGAACCTGAAGACTCCGTTCTTCCTGACCCAGACCCTGCATGGGCATCTGACCAAGGCCGGCAAGGGTCGGGTCGCCAAGGTCATCAACATCGCCTCCATCGACGGCGTCTCGGTCAATCCGCAGGAGACCTATTCCTACGCGGCAAGCAAGGCCGGGCTGATCCACCTGACACGGCGCATGGCCCTGTACCTGGCCAAGGACAACATCGCCGTCACCGCCATTGCACCGGGCGCTTTTGCGTCGGACATGAACAAGGATGCGCGCGACCACGAAGCGCAGGTGTCCGCACGCATCCCCGCCGGCCGCATAGGCACGACGGAAGACATGGCCGGTGCCGCGATCTATCTGGCCTCGCGTGCCGGGGACTATGTGGTGGGCTCCACGCTGGTGGTGGACGGTGGCGTGACCCACGCGCGGGGGTAAATGGGCGCATCGCACTGGAGCCATCCCGGCACACGTGCGGCCTTCTGGGCCGGCGTGCGCGATACCGTGGCCGTGGTTCCGTCCTACCTGCCATTTGCCCTGGTGTGCGGCGTGGCATCGGTCAATGCGGGCTTAAGCACCAGTGCAGCGATGGCCCTGCCTGCGCTGGTGTTTGCCGGCTCGTCGCAGGCGGTGCTGACGCAGTTCATCCAGAGCTCGGCCTCCCTGTGGGTCGCCATTCTGTCGGGCTGCGTGATCAACCTGCGCATGGCGGTCTACAGCGCGGCCCTGAGCCCCAAGGTCAAACAGTTCAGCACCGGGGAACGCATGCTGATTGCTGCCTTCCTGATAGACAACAGCTTCGCATTCATGCAAAAACGCGAGCTGGCCAACCCCAAGGACCCGCACCTGATTGCCTACTACGCGGGACTGACCGCGGTGTTCTGGCCCAGCTGGCTGCTGTTTTGCATGGTGGGCATCTTTGCCGGCAACATCGTGCCGGCCAGTTGGCAGCTCGAATTCGCCATCCCGCTGTCCTTCATCGCCATTCTGGCGGGCTCGGTGCGCAGTGTGCCCATGGCAGCGGCCGCCGCCGTCGGCGGGCTGGCCAGCATCTTCCTGTTTGCACTGCCGCTCAAGCTGGGTCTGGTGGCGGCATGCCTGGCGGGTTTGCTGGCGGGCCTTGTGATGGAAAAAGGAGTGCAGTGGTGGACAACACGCAAAGCTGGATAGTCGTGCTGGGCCTGGCGGTCGGCACCTTCCTGATACGGTATTCCTTCATCGGCCTGCTGGCAGACCGCGCCATGCCGCACTGGCTGGATCGGGCGCTCAAACTGATGGTGCCGGCCATCTTTGCGGCCATCGTGCTGGGCGGTGTGGTCATGGTGGGTGGCCAGGTGGCCGACCTGACGCACTGGCCCCGCTATGCGGCGGCTGCGGTGGCCCTGGTCGTGGCCGTCATCAGTCGGGGCAGCATGCTGGGCACGGTGATGGCCGGCATGGCGGCCCTGCATGGACTGCCATGGCTATTGCGATGACACGGCACCACTGCCGCTCGCACGTGCCAACGCCGAGCGCGCGCCGGCCAGGGACTGCAGGCGCTCGCGCAGGTAGTCAGCCAGTCGCGGTTGCTGGCTGAAGGCGACGTTGAATCGGATGTGGGCATCGGCCTGGTTGTCGGCGCTGAAAGTGGCACCGCGCACCAGCAGGATCTTGTTGCGGTAGGCGTCCTGTACCAGCAGATTCAGATCCACATCCTCGGGCACGGAGGCCCACAGGAACAGGCCGCCCTCGCCCGGGTGGTCCAACACCAAGCCGGCGGCGCTCAACTGGCGCGCGCTGGCATGGCGCGCGGCCAGCAGCTTGGCGTTCAGGCGGTCCAGGTGCTTGCGCCAGCGCCCGGCGGCCAGCACCTCCAGCATCACGTATTCGTTCAGCGCGGGCGTGGTCAACACCGAATAAATCTTCTCACGCATCAGGGCTTTGAGCAGCGTGGGGTCGGCCGCCATGTAGCCGATGCGCAGCGCCGGGCTCAGCGCCTTGCAGAAGCTGGAGTAGTAGATGACGCGGTCCAGCCCCGACAGGCTGGCCAGGCGCGTGGCGTGGCCAGGGTGGAAGTGGCCTTGCACATCGTCCTCGGCGATCAAAAAGCCGTATTGCGCGGCCAGCATCAGCACCTTGTGCAGATTGGCGGCGGTGCTGCTCCAGCCGGTCGGGTTGTGCAGCACGGTCTGGATGAACAGCAGGCGCGGGCGGTGCTCGCGACAGGCGGCCTCCAGCTGCTCCAGGTCCAGGCCGTCGGGGCGGCGTTTGACGGACACCGTGCGTATGCCGTCCTTGCGCAGGCGGTCAAACATCAAAAAGTAACCGGGGTCTTCCACCAGCACCGTGTCGCCGGGCTGCAGGAAGGCGCGGCAGATCAGGTCGATGGCGTGGGTGCCGCCGTAGGTGGTGAGGATACGCCCGGCATCCACCGCAATGCCAATGCCACGTAGCACCATGGCAATGCGTTCGCGCAAATCGGGCAGCCCCTGGGGTGGGCAGCGCGAGGCCATGCCGGCGCTGGAGCGGGCCAGGCCGCGCTGCACCGCTATGGCGGGCACCGCGTCTTCCAGCCAAGCCGGTGGCAAGGCACCGCTGCTGGCCAACAGCACGCCTGCGCGCTGGTCGTTGGCCTGCTGGGCCAGCCAGACGCCCTCCTGCTCTTCGCCGGCTTCCAGCGCAGCGGCGTCGGGCAGGCTGCTCTGCCGCGTCTCGCGCACAAAGTAGCCGGCGGTGCCGCGCGATTCGATCAGGCCCAGCGCCATCAGGCGGTCATAGGCGGTGACGACCGTATTGGGGCTGACCGCCAACTGGGCGGCCAATTGGCGGATAGACAACAAGCGCGCGGCCGCGGGCAACTGGCCGCTGGCTATCAGTTCGCGCAGGCGCAACTCGATCTGGTCGGCCAGAGCAGTGGGGGCGTTGCGATCTAGAGAAAACACACGGCGAGGTTACAACAGAAAGGTCACGGCCAGCCCGACCAGCATGGCGCCCGTGGTCAGGTTGAAGATGCGCTGCTTGCGCGGGTCGGTGAGTGCGCGGCGAATGGCCACGCCAAACAGGGCCCACATCGATGCACTGGGAAAGCCGATCAACAGCCCCACCACCGCCACCAGCAGTGCACCCACCGGCGCACTCAGGCCCACCGGCATGAACACCGAGGCCAGCGTAATGGACTTGACCCAGCTCTTGGGGTTGACCGCCTGGAACAGCGCGGCCTGGGCAAAACTCAGCGGCTTGGTTTCACGCGCCTCGCCCAGGGAGCTGGCGCTGAGCTTCCAGGCCAGAAGCACCAGGTACAGCGCGCCGGTGATGCGCAGAATCTGGTGCAACACGGGAAAGGCCACGAACAGGCTGCCCAAGCCCAGGCAGGTCACAAAGGTCTGCACCGCCACGCCGCTGTTGGTGCCAAAAATCTGCGGCAGCGCGCGGCGGTAGCCGAACATCGCGCCCGACGTGGCCAGCATCACATTGTTCGGCCCCGGCGTGCTCGACATCACGAAACAATAGGTCATCAAGGGCAGCAAATCGGTCAACATGGCGCAGGCTCCAGAGTCAGGACTTGACTGTAGGGCGAGGCCATCGCGCCGCCAAGACACAGACACCGCGCTGCGCATTGCGATGTATCAGTCCGTACGGGAGTACAGACGCCAGGCTGGCGACCGTGAAGCACCGCCCGTGCGCCCCGCAGACGCACCAGCGCGGCCGTAACCGCCTTCTCTATGTGCCTGCAGAGGCGCTGGGCATTCCTACGGTCTGGGTCAGCAGGATTTGCTGGTCGGCATCCAGCCCCATGCTCTGCCCCAAAGCGGCGCGGTCGAACCACGCACGCATCACGGTGGCCAAACCGATTGAGGCGCAATACAGGTAAACGTTTTGTGCCATGGCCCCCGCCGCGACGGAGGCATAGGACTCACGGTGGGTGGCCGGAATCGTCTTCATGCGAGCATGATCCGCCACGTACACCAAGTCCAGCGGCGCAGTGTCGACAAAATCCTGATAGCCGGTGACGCGCCGAACATCGACAGCTGCCGCCAGATGCAGCGTGTGCGCCTTCGGCTCATACCGATAGAGGCCGGTTGCCAAGGCTGCATACAGATCGACTTCCTGTGCATTCATGGCACTGGGCGTGGTGCGCCCACCCAGCGCTTCCCGGTTGACCCCTGCGGCCGCCCACAAGAGGTCAGACAGGGTCTGCTGGGGCAGCAACGTCGCCTGAAAATCACGTTGCGACTGCCGCGCCGCCAGCGCCTGCATCAACGGCATGCCACCGGTCGTTGCCGGTGCCGGCAGACGGATGGACTTGCTCACATCAAACTCCAAGGGTGTGGGTTTGAGTTGCCCTATGAGCCCTAAGGCCAACTTTGTCAGCGTATTCATACGACGATCCTCCAATTGCGCCATGGTATGGCGGTGGTCGCCGCTTCACTTGATTTTTGTCAGCTTTGATGCATGGCTGTCTTTTTGATGGCCTGGCGAACAGGCCCCCGGCAAGCCCTTGGTGCGCGCGCGGCGACAATGGGGCTGTGGCACATTGTGCGCAAGAGCCTCCCGTCCATACCAGAATCCGCAACATGACCCAAGACGCAACCCCAACAGACACACCCAAGCCAGCCGAGATGTGCGATGCCTGCGCAGGCATCCAGCAAAACTGGCGCAAAGCCAAAGGTCACCCCGAACTGATACAAGGGACCCACCGCAACGTGGCGCACCGGCATGGATCGGTCACCATCACCAAGTACCGCTGCGAGCGCTGTGGCACGGTGTGGGAGTATGAGAACAACAAGGTCAACCGCCAGGCCGGTTGGTCCGTCATCGGGCGCTAGGCCCGAGTACCACTCAGGCCGTGATGGCTACCAGCACGCTGCAATGCGAGAGACCGATCAGGGACTTCGAGACCGAGGTCTTCCACCAGCGCGCGGCCCAGCTGTCCAGGTGTTTATGGCCTACCACGATCAGGTCGGCGTCTATTTTTTTGGCATACCCGGTGATTTCTTCCACCGTATCACCGGTCAACAGCATGCCCTTGGCCTGGTAGCCCGAAGCCTGCAGGCGTTGCAAACCGTCTTCCAGCACGTTTTGCATGCCCTGTTTTTCACGCTCCATCATGGCGCTGTCGTACACACCGCCTTCGATGGAAACCAGGCCGATGGTGATGGGCAGCACGGCCACCAGTGCCAACTCCGCCTGGGACCACTGCGCCAGTTCGCGGCAATCGAGCAGCGCCTTCTGGCCGCTGGGTGATCCGTCATAGGCCAACAAGATGCGTTTGTACATGGTGTGCTCCTGGGTGGTGGCGGGTGTGGGGTCTGTGGTGCCAAGCATAGGGCGCCTTTCGGTTTTGGGCAACCCTGCACCGGTGGGGACATCCTTGGGCCCGCCAGGGTTTCACAGGCGTTGGCACAATGGCGGCCATGACGCAGAACCCCAGCACCGGCATCCCCCACCCCATCCAGCGCAAATGGCCCGCCCGGCATCCCGAGCGGCTGCAGCTGTACTCGTTGCCCACGCCCAATGGCGTCAAGGTATCGATCCTGCTCGAAGAACTGGGGCTGCCCTATGAGGCGCATCTGGTCAGCTTCGAGACCAACGACCAGATGTCGCCCGAGTTTCTGGCGCTCAACCCCAACAACAAGATTCCCGCCATCCTGGACCCCAATGGCCCCCACGGCCAGCCATTGGCACTGTTCGAGTCCGGTGCGATCCTGATCTACCTGGCGGAGAAGACCGGGCAGTTCCTGCCGCGGGATGCAGCGCTGCGCTATGAGACCATCCAGTGGCTGATGTGGCAAATGGGCGGCGTGGGGCCGATGTTTGGCCAGCTCGGCTTCTTCCACAAATTTGCGGGCAAGGACTACGAGGACAAACGCCCGCGTGACCGCTACGTGGCCGAAGCCCGGCGCCTGCTGGCGGTGCTGGAGCAAAGGCTGACCGGCCGCGCCTGGGTCATGGGCGACGACTTCACCATTGCCGACATCGCCATCTTCCCCTGGGTACGCAACCTGGTTGGTTTCTACGGCGCCGGCGACTTGGTGGGCATACAGGACTTTCCACAGGTGCGCCGCGCGCTGGACGCGTTTGTGGAGCGTCCAGGGGTCATCCGCGGACTGGCGATACCAGATCGCTCCTGAATTTATAGCTACAAACCCATACTCCACGAGGGCTAAGCCGCGTTTTATCTATAGCGCGAAGTCCAATCGGGAGAGAATTCCCCTTCCATTTACGAAAGCCCCCCCAGTGACCCATCCTATCTACGCCGCTTCCATCCCCGTTTTCAACCAGATGCTCGGTGGTCTCCAGACGGTATTGCGCAAAGCCGAGGCACATGCCACTGACAAGAAGATCGATCCCAACGCATTGCTGCAGGCACGCCTGTTTCCGGACATGTTCCCGCTGCTGCGCCAGGTGCAAGTAGCCTGCGATTTTGCAAAAAGCGTGTCGGCCCGTCTGGCAGGTGTGGAAGTCCCCAAGATGGAAGACACCGAACAGACCTTCGCCGACCTGCAGGCCCGCATTGCTGCCGTCCTGGCCTTTCTGGGCAGCCTGGATGCGGAGCAATTCGCGGAGGCAGCGCAGCGGGAAATCGTCACCCAGGCCGGCACACCCAAGGAGAAGCGCTTTACCGGGCAGTCCTACCTGTTCAACTACGGCTTGCCACACTTCTTCTTCCACACCACGACGGCGTATGCCATCCTGCGCCACAGCGGCGTGGAGGTTGGGAAGAAGGACTACATCGGAACGTATTGATGGACGGGGCGGTCGCCGCTGCATTAGCAACGTTTACCATGCAACCATGACCATCGCCCAACGTCCCCGCATCGCCCTCATTGCACACGACCGCAAAAAGGACACCATCGTGGCATTGGCCCGGGAGTTCGATCAATTCCTGAACCAGTGCTCGCTGTGCGCAACCGGGACCACGGGTGGACGGCTAGTGGATGAAGTCGGCCTGCGCGTCGAACGCCTGTTGAGCGGCCCCTGGGGCGGTGACCTGCAGATAGGCGCCCGCCTGGCGCAGGGCGAAATAGACGCGGTGATTTTTCTGCGTGACCCCATGACCCCTCAACCCCACGAACCCGACATCAACGCTCTGGTGCGGGCCTGCGATGTGCATGACGTACCCTGTGCGACCAATCTGTCCACGGCGCGCCTGCTGCTGGCCAGTCTGGCCGAAGCAATCAACGGGCAAGGTGCAAACGCTGGATGACCTGGGTGGCACCAAAGGTATCGCTGAAGCCGTAGGCGGTGATGTCAACCTTGCCGCTCCGGTGAATGGCTACTGAGGCCCACGCGTAGGCGCGGTCGCTCTGGGGATGCAAGGTCTTTTCCCCACGCTTGGCATCCCATGGTGATCCGCCCGTGCCCACCAGCACCTGCCACGCGGCACCGCGCGGTTGCATCAGGTTGAACATGTGTTCGTGTCCACAAAAGTAGGTGGCTCCGTACTGCTCGATGGTGTTCCAGAACACGTCGCGCTGTGCCGGGATCTTGTCCAAGCCAACCGCGTCGGACTTCTTGACCTTGGCGGAGTAGACATAGGTGAAAGCCGGCTTGTGGCCGAATACAAAGAAGTGTTTGGTGCCACGCGCCTTGGCGGACTCCAGGTCACTGGCCAGCCACTGTGCGGGCGCCACGCCGTCGTTGCCCACCGGGTCGGTATTGACCACGGCAAAGTGGGAATCCGCCACGTCAAAGCTGTAACTCAAGCGTGACTGGTCGCTGGCCAGGCCATCGGCCGCGGCGTTGTTTTGCGTGTTGAGGTGGCTGGCTTCAAGACCCACGATGGTCTTGAAGCGCTGCGTGTCGACAATCAGGTCGCCCATATTGGCGCGCCAGGCATCTTCGTTCTCCACCACGGCCTTTTTGCCAGCCGCTTTGGATTGCACCTCGTGGTTGCCCGGCACCGGCACCACATAGGTCCCCGCCTCCATCAACGTGGCGACCATGCCGCGCCAAAAACCGTACTGGCGGTTGAACGCCATCAGGTCCGACGCCATGACGTCGTCAACAGATGGGGACGCAGCAGGCCCGGCCTTTCCGTAGCCCATGATCATGTCGCCGTTGAAGAACAGCAGCTGGTTCTTTTGCGCGGCCACCTCCCGCAGGATGCGGCTCAGGGCCTTGCTGTTTTGCAACCATATCTGATCCTGCGGACTCAGCGGCCCGGTGGTCGGGTCAAAGTTCACCGGGTCCTGGCGCGAGTCGCCCACGGTGGCAAAGCGCAACACGATGGGGTCTGCCCGGGTTGCGGCACGTCTGGGCGCCTCTGCTGCCAGCAGTCCGCTGGCAATGCCGGCCAACACCAGGCCCACCGTCACAGCACGCATCTTGAGGGTCATGGGTAGCATGGGTAGTAGCAACTGCGCGTCGTGGATCAGAAGTCCGCCTTCAGCGAGACTTGGAAGCTGCGCGGCGTCTGGTACACATAGGTGTCATACGTGGTCGTGGTGCCGGTGCTGATCGCGGTCACGGCATTGTTGTCCAGCACATTGAACACGTTGAGCTGCAGCTTCAGGCTTTTGCCAAAGGCACTGCGCCCTGTCAAGGTGTAGGCCATGGCCAGATCCAGCGTGCCATAGCTGGGCGTCTGGTAGTAGTCGTAGTAGGCAACGCCGTTGATGGCCGCCTTGCCCGCGGTGAAGTCCTTCTGGCGAACGGGGCCGTTGACCTTGTAGATCAACGAGCCAGACCAGCCACCTTCGCTGTACAGGGCACCCACGGCCGCCGTGAATTCGGGGGCATTGGCGAGCTGCAAGCCGGTGTCGGTTGCCGTGGCCTTGTTCACCGATCCGTTGAGGTAGGCCGACAGGCCGCCGCCCAACACATAGGCCATCTGGCCTTCCATGCCCTGGTAGGTAGCGCCCCCAATGTTGGCGAAATAGGTGTCGGTTCCCGTCGTCACCGATTGCAGCTTGTTGACGAATTCCACGCGGTAGATGTCAGCATCCCAGGTCATGCGGTCTGACTTGCCAACAATACCGAATTGGTAGTTGGTGGTCTTCTGCGGATCGGTGCTGTTCAGGGTCGGGTTGGACACATACAGTGTGTTCAAGTCGGGAATCTGAAAGCCCTTGGCGTACTGGCCGTACACCGACATGTTCTCGCCGAGCTTCTGGTTGACCGTCAGGAACGGCAGCGTCGAGGTATAGGTCAGCGAACCGGAGTCGTTGGCAATACGGGTGGTTTGTGCCACGGGTGACGTGTGCGAGCGGTTGATGTTGATGTATTTCACACCCGGCGTCATTTGCAGATCGGAGGTGACCATCCACTCGTATTCAACATACGGCTGCACCGTGCGGATGGTGGACTGCTGGTCAAACTTCACGCTGTTAATGGGGCGGTTCGTGCCACCCAGGGTGGCACTGGCGGGTACACCGGCAATGGCCTTTTCGACGCCGAGGAAGGAACCATTCAACACGTTGATGTCGTACTGGTGGCGGTCGGACGTGGAGGACTCCAACCACACGCCGGTGCGTAACTGGCCCGCGTCCAACTGCTTGGTGGCCTTGAAAATGTCGCCCCACACGCGGTACTTGTTCTGCTTGTCGATGCCGGGAATGACGGTGACCACACCAGAGACCGTGGTGCGCGGGTCTTTGTTGGTCGCGGGCGTGGTGCCCATCCAGGTCGGATCGCTGCTGGAAATGGTCTGGTTGTTGTAGGCGTAGGTGTACAACGCGTTGTCGGTCTTCCAGCCATTGCCCAGGTCGCTGCGCAAGCGCAGGTAGTCGAAGTCGGTGTCCTTGTTGGTGAAGTTGTAGCCCCAGTAGTTCAGGCTGGTGGGGTCGTTGTCCAACTGGAAGTTGCGGCCATACAAGGCGATCTGCGATTGCGTGGCGCCCTTGTTGCTGTCGGGCTGCTGGTACTTGGTGTTGTTGACGGACGAGAAGAAGGTCAACACCGAACTGTCGCTCACTTTGCGTTCGAATTTCACGGTCAGATTTTGGGCCTTGATGGGGCTATTGCTCAGGTAGCCATCGGACTGCAGGTTCTGGTAGTTCAGCTGCAACGTGCCCTCGCCCGCACCTGACAGCGTGCCACTCTCATAACCAACACCCAGCAGGCGGGTGTTCCAGCTGCCCAGCGTCGTGAAGACGCTGGTCGACGCTTCTTTGGAAGCCTTTTTGGAGAACAGGTTGATGGAGCCACCAAACGTGGCGTAGCCTAAATTGCTGGCATTTCCAGGACCCCGCTCCACCGTGGCTCCGCCAATGATGGTGCCGGGGAAGAACGAGGTGGAGTGGTGCGCCGGGTTGTTGGTGTCGCCCCACGGAATGCCATCGAAGGTGATGTTGTACTGGTCGTCGCTGAAGCCGCGCATGCTGACCTTGGTTTCACCCAGGCCTGGGCCGTTGGCCGCCTCGCCCGACATGCTGGGCGCGATGTTGACGATGCGGCTGTACTCCGTTGTTGGCGCCACCGACAGGTCGATGAACTCACGTGTGATGATGGACTGCGGCTGCGTGGCGTCCAGGCTGGCCTGTGTAGGTGCCACTGCCGAAGCAGTACCTCGCCCCGCCGTACCATAGGCTCCCGCCTGCACGGTCACGCTGACCGGCGCAAACTGGACCGGGACCGCACCGTCGGCATAGGCGGTCTGAATGCCGAGTGCCAGAGTGGTCAGGACCAAGGCCATCTGGGGACCGTGGCGGTGTGCGAAGCGAAGTGTGTGTGTCATGGTGAAGGCTTGGTGCGCAAAGCCACTGACTATCGCGGTGGCATATGACAGCAGCAAGACAACCGCAACAGACCTGTGTAAAGATGCCGGCTCACAATCGCCACCAAAGGACTCTTCATGCAATACCGTCGTCTTGGCCGCAGCGGCCTCCAGGTCAGCGCCCTGTCACTGGGCTCATGGGTGACCTACCACAATCAGGTTGATGTGGGAGCCGCCAAAGAGATGCTGGCAGCGGCCTTTGATGCCGGCGTCAATTTTTTTGACAATGCCGAGGTCTATGCGCTGGGCAAGAGTGAGACCGTGATGGGTGCGGCTTTCAAGGCATTGAACTGGCCGCGGCTCAACTACATTGTTTCAACCAAGTTTTTCTGGGGCCTGTCTCGCGATGGCAATACGGTCAACCGCAAGGACACGTTGAACCGCAAGTACCTGATGCAGGCCATCGATGGCTCCCTGCAGCGCATGGGCCTGGATTTCATCGACCTGGTGTATTGCCACCGCCCGGACCCCCACACACCGATTGAAGAAACGGTGTGGGCCATGAGCGACATGATCACCCAGGGCAAGGCCCTGTACTGGGGCACCAGCGAGTGGTCGGCCAGCGACATCCGCGCGGCCTGGGAGATCGCCGAACGGCACCACCTGCACAAGCCGGTGATGGAGCAGCCGCAGTACAACGTATTCACCCGTAAGCGTGTGGAGGTGGAATACGCCCGTTTGTACGAAGACATCGGCTTGGGACTGACGACGTGGAGCCCCCTGGCCAGCGGCCTGTTGACCGGCAAGTACCGCAACGGCGTACCCGAAGGCAGCCGGGGTTCGGTGAAGGGCATGGACTTTCTGCTCAAGGGCCTCATGGACGCAGACCGGAATGCGGCCGTGACCAAACTGGAGACCATTGCGAACGGGCTGGGGTGCACGCTGGGGCAACTGGCCATCGCCTGGGCGGCACACCATCCGCGCGTCAGCACGGTCATCACCGGCGCCTCACGCATGTCGCAGTTGCAGGAAAACCTGGGGGCCATGGAGGTCGTCGGTCAACTCACGCCGACCGTCCTCGAAGCAATCGACGCGGCGACCCTGACTCTTGCGGAGTAAGGCGGCGTCTTTAAAAGTGCAGCGCGGTCGTCACCCAGGCGCGCCGCGTGAACGGAACCTCACCGGCCCGGTTGACGGTCCCGTATTTGGTGTAGTCGTCCTTGGCTGCGTTCTGCACCACCATGGCCAACTCGGCACGGCGCCCATGCTCGAATTTGAAGGACTTCGATAGCCGGACATCGATGCGGTGCATGCTGTACTCGGGCGTCACGTCCGAGGACACGTCCATAATTCGCACCTGGTCCCTGAAATAGTAGCCGGTGCTGAATCGCCAGGAATCGGCCAGCGCCAGCGACAGCAACAGGCTTCCACTGTTGACCGGTGCGGACTCAGGAAACAATCCCAGGTACTCCTGGTTGTAAAAGGCCTGAACCAGCGGACCAATACCGGGGTCATACCACTGGGTGGGCAAAGCGTCCAGGCTGGCAGACGCCCGTTGCCGCGCGTAGTTGGCAACCAAGAAGCTGCGGCCTTCGTCCCACCGCAGCTTGGCCGTTACTTCCAGGCCCTCGTACTCGGCGGCAAGCAGATTCTTGAACCCATCGCCGCAACGCGACAGATCAGCGCACTTGTCCCACCAGATCAGATTGCGCACGGACTCCGCATAAAGGCGCGCATCAACCGACAGGCCAACGCTTGGGAATTCGCCCACATAGCCGATCTCCCGCGAGACCACGCGCTCTGGCGTCAGGGGCACCACCGGTGGCACATACACGCCGCCCCAGATGGTGTTGTCCGCAGCGACGAAGGCCTCCGACATGACGGGGCTGCGCGTGGCGTGCGCGAGGCCAACCCGCAGGGTGTGCTGCGGCGTGAAGTGGTAATTGAGCGAGGCGCGCGGCGATTGGCTGCGGTTGCCCATGCCATCGTCTTCCAGCATGGAACCGATATTGAACACAGCGGCTTCGTTCAGTCGCCATTCATCATGGGCAAAGAGTTGCCAGGGATTGACGGTATAGGACTTGGAAAACAACAGCGGATAGTCCGCGTAGTCGCTGCGCACGTCGATCCCCCAAACCAAGCGATTGGCGGCATTGACGCGGTAGGTGTTCTGCAACTCCAGTTCGGTACGCTGGGTAAACACGTTGCGCTCGGTAAACCCTTCCGTGCGGGTCTTGCCAATGACTTTTCCCTGGCAGGCCTCGCTGTCGACGCAAATGTAGGGGTCCTGGGAACTGCGGGCCGCGCGCGACAGCGTCAGCTTGGTCTCATCCCCGCTGGGCCACACATGCAGCCAACTGAGCAGCTGAAAATCGCTTTTTGCCCGCGTGTCCCGGAAGGCGTCTTCAGGACGGCCTTCAATACCCAGTCCATACACGCCGTCGCTGCTACCCCATTGCACATCCAGGCTGTCGCTTGCAGCGGGACGGTAGTTGCCGCGAAAATTGAACACGCGCGTAACATTCTGGTCGTTCAGGATCGTGCTATCCAGACCCCGATCCGATCGATAGCCCAGTGACATCCGGTAGTCAAAATTGCCCCCGGCGTGTCCAAGGCGGACCAGTGCGTCGGCCGCGTGCCCGCCCGTCAGCGAAACGCTAGTGCCATGCTGGTCGGCCGCGTCACGGGAAATGATGTTGATCACGCCGTAGAAGGAATTGGACCCGTGTGAGGCCGACGAGGGCCCGCGCACCACCTCGATGCGCTCGATGTCTTCTGTCAGTATCGGCAAGTCGGCCCAGTGCACCCCTCCAAAGGGCGGCAAGTAGGCGCTGCGCCCGTCGATCAGCACCTGCATGCGGCGCGCCAGTTCGTCCGAAGAGCCGTGCAGCGAAACCACAGGGCGGTTGGCATCCGCAAAACCCACGTACATGCCAGGAACCAGGCGCATCAGCTCTGGCACGGTGCGAAAACCCGATGCCTCTATCATCTTGCGGTCGATCACGGTCACCGCACTCGGCGATTCTGATACGGGCTGCGACAGCCGCGATGCGGTCAGAACCATGGGAAGGTCCTGGGTAAAAAGATCGTCTTCAGTCGGGGCCGTTTGCGCAGCACAGGGCGACGCAACCAGCCACAGACCGGACACCAACGCTGCCAAGGGCGGCACCCAAGAGGAATGGTCTGGAGTGTGCATGGATACAAGTAATAGTTCTATGCCATGATGCCATGCATCACCAGCAATTTGTTACAAAATTTCGAGTTCTAGAGCCGCGCCCCCAGCGTCGTGTTTTTGCCGGCATTCTTGGCCGCGTACAGCATCTGGTCAGCCGTTTCACTGAGCCGCTGCAGGGTCTGGCCCGTCCCCGGATGCGTCGTTGCCACCCCAATGCTGATGGTCACGTAGGGGTTTACGGTCGATTGCACATGGGGTATCTGCAGTGCCGCCAGGCTGGCGTGAAAAAACTGGGCCACGCGCATCGCGTCATTCAGGTCGGTATCGGGTAGAACTGCGGCAAATTCCTCGCCCCCATAGCGGCCCACAAAGTCACTGGGACGCTGCACACAGGCCTGCAAGGCCTTGGCGACGCGCACCAGGCATTCGTCGCCGCAGCCATGGCCGTAATGGTCGTTGAACTGCTTGAACAGATCGATGTCGATCAACACGAACGACAGCGGGGAACCGGTTCGCACAGCGCGCACCCATTCCTGCCTGAATGTCTGGTCCAGTGCGCGCCGGTTGGGTATTTCGGTCAACGCATCGATAAACACCAGGTTTTCGAGCAGGCTGCTTTGCCGCTTCAGCTGGATGTGGACGCGAATGCGCGCCTTGACAACCGTCTGGTTGAACGGCTTGGCAATATAGTCCACCGCGCCGAGCGAAAATCCCATGCTCTCGTTTTCGACGTCGGCCATGGACGTCAGGAAGATGATGGGGATGTCCTTGGTCGTGGCCTGCCCCTTGAGGCGGCGGCACACCTCGTAGCCATCGATGCCCGGCATCATGATGTCCAGCAAAATCAGGTCCGGCGGCGTATCCGAGTTGGCGATTTCCAGCGCCCGCTCCCCGCAATTGGCAACCTTCACCTTGTACGTGTCCTTGAGCAGGCTACTCATCAGCGCAAGGTTGGCGGGCGTGTCATCTACCACCAGGATCGTTGCCTCGCCGGGAGATTTTGGCAAACTGTTCATGTACGCATTCATTTCATGTGAATGTCAATCCAACTTGATATCCATTCTTGCGGCAATTGCATCCAGCAACGTAAGTGCCTCTCGCAACGAGAAGTTCTCGACCAGTTCCACGAGACAACGGAAGTCTTCCTCCAGCGCGCCGCCCTGACCGTGCGCTGCCAGCGACGCGACGCGATCGAGCGCCTCGGCATCGTCGTCCGCCAACAGTTTAGCCATTTCGCGCAACAGGGGCGCCAATGCCGCCTCGTCGACGGGTTCGGCAACGGCCTGCCCGCCGCCGCCCGCAACCGGTGGCAGCGCGCGCTCAATTTCAGCGAGTTGCAGGGTCAATGAGACGTCAACCTCGCTCACAAGGGTTGGGGATATCTCGCCCGATCCGGGTCGCAGCGCGTGCTCCAGCCTTCGGGCGGCTTCAAACAGGGCCGTCGCACCGATACTGCCGGCAGCCCCCTTGAGTGAGTGCGCGAGCCGGTGCGCGGTTGCGCGGTCCCCGGCCGCCAGGGCGGTACGGATCGCCGTGACATTGCCAGAATGCCCATCGCGAAACCACCCCAGCATCTTGCAAAACAGGTCGCCATCCCGCCCGATGCGGCCCATCGCCTTGCGGCTGTCCAGTCCGGGGACGTGGGGAACGGGTGTGGTCCGTGGCGAGGAAAGGTCCATGGTCGCTGGCGCCGACGGCATCCTGGGCTGCACCCAGCGTGCCAGCGCAGAGAACATCAGGTCCATATCGATGGGCTTGGCGATGTGGTCGTTCATGCCGGCAGCGGCACACTTCTCCCGATCGCCCGTCATCGCGTTGGCCGTGATCGCAATCACCGGCAGCGACGCAAAGCGCGGCTGGGCCCGTATCAGGCGTGTCGCCTCGAAGCCGTCCATGACCGGCATCTGGCAGTCCATCAGCACCCCGTCATAGTGCACGCGATCAATCTTTTCCAGTGCTTCCTTGCCGTTGCTGGCCACATCAACCAGTATGCCCGCCCGGCCCAGTATCTCCAGCGCCACTTCGCGGTTCATGTCGTTGTCCTCGACCAGCAAAATGTGTGCGCCGCTGAGCGCCCGCGCAACATCTGCGCGAATGCCCCGTTCCGAGCGCTGGTGCGTGCCCGGCCCCGTGTCGTTCCCCAATGCGGTCATGATGCTGTCGTACAGGGTTGAAGGGGCGACCGGCTTGATGAGCAGCCCGTCGATATTCACCCCCGAGTCCTGAACCTGCCGGAGCACTTCCTCCCGGCTATGCGCCGTCACCATCATGCACATGGGGGTGGTCGCCAGGGTGCGGTCGGTCTGGATCCGCCGGATGGTCTCCACGCCATCGATGTGGGGCATGTGCCAATCCACCAGCACCAGCCCGAACGGCTCGCCCGCCGTCTGTGCCTGTCGCAGTGCCTCCAGCGCCTGCATGCCGCCCGTGACACAGACGGCCTCGACGTGCAGCGATTGGAGCATGCCATGGAAGATATCCCGCGCGCTGGCGTTGTCGTCCACCACGAGAACCCGAAGCGGTCCCACCGGCATCGCATCCACCGCGCGCTGGGCCGGCCCGGTCTGCAGTCCGAAGCGCGCGGTGAAGAAAAATGTACTGCCGACGCCGGGCTCGCTGGTCACCCCCATCTCGCCCGACATCAGCTCGACCAGGCGTTTGCAAATCGTCAACCCCAGTCCCGAGCCCCCGTACTTGCGCGTGGTGGAGTTGTCTGCCTGCGAAAACGCATTGAACAGACGCCCGATCTGTTCCTGGGTCAGACCGACTCCGGTGTCGGCAACGGCAAACCGCAAATCCACGGTTTCCGCTCCCGCGGCAACGGTGCTGATGGAAACCGTCACTTCTCCGTGCTCCGTGAATTTGATCGCGTTGTCGACCAGATTGGTCAGGATCTGGCGCAGGCGCAGCGGGTCTCCGACCATAGCCAGCGGCACGTCGGCGTCGATCTTGAACAGCAGTTCCAGTTCCTTTTTCTGTGCCTTGACAACGGCCAGATCGGTCACCCCGTACAACACCTCTTCGAGTCGGAACTCAATGTGCTCGAAGCTGACCTTGCCCGCCTCGATCTTGGAAAAATCGAGTATGTCGTTGATGATGCCCAGCAGACCTTTGGCGGCAAGCTCCACACTCTCCAGATAGTTCCGCTGCCGGCTATCGAGCCGTGTCTGCAGCGCCAGATGGGTCATGCCGATGATGCCATTCATCGGCGTGCGGATTTCGTGGCTCATGTTGGCCAGAAACTCGCTCTTCGCGGTGTTGGCCGCTTCGGCTGCCGCACGCGAGGCCTGGTCGGTGAAGGAGAGTTGCTCCAGCGCGCGATTCCTTTCCTCCAGCTGCTCGGTCCTCACCGCCACCAGCTGCTCCAGATTGGCATTCACTTCGAGCATGGCGTCGCGTCCACTCTGCAGCTTCGCAGCCATCTGGTTGAACCCGTTTTCGAGCTCGGCGAGTTCACCCGTGGATTGGGCCAAAATGCGGGTCTCCAGCTTGCCCTGCGCCATGCGATTGACGCCGTTGAGCAGGGACGACAGGGGCCTTGTAATATCGCGGCTCATCCGCAACGCGAGCGTCGTGGCCGCCGCCGTGCCCAGGGCTCCGATCAGCAGACTGATAAGAGTGAACTTTCGCTTGCTGTGCTGGCTGTTGGCGGTGCTGAGTTCAAGGTAGGCCATCCCCAGCAGCTTGGGCTTGGCGTCCGGCTTGGCCGTCGTCTGGTCCAGCAAGCCAAAACTGTCCCCCTGCGGCGCATCCTGGTAGATCGGTGCCGCGAAAACCACGGCATCCTGTTCGTCCTGCAGGACTTTCGCCTGCTCGACAACCCCATCATGGCTGCGGCTGAATTTTCCGGGCTTTCCGCTGAGTGCCAGCACCCGGTGTTCGGCATCGGTAATCATGACCGCCTTGGCGTCGTCTTCCCGCATCACCGCCTGGGTCAGTGCCTGCAGGACTTCCCGGTTTCCCGAGAAAGCACCATATTCGCTGGCGGGTGCCAGCTGGCGCACGATAACGGTTCCGCGCACCTTGAGGGCGCCATCAATCTCCGTGATACCTACCACGACCACCAGTAGCGTCAGCAACAGTGTGATGAGCCAGGCCGGAGCCAGCGTCAACAGCAGGATGCGATGGGTGAGCCGCAGGCCTCTCATGGTGCGCTCTCCGGTATCTGCTTGAGCTTCTGGAGCAGCTGCACTTCGTTTTCCATGGTCAGCTCCAGTGAGAGCTGCACTTGGGAATTGACGCGAACGGAAAAATACCGCGGCGATTGCGGGGCCGGCAGGCCCCCGCCGGCGGGCAGGTTCTGAATGATTTCGACCACTTGCTGTGCAATCTGCGCCGGCTCACTGAAAACCGAGGCCAGCGCACCGGCCTTGACGTAGGACGCGGAAAACCCGAACAGTGGAACCTTGGCCCGGTAACTGGTCAGCAGGATGCTGGCAATGTTGCTGCGGTTGTAGATGGCTGCATCGGGCACCGCCAGCAGGGAATCACTGCGGGCCAGCAGCAGCTTCAGGGCAGGCAACAGGTCCGCCTCATCGTTGGCGACTTCTACGCTTGCGCTCAGTCCCGCAGCCTTGGCAGCCGCCAGCACACTGGCGCTGAGCTCCAGCGAGTCCTTGCCCAGCAAGATACCAACCCGTCGCCCTGGCAAGGCATGGCGAATCAGCGCCATCTGGCGTGACCAGGGTTGGTCAAAATAGACGGCTGAAAAGGATTTGGAATCCTGGGTTCGTGGGCTGGATGGGGCCAGCTTGCGAAAACTTGCACGCGGGACCAGCACATTCAGCACGGGCACGGTCGGCGGCTTTCGCGCCATGGCCGTCATGGCCGGTGTGCCAACTGCCACCACCAACTGGCCGCCCCCTGCGCGCGCGAGTTCGTCACTCCTGGCCAGTGGCAGGACACGAACCGGGGGCTTGCTGCCTCCGGCCTGGCCCAGGCCTGCGTTGAGGCTGGTGGCGAATTCAGCATAGGCGCCGCCGTCTTCGCTCAGCAATACCGTAACACCCTCTTGCGCAAAAGCGCCAAAGGGGAAACCGAGGCAGGCTGCGACGAAGGCGCATAGGAAACTCAACCGCATGAAACCAAGTATCGCACCACCCTTCGCCCTTACACTGGACACCCAGCGGGCTACTGAGGCCCCAAGTGCATTTGAGAGGCTTACCATGACAAAGACCATTCCCGCAACGCTGATCCCGGGGGACGGCATCGGCCCTGAAATCATGGACGCCACGCTGGCCGCGCTCGACGCTCTGGGTGCACCGTTTGAATGGGACCGGCAGATTGCCGGACTTGGCGGTGTGCAAGCGGCTGGCGACCCACTGCCCCAGGCCACGCTGGACAGCATCCGGCGCACGCGCCTGGCGCTCAAGGGCCCGCTGGAAACCCCCACCGGCGGCGGTTACCGCTCGTCCAATGTGCGCCTGCGCGAAGAGTTCCAGCTCTACGCCAACCTGCGGCCGGCCCTCACCATCATTCCGGGTGGGCGCTTTGACAAGATTGACCTGGTCGTGGTGCGAGAGAACCTCGAAGGCCTCTACATCGGCCACGAGCACTACGTCAAGATCGACGACGACCCGCACGCCGTGGCCATGGCCACCGGCATCAACACCCGCGCCGGCAGCCGCCGCCTGCTGGAGTATGCGTTTGAACACGCCGTCACCACCGGGCGCAAAAAAGTGACAATTGTGCACAAGGCCAACATCATGAAGGCGCTGACCGGCATCTTCCTGGAAACCGGGCTGGAGCTGTACGAGCGCAAGTACAAGGGCAAGTTCGAGCTGGACACCGTCATCATCGACGCCTGCGCCATGAAGCTGGTGCTCAACCCCTGGCAGTTCGACATGCTGGTGACCACCAACCTGTTTGGTGACATCCTGTCCGACCTGGTGGCCGGCCTGGTGGGCGGCTTGGGCATGGCACCCGGCGCCAACATTGGCGCAGACGCCGCCATCTTTGAGGCGGTGCACGGCTCAGCGCCGGATATTGCCGGCAAAGGCATTGCCAACCCCATCGCCCTGTTGCTGGCAGCCGCCATGATGCTGGACCACTGCAAGCTGCCCGACATGGCCAGCAAGTTGCGCCGGTCGATTGACGAAACGCTCAACATCGACAAGGTTCGCACCGGCGACCTGGGTGGCACGGCCAATACCGCAGCCTTCACAGCCGCACTGGTGAAGCGCATCCAAAGCTGACCGTGCGCCCTTGAAGCCGCACCCCAAGCCGGTCGTCTACGAGAGTCTGACCAGCAAGACCCTGTTTTTCTCGACCCAGGATGTGCAAAGCGAAATGCACATCCTGCGGCCCGACGAACTGCAGTTTGAATACACCCGGATCATGATGGGCTTTCTGCTGCACAAGCCCCTGCCCCGCAGCATCGCCATGATCGGTCTGGGTGGCGGGTCGCTGGCCAAATTTTGCTACCGCCACCTGCCACATACCGATATCGTGGTGGTGGAAATCAATCCGCATGTGCTGGCACTGCGGGACGCGTTTGCCATCCCGCCGGACGACCACCGGTTCAGCGTGCGACTGGGGGATGGTGCCGAGTTCGTCAAGGAACAGCCGCAAAAATTTGATGTGCTGCTGGCCGACGGCTTCGACGTCGGCGGGCTGCCCGATGCGCTGTGCTCGCTGCAGTACTACGACGACTGCTACCGGCTGCTGAATCCGGGGGGCATTCTGGTGGCCAACCTGCATGGCTGCAACCAGCTCTTTGACGTGGTTCTGGACCGCATCCGCACCAGCTTTCATGGATCGCTGCTGACCGTCAAGGACCCGGACGCCACCAACCACCTGGCATTTGCGGTCAAGGCAGAACCGCATGCGCTCCAGTCTTTGGCCGGTGTGCGCCGCCCTGACGGGTTTGATGCACAGGCCTGGCGGGCGTTGCTGCCCAGCCTGGCGCGTGTGTTTCTGGCATCCCGGGAATCGGCGCGCCAGACGCGCTGTTTTTGATGCATTATTCAGCCCTCAGCACTATCCTGCGATGGAACGACAGGGAGCACAGACCATGACGCCTACGGTGTTCGCCAGCTTCAAGTACCAGCATACGGACCCGGTCGCCCGCAGCCCGGGGCGGCTCCGGTTCGTGGTCGCCAGCCTGGCGGTGGCGCTGCTGGTGATCGTCTGGACCGGGTTTGTGCCCGCCGCCGCCTTGCTGGTGGTGCCGCTGGTAGCCTGGCTCTCCGCCACACGCCAGCTGCAACTGGGACCGCGCTACCTGCTGTGTGGCAACACCATCGTGTACTACGGCAATGTAAAGCGGCTGACCCTGTCCCGCGCACAGGGCAAACTGAGCCTGGTGTGCGCCAATGGTCAATCCTTCGTGCTGGACCGCGCCAAGTTCCCCACGGGGGCCCGCAAGGCTGCCAAGATCACCAAGAACAAGGCCGCCAAATTCGACAAGGTATCGGCCAAGATCATCGAAAAAGTGCGTGCCGCGTCCACCCATGTGAACCTCATCGGCGTCTGACCATGGATGCCGCACCGTCCCCCGCGCCACAGCCGTTTGCGCGTTCCATTCACCTGCTGTATGTGCCCACGCTGTGCTGCAACCTCAGCTGCAGCTACTGCTACCTGGGCAAACAGACCACCGAGGCCGCGCTCAAGCTGGACGCCCAGCGCGCGGTGCACACGCTGCGCCACACGCTGGATGCCCTGCAGCAGGCGAACGTGCTGGCCTTCAACGTGTCCTTGCACGGCGGCGAGGTCACCACCCTGCCACAGCCCGTGCTGGGCGAACTGTTCGAGGTGATTCACAGCCACTACCTGAGCCACTTTGATGCGCTGCAGGCACAGGGCCACAAGAAGTCGTCTCCCCACATCAAGACCAACCTGTTCAAGTTCGCGCCGCTGTACGAACTGTTTGACCGCCACAAGGTGTCCATCAGCGCCAGCATCGATTTGCCGCTGGCCTTGCACGCACGCCACCGCACCACCCGGGGCGGCACCGAATGGCTGCCGCGCACGCTGGACAACATCCGCTTGCTGGCGCGCTACCCGCATGCCAAGAAAATTTCCGCCACCCTGTCCGGCGAACACCTGCGCGACATCCCGGCGCTGGTCAACGACATCTGGTACATCCACCGTGAGCTGGGTTTTGACATGACCCAGCTCAATCTGATGTTTGCGTTTGGCTCCGAGTTGAACCGCGCGGCCAAGGGCGATGGCGCGCTGGAACCCGCCACGCCCGCGCAGCAACTGCAGTTGTACGAGGCCCTGAAGGCGGCCTTCATGGGGACTGAACTCGAAGAAGGGCTCAAGCGCAACTGGTTTGATGAATTCAAACCTTCCTACTGCACCAATGCCTTCAACTGTGGCGAACGCTTTTACCTGCTGCAAAGCGACGGCGCGGTGTACTCCTGTGTGCGGGGACAGGGCATCGAAGCCTTCCGCTATGGCAATGTTTTTGAAGACCCCATTCTCGACATACTGGACAACGGCGCCCGCAAGATCCGTCTGGTGCACCAGGCGCACGGCTTTGATTCGGCGTGCCAGGGCTGCAACCAGCTGTCCGCCTGCCACACCGGCTGCCCGGTCGTGAAATACCAGAGCAAAAACGCGCGCTCTTACACCTGTGAGTTGCAGAAGGATATTTACCGGGACAACCCGTTGTCCTACCCCGCCGATGCGCCAGCGGAGCAACTGGCCTATGCGCAACAGTACCAACTGGCGATGCACCCCAGCCTGGCGTTTGCGGCCGCCCCACCCCAGCGCCCGATGGACCGGCTGGTGCTGCCCAATGACCTGGGCGACAGCAAGAACACCCTGCCCGCGCTGATTGCGGCAGATCCCACGCTGCAGGCGGTGTTCAGCGCCACGGCCTTCACCCTGGAGCTGGGCGATGAAACCATTGCACTGCATTCCCAGCTGTTCCAGCAGCAGCGCACCCTGCACACGCTGGTCGAAGGCGACCGCATCGTGCTGCACCTGCGCCGTGATGTGCTGCTGGCCCACTGCGACGAGTCCATCCGCAACACGCTGTACCTGCAAATGCTGCGCGACACGCCGGTGGTGTATGGCGATGAGCAGCGCACCAAGCAGGAGCATGTGTTCACCTACCAGCTGTACGCCAACTGCCTGCAGCCCAGCGCGCGCTTCGGACCAGACTACCTGCAGTGCGATCTGTCAGAACTGATCACCCTGCACCGCGCACACTATCTGCGCGGCGTATTGAACAACCTGTTCGTGACCACCGCCTACCTGCGCGACTACCACTACCAGAAGCAAAAAAACAACGCCTTCTACCACGTGCAAACGGCGAATCTGCCGTTCCAGAATTTCGAGTTCCACTACGCCCCCTGAGACGGAGCCGCCCGCCATGAAGCCCCAAGACCTGCAACGCACTGCCTATACCGTCGAATGTTTTTTGAACGCGCTGCGCCTCGAAGACGGCCCGGACCGCACCGAGCTGGAAGAGACGCTGGTGCGCTGGCTGCTCGATCCCGCCCGCTTGAAGGATGACCACCTGATCTACCAGCAGGGCACCGTGTCCTGCCACAGCCGGGGACACGTCACCGAGACCTATCCCATAACCCCGGCACGCCAGACACAGACCATCTGGTGCAACGCGGCCAAACTCTCGGCCATCGACGCCGACGCCTTCAGCCGCAACGCACAGTTGGTGATGCTGGGAACCGGCGGGCTGTTGCTGGCCATGCCGGGCACGGCTGCGGCAGCAGTCCCCAAAGACAAACAACGCAGCAGTAATAACAACAATAACAATAACAATAACAACAATAACAACAACGGTTAGCACCAGATCTCGCTGTGCCTCAGGCCAGCCCAATGGTTTGCAGCAGGGGCTTCCACCGCGTATCGGCGATTTTCCTGAAACCGTCTGCCGTGGGATGCAGCTCGTTCGCCCATTCATGGGGCTCCAGGGTGCCGCGGCTGTCCACCACGAACAGGTGCTGCGGGTCCATCCGGGTGATCTCCACCAGCATGCCGTGGAAGGCATCGATCAGCAGGTTCACACAGGCCTGGTGCAATGTGGCGGGAACCTGGGCATCGACCAGGGCCGACGCCAGCCACGCCTCGCCGCCAAACACCCCATTGCCGCTGGGGATGGCGTAGTCGTAGGAGTGCATCACGATGCGGCAATCGGGCGGGGTGCGCGTGTACACGACGCCAATGAGTTTTCGGTAGTACTCGTCCATGCGCTCCAGAAAGCCCTTCAGTCCTGCGCTCCCAGCCTTGAAGCAGCCCTTCGCCGTGGTCTGGGCGGAGCAGTTGTCCTTCAGCAGCGGACGCAGGTCATTGAAGCCGGCAAAGTCGTTGCCGCCGCCGCTCAAAAACACGGCCGACAGGTCTGCGCCATACAGGCGCAGGGCCTCGCGCACGATGCCGGCGTACTTGCCATCCACGTAGTCAAACGCCTCCGCTCCGTTCATCCCCTTGGCCAGGATGATGTGCCCCTTGCCGGCGACGATGGGCCCCAGATTGTTGGTCAGGCTGCCGCCAATGAACGGATACCAGAACCATGAATCGCCGATCAGCAAAATGCTCGGGTAGACACCATCGATCTTCATCGGGTTTTCATTCCAGTAGTAGTTGACCATATGTGCCTCCATGCAATGGATGTGATGAGCCAGGTCCAACCATAGCGTGTCTGGCCGTGGCCCGCATCCCCAAAATGGGGGATGCGTCCGCGCGGCGGGACCGCTAGACTCGCCGCAGGAGGCCCCCCATGGCTACATCGACCACGGGCGCTACGGCGCCGGACCCCGAGAACGAACTCGTCCAGGCGCGCCGCGCGATCGCCGGCGTGACCAGCGGCGATCCGCGCCTGGGGCTGGCGCTGTCGGGTGGCGGCATTCGCAGCGCGACGTTTTGTTTCGGACTGCTGCGCGCTCTGGCGCGCGAGAAGGTGCTGACCCGCTTCGACTACCTGTCCACCGTGTCCGGCGGCGGCTACATAGGCTCGGCACTGGGGCGGCTCTACCAAAGCGACTACCGCGCCCCGCAAGTGCAGGAGCGCCTGGACCAGGACGACACCCTGCTGCTGTGGTGGCTGCGCAGCAATGGCCGTTATCTGACGCCGGCCGGCGCACGCGACCTCGGCCAGGCCAGTGCGTCCATCGTGCGCAATGTGCTGTTCTCACAATTCGAGGTGGCGGCCCTGATGCTGTTGTTGGCCGCCTGCATGCTGTTGCCGTATGCGCTGCTGGCATCCGGTGGTGAATGGCCCCAGGACTTTCACGGCACGGTGGGGTCCGCGTGGTGGTGCGCCCTGGTACTGCCGCTGTTCGGCGCGGGCCACTGCATCTTCAGCTACTGGTATTGCCGCGACTGGCCGACGCTGGCCACCCGGCTGGCCAACGTGGGTGGTGCGTTGCTGGCCGGCGCTGCCGGTGTGGTACTGGCCGGCGCAGTCTGGGACGCGGCCCAGGGAGCGGGCGGAGTGACGTCGGTGCTGGTCGCCAAGGCCGTGGCCGCGTTGCTGCTGTTGTCGCCCGTGATCGCCGCCGTGCTGTCGTTCATGCCAGCCGCTACATCGGAGCAAGCCGCCCTGCGCCTGCGCCACACCAAGCGCCTGGGCCTGATGCTCTGGTGCCTGCTGGGGCTGACACTGCTGGGCCTGCTGGACTTCACGGCGTGGTGGCTGGCGGGTCGCGTTGCGCAGTACACGCAAGCGCCCGCCATCGGCGCGGCCGGCCTGGCCACCCTGGTCGCAGCGGCCCGCAAGGCACTGCCGCGCATCCAGCACTGGAAGACCACCCTGACGGCGAAGGCCATCAAGACCGAGGCCTTGCTCAACATCGGCGGCTTGCTGCTGGTGCTGCTGCTGGCCCTGGTCTGGATGACCGTCTTGCACGCGCTGGTGCGTCCCGAACTGGGATGGACGCTATCGCCCCTTGCCAACTGGGGCGTGGTGCTGGTGCTGAGCCTGGCCTACGTCGTGCTGACGGGCAAGGACGTCGAGGTGCTCAACCTCTCGTCGCTGCACCACTTCTACCGGGCCCGGATTGAGCGCGCCTACGTGTCCGTCGGCAACTACCCACGGGGCGAACCAAAGCCCGAGGGCACGCGCTTCCCCGACGGATCGCCGCTGGGCAAGGCGCGCCGCGCCGGGACCGAGCGGGTGGCCAAACTGGTCGAGGCCGTGGACGGCGACGACATTGCACTGGCAGACTACGCGCCGCATGCGCAGGGCGGGCCCATCCACCTCATCACCTGCTGCATCAACCAGTCGGTGGACGACCGCACCGGCAACTACAACGCCGACCGCCTGGGTATCGCCCTGACCGTCAGCGCGCTCGGCGCCGAAACCGGCACGGCACGGCCCACGCCGCTGAACCGTTTGCCCGAGCAGGGACAAGGCATTGGCAAGCTGTCGCGCTGGATCGCCGTGTCGGGCGCGGCCGCCGCCAGCGGCATGGGCTCGCAGACCACGCCCGGCCTGGCCGCCCTGCTGTTCCTGTCGGGCCTGCGCCTGGGCTACTGGACACCCAAGCTGCTGGCGCCGCCACCCCTGGGCACGGCACCGCCGAAACCGCCACGAGCCCGGTCCGTCTCCGTCGGGCAGTGGCTGGCCGCGCGGCTGCCCAAGCCGTCGTTTTTGCTGGCCGAACTGCTGGCGCGCTTTCCGGGCTTGCACAGCCCTGCCTGGTACCTGTCCGACGGCGGGCACTTCGAGAACACTGGCGTCTACGCCCTGCTCAAGCGCCAGCTCGATGTGGTCGTGCTGGCCGACTGCGGCGCCGACCCGCGCTACCGCTTTGACGACCTGGAAAACATGGCGCGCAAGGCCGAGATTGACTACGGTGCCAGCATTGAATTCATAGACCCGGCCACGCTGGTCGCGCAGTCGGCCGAAGAGACAGCACTGTTCGCCCGCGTGGGCAGCGTCAAGACCATCGCCGCTGCACCGGGACCGCAGTGCCTGCTACTGGCGCGCATCCGCTACGACGGCCGCGACCAGCCCGGCCTGCTGATCGTGGTCAAGCCGCGGCTGCTGGACAGCATGCCGCTGGAGATTGCCGGCTACGCGTCGCGCAACGCCACGTTTCCCCAGCAAACCACGTCCGACCAGTTCTTCGACGAGGCGCAGTGGGAGGCTTACCACCAGCTGGGGCTGCGGCTGGGGCAAACGCTGAGCGCGCAGGCGATGGAGATTTTCAGAAACCGGGTGTGCCTGGTGGCCGGGGCACAGGATTCGTCAGCGCAGCTGGCGACACGGCCACTATTAAATTGATAGCTGCATACGCATATTTTACGAGGGCTATCGGCCTATTTCATTAGTGGCTCGTGATCAGTTGTCCCAGTCACCGCCAGCATCTGCACCACCGCCGTCATCCCACGAACCGGCATCGTTGACGCCAAAGTCTGCGCCACCCATGTCTGGGTTGCTGCTGGTGATGGGCTGGTAGTCATTGCGCGTGGCACTGTCGGGTTGCGCCGCTGACGCGTTGTGGTTGCCCATGAGGTTGCGGCCAATTGCCTCGGCCGCCATGACACCGGCGCCCACGGCCAAACCGGTGGCCACACCGCCCATGATGCGACCACCCAGCCCGGTACCCGCTGCGGGCGGATAGCCGCCGGCCTGTGGATACTGGGGATACGCGGGTTGCATGGCGCCGGTGCCGGCGCCCATGCCAAAGGCCTGGGGACCGTTCAAACCGCTGGACGCGCCATAGGCTGCCGGCTGGGGTGCGGGCACCGGCGGGCGACGCCGAAAGATGAAGTAGCCCGCAACAATGGCGGCACCTGCCAGCAACAGTGGCAGGCCCCAGGAAGACGATGAGGAAGACGGGGCCGACAACGGGACCGCTGCCGGAACCGGCGCGCGCGTGGTTGCGCGGTCAGCGGACAGACCACTGCCCGACGGCGGCAGGCTCTTGGCCATCAACTGCGTGCGCAGAGCCTGCACGGCTTCGGGTTTGGCAAAGGCCAGCCCGGGCGACAGGGTCTCGGCCGTGGCCAGGGACTCGCGGGCACGGGCCAGGTCGCCCTGGCGCGCGAACAGTTCGGCACGCACAAAGTGCGCCTTGGCGCTCTTGGGATGGCCGATCAGCACCTGCTGGATCATGACCTGCGCCTCATCGAGCTTGCCGGCCTGCGCCGTCGCATAAACCTGGTTGAGGGTGGGCTCGGCCTGGGCCATGGCCAGCGTAGCGCCCAGCAGCGCCCCGACCAGCAGCCATTGACCCACGCGTTGCACCATAGACGTAGATTTCTTCATAGCTTCACCTTTCAAACGGGATGTTTGCCCAAACCCAAGATGGCGCCAGTTCGGCCCACTTCAAGGTTCGGACAGTGCTTTGGCCTGGCGGATGACAAAGTCCACCGCAAACTGCGCCATCAGCGAATAGCTTCTGCCCTTGAGCGAAACGATGGCCATATCGGAGGCCTGCGGGGGGACGTCGGTCACATCGAGGCGGACCAAGCGCTGCTGGGCGACATCTTCGGCCGTGCCCGCGTCGACGCAGCCAATCACCGTGTCGGTGCCCATGGCCAGGGATTTCAGCAGGCTCAGGTCATCGCACTCGACGGCCAACGGCAGGCGCTTGCCCGCTTCGAGGCCCATCATCGTGCCCAGCCCGGCTTGCACGGACTCCGGCAAGCGCACGCTGGCAAAGCCAAAGGGCAGCATGGCCGCGGCGGTGACCTTTGCGCGGTCCAGCAGCGGGTGACCCGAACGCACATAAAAACCGGCCGACAGCTTGGCGACGCGGGTGATGGTGAGATCGGCCGCGGCAATCACATTGCGCACATCGGCCATATAGAAATCCAGGTCCTCCGCACGCAGGTGCGCGGCCAGGTAGTCCGCATTGTTGACCTCGACCCGCACACCCACACCGGGATGACGCGTGCGAATTTCGGTCAACAGCGGAGGCAACAGGATTGCCGCCGGATACGGCCCCACCCCCAAGCTCAGGTCACCGATCAAGCGCTCGCGGTACAGGCTGACGTCGCGCTCCAGGCAGCGGTTCTCGAACAGCAGTTTGCGCGCCCGCTCGACGACAAACTGCCCGGCGTCGGTGCACGTCACCTCCACGGTACCCCGGTCAAACAGTTGCAGCCCCATTTCTTCCTCGGCCGCCTGGATGCTGCGGCTGAAGGCCGATTGGGTCAGGTGGCACTGCGTCGCCGCGCGGCCGAAGTTGCGCGTATCCGCCAGGGCTACCAGGTGCTTGAGTCGCTTGAGGTCCATGAAGGTGCTCCGGCGTGGCTGATCATGTATTGGATGCATTGATTTTGCACAAAAAATGCATTGGACGAATTTCACCGCAACTTCAACAATCACCCACCCAAGAGGAGACCAATCCATGAGAACACTGAACCTGAAGCCCGGGCTGATGCTGCTGGCCGCGCTGGTGGCGCTGGCCGCTGGCTGCAGCAAGACCACGGGAGTGGGCGGCGCAGCAGGCGACGCAACCCCCGAAACGCTGAAGGCCAATGCGCAGTTTGCCAAGGACCTGAAGCTCGATGACCAACAAGACTTTGAAGACGCCAGGCGAGGCTTCATCGCCCGCCCCAGCGGAAAAATCCTGACCGCCGATGGCAGCGTGTTGCATGACTTCGACGCCTACCAATTTATCGAAGGCAAGGCCCCCGACACCGTCAACCCCAGCCTGTGGCGCCACGCCCTGCTGAACGCGCAGTTTGGCCTGTTCAAGGTCACGGACGGCGTCTACCAGCTGCGCGGCTTTGATGTCGCCAACATCACCCTGGTCGAGGGCAAGACCGGCTGGATTGTCGTGGACGCCCTGACCAGCCGCGAAAGCGCCGCTGCGGCCATGGCCTTCGCGCGCCAGCACCTGGGCAATAAGCCGGTCACGGCCCTGGTCTTTACCCACAGCCATATCGACCACTTTGGCGGTGCGCTGGGCATCGTCAGCCCTGCGGAAGTGGCCCAGCGCAAGCTGCCGGTGATTGCATCGGCAGGCTTCATGGAAGAGTCCACCG
>ERZ724520.147-NODE-147-length-37336-cov-9.612135_pt1 | contig 37336 bp, 23 predicted proteins | sample MGYA00376053_ERZ724520 | MGnify/ENA primary metagenome ERZ724520 (study PRJEB28724, sample SAMN07190886) | activated sludge metagenome | isolation source: activated sludge of sewage treatment plant in Hong Hong | place: USA: Christiansburg, Virginia | collected...
TATAAAAATTTTAAAGTGGCATTATCCGATACAGTCAATTCTACTTCTCGTCCAAAATACATGGCTAAATTTCTATCAATATGTCCAGCAGGGAAATCAAAGCAAACAGGATAGTTATATTCTTTTACGGCATCTAAAATAATATCTTCTGGAAATTTTCCAAAAGGAATAGCATTATCTTTCATGTCTGTCATGCCACCAACAATTAAACCTTTTAACCCTTTTAGCTTTCCAGATAATTTCAATTGCATCATCATTCTGTCAATGTGATATAAATATTCATCCAAATCTTCAATGAATAAAATTTTGTTGGTGGTGTCAATATCAAAAGGCGTTCCTGATAAGGAATAAATCAAAGATAAATTCCCACCAACTAATTGTCCTTTTGCTGTTCCAGATATATTCGAATAATTTTCTTCGGTTTCAATTTGAATTAATTTACCAAATAAAGCGTCTACCATACTTTTAGTCGCTTCTTCATTCTTAGTAAAATTTAAAGGCATGGTAGCGTGTAAGGTTGCTACACCAATTTTATGAATAGCATTGTGTAATACCGTTACGTCACTATAACCCACCATCCATTTTGGATGTTTTTTAAATTCCGTAAAATCAATTTGTTCTATTGTTCTCACAGAACCATAACCTCCACGTGCGATAATAATGGCTTTAATAGTTTTATCATTTAAAGCCCATTGCAAATCTTCTGTTCGTTGTGCATCTGTGCCAGCATATTGATTGCTCGACTCAAATAAGTTTTTGCCTAATACAACACAAAGGCCGTAACTTTCGAAAAAAGCTACGGCCGGTTGTATTTCTTCTTTACTTACTTTACGAGCTGTAGCAATGATTGCCACTGTATCCCCTTTTTTTAAATAAGAAGGTAGTACCATTATTTTTTATTTTTCTTTTTACCTTTTTTGTCTTTTTTACCCTTCTTTTCTTTCTTAGCTTTCACTTTTTTAGCTGTCACAACTACTACAGGTTTTTTAGCAATCGCTTTCTTTGGAGTAGTCTTCTTAACTGCTTTTTTAGGAACCGCCTTTTTAACCGCCTTTTTAGGTGCTGCTTTCTTAACTACTTTTTTCGGAGCAGCTTTTTTCACTTTAGCAGCCACCTTTTCATGGAACTCAATATTTTTTAATTGTGCTTTGTATTTAGGGAAAATTGGTTCGCCTTCAATATGCACATGAAACCATAATTCACCATTTTTAATACGGTATAAATTCATTTCGGCAATACCATATTTAGCAGCAATTTGTTTTAAGCTTGCTTTACGTTTTGGATTCCAAATTTCTTTTTTAAGTGCGATTACCTTTTTCTCATCTAACTTACGAGCAGTAGCGCCAGTATATACTTTACGAGCTGCTGCTTGTAACACATAAGGACTTTTTTTACTATGTTCTACTTGTTCATCTTTTGTAGCCCATTTTAAGTTAGAAATATCGTTATTAGCCTTATTATGATCTAAATGAATCACAAATTTGCATTTCGGGCTATGTTTCTTTAAAAAAGAGGCGCCAATAGCTTGATGTGAAAATAAGGCTTTAGACTTACCTTCTACATGAATAGTTGCCATAGGAAAGCCACCGTTCAAATGTTGTTTTAACACATATCTATCTTCAATGTTCTTGTCGTAAGACGCTAAGCGGCCTTTTGACGACACAGCGTATTTTTTACTAGTTTTTCCTTTAATGTGAGTCACCGGTTTCCAAATTTCTTTGTCGTTTGCTGCCATAGATTTGATTTTTAATGAATAAAGTTAAATGTTATCTTTACACAATTTTACAGTATTTTAGTTATTTAATAAACACTATGTCAACTACTTATAAACGTACACTTGTTACTTCCGCCCTACCTTATGCAAATGGTCCAGTTCATATTGGTCATCTAGCGGGCTGCTATTTGCCTTCCGATATTTTTGTGAGATACAAAAGAAGTAAAGGCGAGGATGTTATGTTTATTTGTGGTAGCGACGAGCATGGCGTGCCTATTACTATTAAAGCTAAAAAGGAAGGTATTACTCCGCAAGATGTGGTAGATAAATACCATAAAATGATGGGTGACTCTTTTAAAGAGTTTGGGATTTCTTTTGACATTTATTCTCGCACTTCTAATAAAATTCATCACGAAACAGCATCTGATTTCTTTAAAGTATTATACGATAAAGGTGGTTTTACTGAAGAAATTACTGAACAATACTATGACGAAGAAGCAAAACAGTTTTTAGCTGACCGTTATATTACGGGGACTTGTCCTAAATGCGCTAATCCAAATGCCTATGGTGATCAATGCGAAAAATGCGGAAGCACATTAAGCGCTACCGAATTAATTGATCCAAAATCAACATTAAGTGGGGCTAAACCTGTTTTAAAAGAAACGAAAAATTGGTTTTTGCCTTTAGATAAATTACAACCAAAAATACAAGCCTACTTAGACCAACATAAAGATTGGAAAACCAATGTTTATGGGCAATGCAAAAGTTGGTTAGATAGCGGTGATGGTTTACAACCTCGTGCTATGACTCGTGATTTAGATTGGGGTGTGCCAGTACCAGTAAAAGGCGCCGAAGGAAAAGTGTTGTATGTTTGGTTTGATGCACCAATCGGATATATCTCTGCTACTAAAGAATTAAGACCAAACGATTGGGAATTATATTGGAAAGATAAAGAAACCCGTTTGATTCATTTTATTGGAAAAGATAATATTGTGTTTCACTGTATTATTTTCCCAGCGATGTTAATGGAGCACGGCGATTTTATTTTAGCAGATAATGTTCCAGCCAATGAATTTTTAAATTTAGAAGGTGATAAAATTTCCACCTCTCGTAATTGGGCTGTTTGGTTGCATGAATACTTACTTGATTTTAAAAATCAACAAGATGTGTTGCGTTATACCTTATGTTCTAACGCTCCAGAAACTAAGGATAACGATTTTACCTGGGCAGATTTTCAAACCAAAAATAATTCTGAATTAGTTGCAATTTTAGGGAATTTTGTAAACCGTACTTTAGTGTTGACTCACAAATACTACAATGGTTCTGTACCTTCTGCTGACACTTATACTAAAGAAGATTTATTGATTTTAGAGCAATTGGCCGCATTTCCTGATAAAATATCAGCTTCGATTGAAAACTTTAAATTTAGAGAAGCCTTAGCTGAGATGATGAACTTGGCTCGTTTAGGAAATAAATACTTAGCTGAAACCGAGCCATGGAAATTGATTAAAACGGATGAGCAACGTGTAAAAACGATTATGAATATCGCTTTACAAATTACTTGCAACTTAGCAGTCGTTTGTGAACCGTTCTTGCCTTTTACATCAGCTAAATTATTTACGATGTTAAATATGCCAATTTTAAAATGGCATGCGGCTAAACAAACTAGCAACATGGCAGCAGGACATGTAATTAATAAAGAAGAATTACTATTTGCTAAAATTGAAGATACAGAAATTCAAGCACAGATTGATAAATTAAATGCCAGCAAAAGTGCGAATGCTTCGGCAAATGCCGTAACTGAAATTGCACCAGCTAAACCAGAAACTAGTTTTGATGATTTCAGTAAAATGGATATTCGCACTGCTACTATTTTAGAAGCAGAACGCGTTCCTAAAACAGATAAATTATTAAAACTAAAACTCGACACTGGCCTTGACGTGCGCACTGTGGTAAGTGGTATTGCCGAATGGTATAAACCTGAAGATATTATTGGACAAAAAGTGTGTATGCTGGCAAACCTTGCACCACGAAAAATTAAAGGTATCGAAAGTCAGGGAATGATTTTAATGGCCTCTAATAGCGCTGGGGAATTAAGTTTTATGACAGCAACCAAACCTGATTTTAATAATGGTTCTGAAGTTAAATAACATAGTACTGCTTGCCTGTTTGATGTTTAGTGCTTCTTGTTTCTCACAAGAAGACGACACCAAACCTCCTAAAGTAAATAACTTTAAAGAAGACTCCTCTTTTATTGCATTTAGTAAATACCGCGAAAGTGTTGCTAAAGCGCAAATCATTTCCTTAAAAAATGGCGGCGCTTTATTAGTGCGTTTAAAAACCAATGCGAACACCATTAACCGTTTAAAAGCAGCTGGAAGCATGGATATGGCAACACAAGTGGAAAGAGAAACGAGACTAAATAATAAAGCCATCATTAGAGCCTACAGCAATGAATTTAAATTTTGTTCCGTTTATTTTTTTAATTCAGATTGCTCTGACTCTGTAAAACATAAAAATCTTTCAGGAATATTTGTAGATTCTAATTTAGTTGTTAATTCAAGTATTGTTTGCGACGCTCCATTTTATTTAGTGGCGGAACAAGGTACTATTTATGATTCATCATTAGGATTGGTGTCAGAAGCGCAAGCAAGTAAAGCATCAGAAAAAGGCACTCCTGCTAAAGAAGTATTTATGGTAATTAAAAATCGATTTTTTATTCAACTAAATAAACCATTTCCTTATTACCAACAAGGCTACTCTGTAAAGAAATATGCAGACTACGTTAAAAAAATGAATACGAGTTTTTCAGATTTTTACAATAAAAATAAGGCTTTTGTGATTCCTACAGAAGTTAAACAGTATGTTTATTAATAAATAGCCTTACATTTAATCTAACCAACAAACTCTTGAATGAGGAGAAGTCCTTCCATTTTCAATGGTGTAATAAGAATTTCCAGTATTTACTTTATCAATAATTTTCGGCCATCCTTTATCATCTATAACTACTTGCCCTTTAACGTACGTGCCTTTTGAAAAAATAACATCATTGGAAATTTCAGTAACATAATATTTCCAGGTTCCAATTTTAAATCCGTGCTTATATTTTCCCTTAGCTAATATTTTGCCGTTAGGATAAAAATAAACCCATGGTCCGTTTTTCAAAGTATCTATATAATTACCAAAGCAAAGAATTTTACTTTCGTTTAAACCTTCATTACTGGACATTCTAGCTGATTCACAAGGATAAAATTCCATATAAGAATAATGTGACTTTTGAAAAACAGTGTCTAATTTTTGAGAAAAACCAGCGTTAGATAAAATGACAAGTAACAATAGTAATATTGTATCTGGCAATTTTAAATTCATTCTTTGTTTTCTAAAACTCCGCAATAACAGTTTGTGAGCCGGTTACCACATCGCCAATTTTTACTTTTAATTTGGCATCCAATGGCAAATATAAATCAACACGAGAACCAAATTTAATAAAGCCCATTTCTCCGCACTGCGTCGCTTTATCGCCTTCTTTGCTATACATAACAATACGACGTGCTAAAGCCCCTGCAACTTGTCTGAATAAAACAGATTTGCCATTGTTTGGATGTTTCACGACAACGCTCGTGCGTTCATTCTCAGTACTTGCTTTTGGCAAAGAAGCTACCATAAATTTACCCGCATGGTATTTTGCATAAGTTACGTCTCCTGCAATTGGATAACGGTTTACGTGCACATTAATAGGCGACATAAAAATAGATACTTGAATACGCTTATCTTTAAAGTATTCGCCTTCTTCTGTTTCTTCAATTACTACTACTTTGCCGTCTGCTGGAGCAATAATAGCATTATCGCTAATAGTATGCACACGACTTGGGTGGCGAAAAAATTGAATCACCACAATTAATAAAAATCCTGATAATGCATATGCAAACCAATGGGCTATGGCAAATTCAGGAAATGCTAATTTGGCAATACTAATAATAATAGCACTAAATAATATGGTAACTAATAATGTAGGATAACCTTCTTTATGAAATTTCATAGTATAAAAAACTGTAAAAATAAGATATTAATAATAATTATGGGAAGTTATTTTACTTCAACATCATCAGGCCAATGCTTGGATTGTTGTTTTGAAAAGCGGAGACCTAACATTAACTCATGTGTGCCCGAAGAGTAATTTTTAAGATTAGTTGTTGTAAAATCGTAAGAGTAACCTATCATTAAATAATTTTTATACATAAAGCCAACTAAAGCTGTAAGCGCATCATTATGTCTATAACCAACTCCCAACCAAACTTGCTCCTGATAAATAACACGAGCTCCAACATCCACCTTAATCGGCGCTGGATTTGCATATTTAGCTAAGAAAGAAGGTTCTACTTTAAAATCATCATTGATATCGAATTTGTAAGCTCCATTTAACATGAAATGAGTCACCAATGTTCCTTTATGATCTCCATCTGGATACAATTTAATAGGACTTTGATATAATTGTGGGGCACTAAATCCTAAATACCATTTGTCATTATGAACATATATACCTGCTCCAAAGTCAGGAACAATTCTAGTTTGGTATTGCGTTAATAGATTATCATCACCTGCATCATGTAAATGCAATTTATGTCCATCAATTCCCCATTGTTGTATTCCTGCATTCAGTCCTAATGATACCCTCGTTTTTTCTGCAATCTTAATATGGTATGCATAGGCTAAACTAATACCTACTCGTCTGGTTGGTCCAACAATATCAGTGTAAATATGTGTTCCTAAACCCATGTGTCGATTTTTTAAAGGACTATGCAACGTCAACATATAAGTTCTAGGCGCATCTGTCATCCCTACCCATTGGTAACGATTATTAGAACGCATATCTGCAAAATTATCTTTCCCAGCTACCGCAGGATTAATTGCTAAATCATTTAGCATATATTGAGTGTATTGAGGCAGTTGTTGCGCTTGTAAATTCGTTACAAGCAACACGATAACCGTTATGTATAAAAATTTCTTCATCTTTTATCTAAATATGGTTAATGGGCTTGTGTATGGTGTTGGGAAATTCGGATGATTCAACTTCACCACATAATAATAGGTTCCAACTGGTAAATTTTTTCCTTTGTATTGTCCGTTAAATGGTATAGCATATCCTTTAGAGTAGAACAATTGCTCTCCCCAACGGTTATATACTTCCACTTCACAATCAGGGAACTGATCGATAAAATCAATTTGCCAAACATCGTTTTTACCATCTCCATTTGGCGAGAATCCATTTGGAATTTTAATTTCTGGATATACATATACCGTTACAGTATCAGAATTAAAACAACCATTCACATCAATAACTGAAACTGTATAAATAGTGGTAACCGTTGTACCGGATACTGGGTTTGTTCCCGATGGATTATCTAATCCCGTTACTGGCAACCAACTGAATGAACTACCTGTTGCACTCGTTGGATTTCCTCCAATTGTTGCTGAAGAGAATAATGGGATACTTACTGTTGGTCCAGCATCTACATTTGGAAGCGGGTTTGAATTAACAACAATCGTATCACTATCAATACAAGCGCCATTTGTTGCCACTAACACGTATGTGCTAGTTCCAACAGCAGGTGAAACGGTAGTTGAAATAGAATTTGAAATTGCTGCAACATTTGGTACAACAAACCATTCGTAAGTGTTAGTTCCAAAAGTACTAGTTGAATTAGATCCATCTAATAATAATGTTCCATTTTGACAGAATAAGGTATCATTACCCGCAATTGCCTCTACACCCAGCGTTGAATTTATAGTTAAAGCTGAATCAACCACACAACCAAAATTATCCGTTAAAGTTAAAGTATAAGTACCTTCGAACACATTAACTAAATTTGGCGTGACAATAGATCCAGGCATCCAATTATAGCTATATGGAGAAATACCACCAGTAACTGTAGTCGTAATCGCTCCGTTTAAAGCTGAACTACAAGTTGCATCTGTAATTGTAGCTGTTAAAGTTAATGTTGGAGGATTAATTAATGAATACATATTTGAAGTAGAACAACCATTAGCATCAGCAACAGTAATAGAATAATTTCCAGTACATAAACTATTCGTCGTTGCTGTATTAACGTTATTAGGAGTCCAAGTAAATGTATATGGCATTGTACCACCTATAGGAATAGCAGTTAAAGAACCGTCGCAAGCATCGTGACATTGAGGACTATCTAAATCAGGAATACTAAATGCAATTGGCGCAACAGTAGCTAACGAGAAATTACGAGTTGCTTTACAGCCAGCCGCATCTGTAACTTCTACAGAATAATCTCCTGCACATAATGCGCTGATACTAGAAGTTGTTACTCCATTTGACCAAACTGTATTATAGGTTGGAGTTCCTCCTGTAATAGTAATCGCAATATTTCCATCACATAAACCGCTACAAGAAATATCTTGTTTTGTTGATGTAATTATTGGCGCATTGATTGATTGAATAGTAAATATTTCAGTTTTAGAACAATTACCATCACTAACGGTTAGCGTATAAGTTCCAGGAGCCAAATTACTTATAGTTGGCGTGTTTCCTGCAGGAAGCCAAGCATAAGTATAAATACCAGTTCCGCCGGTTACATTTACAGTAATTGAACCCGTAGAAGAAGAACAAGAAGATTGAGTTACTTGAGATGAGATAGTAAATGTGGTTAATGCTCCAATAACAACACTTGCCGTTCTAGAACATCCATTTACATCAGTCATATTACAGAAATAAGTTCCAGCACATAATCCAGTGATGTTTGGTGAAGTTGAATTATCGTGAATCCAATTATAGGTTATTGGGGCAACACCACCTATTGCTGAAACGTTAGCGGCACCATCACACACACTTGCATCACAACTTACATCCGTTGTAACGATGGTTTCTCCTGTAATTCCACTTGAGCTATTAATAACAACATTCGTTGTATTGACACAACCATTACCATCCGTAATTTGAACGGCATAAACACCAGAACATAAATTGGTAGCGGTATTTACAATTTGATTGTTACTCCATAAGAAACTATAAGGCGCTGTTCCACCAACTGGATTTACAATAGCTGAACCATCACATTGATCGCAACTTGGCTGTGTAATGTTTGGTGTAAATGTTACTTGAGAAATAGAGCTAACATTTGCTGCTATTGGATTAAAACACCCATTAGCATCTGTAATCGTCGCAGAATAATTACCTGCGCACAATCCGCTAGCTGTATTTCCTATTTGTCCAATAGGGTCGTTCCATTGAATCGTATAAGGCGCAACGCCACCCGCAATATTGGTTGCAGTTAAAATACCATTACAGTCGTTAAAACACACATTATTAACCGCCAGTGTTGAAGCTGTTATAGTAGTTAAACTTGGCACATTATAGTTAAATACTAATGCGCAACCTTGAGCATCTGTAATTGTAGCTGTTTGTGGGCCTGGGCATAAACTAGTAACAGTTCCTGTATTAGCTGTTGGTGACCATGAATATGTATAAGGTCCTGTACCACCAGTAGGAGTTAAAGCAATAGATCCATTACAATTTCCAAAACATGCTGCACTTGTAATTACTGAATTATCTATGATTGCTGTTGGTTCTGTAATCACAAAACTTGAATCTACGCTACAACCATTTGCGTCTGTAATTATTACACTATATGTTCCTGCGGTTAAACCAGTAACATCTTCTGTTGTGGCATTTGTAGGCGTCCAACTAAATGTATAACCTGATCCTGGAACACCGCCAGTTACTGTTAAATTAATAGAGCCTGTAGACGTTGCATTACAATTTGCATTGGCAACAATTGCTGTTACAGTAATTGTAGGTGGACTTGTTAATGTATATGTTTCTACGGCTGGACAACCATTTGCATCAGTCACCGTTACTGAATAATTTCCTGCACATAAAGCATTTGCTACCGAAGTAGAAGACGTTGCTACTGCCCAATTAAATGTATACGGTAAAACTCCGCCACTTGGAATAACTGTAATAGCTCCATTGCAATCATTATTACATAAAGGATTATCAACATCTGGTGTGCTAAATACAATTGGTGTCACGGTAGATAATGAGAAGTTTCTAACCGCACTACATCCTGCAGCATCTGTAACTATTACCGAATAAGCGCCTGCACATAAAGCACTAATACTTGGAGTTGTTGCTCCGTTCGACCAAAGCGTGTTATAAGCTGGTACTCCTCCAGAAATAGTTAAAGCGATATCGCCATTACATATTCCGCTACAAGATATGTCATTAGTAGTAGAAGTAATAATAGGTGCACTAAAAGAATTGATCGCATAAACTTGTGTTTGAGAACAATTACCATCACTAACGGTTAGTGTATAGATGCCAGGTGCTAAATTTGTTATAGAAGCTGAGTTTGGAGCTACTGGAATCCAAGTGTAATTATATGTCCCTGTGCCTCCTGTTACATTTACTGTAATAGAACCCGTACTAGCTGAACAAGAAGATGGAATAATTTGCGGTGTAATCGTAAAATTAGTAGTTGCTCCAATTACTACACTAGCCGTTCTTGTACAACCATTAGCATCAGTCATGTTACATAAGTAAGTTACTCCTACACATAAATTCGTGGCAGTTTGAGAAGTTGAATTATCATGTACCCAATGATAGGAAATAGGCGCTACGCCTCCTACAGCAGTTATATTTGCAGTTCCATCACAATTTCCAGAACAAGTAACATCAGTTGTAACTAATGTTTCTCCTGTTATTCCAGATGAGCTGTTTATAACAACACTTGTAGTATTGACACAACCGTTACCATCTGTAATTTGCACAGCATAAACACCAGAACATAAATTAGTGGCTGTGTTTGTAGTTTGTGAAGGTATACTCCATATATAAGTATAAGGCGCTATACCTCCAACTGGATTAACAATCGCGGAACCATTGCAAAGTCCACAACCTGGTTCAGTAACTACTGGCGTAAAAGTTACAGGGCCTGTCGATCCAATAGTTGCTGGTATTTGACTAAAACATCCATTTGCATCTGTCACAATTGCAGAATAACTTCCTGTACATAAATTGATAGCAGTATTACCAGTTTGGAAATTTGGATCATTCCAATTGATGGTATAAGGTGCTGTTCCACCAGCGATATTAGTTGCCGTTAAAACACCGTTGCAATCATTAAAACATAAATTATTTACCGCAAGTGTTGAAGCTGTTATTGTTGTTAGGCTTGGAATATTATATACTGATACAACAGCACATCCTTGCGCATCTGTTATAGTAGCTGTTTGTGGTCCTGGGCATAAGTTAGTTATTGTAGGCGAATTTGGAGCAACAGGCGACCATGAATACGTATAAGGAGCAACGCCTCCAATAGGATTTAATGTGATAGAGCCATTACAATTACCAAAACAAGTTGCGCTTGCAATAATTTCTTGACCATTTATTGGTGCAGGTTCAGTAATAACAAAACTCGTATCTACTACACAACCATTAGCATCTGTAATCTGCACACTGTATGTTCCTGCGGGTATACTCGATAAATCTTCTGTAGAAACATTATTAGGAGTCCAGCTATAGGTGTAACCAGCACCTGGCGCACCACCTGATACTGTTAAATCTATAGCTCCATTTGTTGCACCATTACAATTTACGTTTGTTAAAACAGCTGTTACCGCAATTGGCGTTGGCCCTGTTAATGTATATGTCTCTTGAACAGAACAGCCATTAGCATCTGTAACTATAACCGAATAATTTCCAGAACATAAAGCGTTAGCAGCAGATGTTGTAGATGTTGAAACAGCCCAACTGAAACTGTATGGTAAAGACCCTCCAATTGGGATAGCAGTTATCGCACCGTTGCAATCATTGTTACATAAAGGATTATTTACATTTGCTGTACTAAATACAATTGGAGTTCCAGTTGTTAAAGAGAAACTTTGAACAGCTTTACATCCTGCCGCATCTGTTACGGTATATGAATAAGGACCTACACAAAGTCCATTAATAGTTGGCGTTGATGCTCCATTAGACCAAGCAGTAGTATACGCTGGCGTTCCTCCATTGATAGTTAATGAAATACTTCCATCACAAAGCCCTGAACAACTAATATCATTTTGAGTAGCAGAAACTATAGGTCCATTAATTGAATTAATAGGGTAAACTTGAGTTTGAGAACAATTACCATCACTAACGGTTAGCGTATAAATGCCTGGCGCTAAATTTGTGATTGAAGGGGAATTAGGTGCTGCTGGTATCCAAGTGTAACTATAAGCTCCAGTGCCACCCGTTACATTTACTGTAATAGACCCAGTACTACCTGAGCAAGAAGATGGAATAATTTGCGGCGTAATCGTAAAATTAGTAGTTGCCCCAATTACTACACTTGCTGTTCTTGTACAACCATTCGCGTCTGTCATGTTACATAAGTAAGTTACTCCAGCACATAAATTAGAAGCTGTTTGTGACGTTGAATTATCATGTATCCAATGATACGTGATAACCCCAGTTCCGCCAATAGCCGTTACATTTGCTGTCCCATCGCAATTGCCTCCACAAGTAACATCCGTTGTAACAATTGTTTCCCCAGTAAAACCGCTTAAACTATTAATAACAACATTTGTAGAATTCACACAACCATTTCCATCAGTAATATCAACACCATATACACCTGCGCATAAATTAGTAGCCGTATTTCCAGTTTGGTTATTAGTCCACGAATATGTATAAACAGGTATTCCGCCAGATGGATTAACCACAATTGATCCATCACATAAACCGCAGCCAGGTTGTGTAATAACTGGTGTAAATGTTACAGCAGAAGAAGAGCTAACGTCTGCTGGTATTTGACTAAAACAACCACTGGCATCTGTAACGATTGCAGAGTAACTTCCTGTACATAAATTGATAGCCGTATTTCCAGTTTGGAAATTTGGATCATTCCAATTAATGGTGTAAGGGGCTGTTCCACCAGCAATATTAGTTGCCGTTAAAACTCCGTTGCAATCATTAAAACATAAATTATTAACTACAAATGTTGAAGCCGTAATAGTTGTTAAACTTGGAATATTATATACTGCAACAAAAGCACATCCTTGTGAATCTGTTATGGTGGCTGTTTGTGGCCCTGGACATAAGTTAGTGATTGTAGCAGAATTTGGAGCTACTGGCGACCATGAATAAGTATAAGGACCAACACCTCCAGTAGGATTTAATGTGATGGTTCCATTACAATTACCAAAACAAGTGGCGCTTGAAATAACTTCTTGTCCATCTATTGATACTGGTTCAGTAATTACAAAACTCGTATCTACTACGCAACCATTAGCATCTGTAATCTGCACGCTATAAGTTCCTGCAGGTATACTTGATAAATCTTCTGTAGCAACATTGTTAGGTGTCCAGCTATATGTGTAACCAGCGCCTGGTGTACCACCAGATACTGTTAAATCTATTGCTCCATTTGCTACGCCATTACAATTTGCATTAGTTAAAACTGCTGTTACTGTAATTGACGTTGGTCCTGTTAATGTATATGTCTCCTGCGAAGAACAGCCATTAGCATCTGTAACTGTAACGGAATAATTTCCGGAACATAAAGCATTTGCTATGGATGTAGTTGATGTTGAAACAATCCAACTATAAGTATAAGGTAAAGCACCACCGCTAGGTATAGTTGTAATAACGCCGTTACAATTATTACTACATAATGCGTTATCAATATCTGGTACACTAAATACAATTGGAGTTCCAGTTGTTAAAGAGAAACTTTGAACAGCTTTACATCCTGCGGCATCTGTAACCGTATATGAATAAGGCCCAACACAAAGTCCATTAATACTTGGTGTAGATGATCCATTAGACCAAGCAGTCGTATATGCTGGCGTACCTCCATTAATAATTAATGAAATACTGCCATCACAAAGCCCTGAACAACTCACATCATTTTGAGTAGCTGTAACAATTGGTCCGTTAACTGAATTAATAGAATATACTTGAGTTTGCGTACAGTTGCCATCAGATACAGTTAAGGTATAGTTACCAGGGGCTAAATTTGTTAAAGATGGAGTATTTGCAGCAGCTGGTATCCAAACATAAGTATAAGGACCACCAGTGCCACCAACAACATTAACTGAAATAGAGCCATTGTTTACTGAACATGAGGATTGAGTAATTTGTGGAGTAATCGTAAAATTAGAGGTCGCTCCAATAACAACACTTGCTGTTCTTATACAACCATTTGCATCTATCATATTACAGAAATAAGTTCCAGCGCAAAGTCCATTTAATGTTTGAGATGAAGAAGCATTATGTAACCAATGATATGTAATTGGTGCGGTTCCACCAATAGCCGTAACTGTTACCGAACCATCACATAAACCACTACAGGATACATTTTGTTGTGTAATGGTTTCGCCAGTAAAAGTAGAAGAACTATTAATAATAACATTTGAGTTAGTGACACAAGCGTTAGCGTCTGTAACTTCTATACCATAAACACCTGCGCATAAGTTAGAAGCCGAATTGATTGTTTGCCCATTTGTCCAAACAAATGTATAGCCTGCTGTTCCACCACTAGGAGTAACTATAGCAGAACCGTCACATAAACCACAATTAGGTTGAGTAACAGTTGGCGTAAATGTTACAGCAGAAGGTGATGTAATTATTGCTGGCATTACGTTACGACATCCATTTGCATCTGTAATCGTTACCGAATAGTTTCCGTTACACAAATTACTTGCTGTAGATGTTGATTGCCCAGCAGGATCTGACCAAGAAAAAGAATATGGAGGTAATCCACCAGCAACATTCGTCGCCAAAATAGTACCATTACAATCGCCAAAACACGTATTATTAGTTGCAAAAGTACTGCTTGTAATTGTAGTTAAACTAGGAAGAATATAATTGGCTACCAATGTACAACCTTGAACATCTGTAATAGTTGCAGTATAAACTCCTGGACAAAGATTAGAAACAGTTCCTGTAGCCGCTGCTGGCGACCATGAATATGTATAAGCTCCTGCGTTTCCACCAGACGGGTTTAATGCAATAACCCCATTACAATTTCCTAAACAAGCTGCGCTAGTTATAATTTCATTATCATCAATCGTTTGTGGTTCTGTTATGACAACTGATTGGAAAAATAAACAGTTATTGGCATCTGCAATTTGTGCAGTATAAGTTCCTGCACATAAACTTGAAATAGAAGATGAAGCAGAAACTGGATTAATCCAACTTAAAGTATATGGCGCTGTTCCGCCAAGAGGATTAGAAATATCTGCGGCTCCATTACATTGTGAATTACAAGTTACATTAGTTGATGTAATTGTTGCTCCGGTTGGTCCATCTGCATTACTTAAAGCAATAACGCTAGTTGTAGAACATCCTGCATTATCAGTTACCACAACCGTATAAGAGCCAGCAGGAATATTTGTAACCATGGTATTCGTTGCTTGTCCAGCTAATATAGCATCTATCCAATTATAAGTATAAGGTGCTACACCATTAGATGCCGTAGCATTAATTGAACCATTAGAAACACTACAAGTTGCTGGTGCTAATGACGGATTTATAGTGATTGCTGGCGGATCGGTTAGGGTTACTGTTTGAATAGCCTGACAACCATTAACATCATTTAAAGTAAGTGTATAAACTCCAGCGCATAAATTAGCTACTGTTTGAGCATTAACCACTGGACTAGCCCATGAATAAGTAAAAGGTCCTGTTCCTCCAATTGGATTTGCAGTAACTACTCCGTTACAACTCGCGTTACAACTAGGATTAGTAAATGATGTATTTGCTAATAAAATAGCAGGATCAGTTAATGTTACCAGGGCTTGGCCTGTACACAAACTATCGTCTGTTACCACAACCGTGTAACTACCCGCACATAGCCCTGTTGGACTTGGAACTGGTCCGCCAGCCGGAATCCAGTTATAGTTATAATTTGGATTACCACCAGTTACAGTGGTTGCAACACTTCCATTACAAACTGCATTACATGTTGGATTACTTACCGTAGCGGTAACCACAATTGGTAAGGGTTGTGAAATCACAAAACTATTTGAACTTATACAACCATTAGCATCCGATACTCCACCTGTGTAGGTTCCAATACATAAACCACCGATAGTTTGTGTCGGTGTAATTGGTGTTGTATTATAATTATACGAATAAGGAGCAACGCCACCAGCAGCTGTAATAGTAGCCGAACCATTGCATTGCCCAAAACATTTCTGATTAATAGAAGTAATAGTAGATGTAAGTGCGATTGGTTGTCCAATATCTATGGTTCCTGTAATTATACATCCATTTGCATCACTTGCACTAACAGTATAAATCCCTGAACAGATATTAACTAATGTGTCGATATTAGATCCTGCAAAAGGTGGCGATGGTGTCCAAGTATAAGTATATGGACTTGCCCCTCCACCAACAACAGCTCTAACTCCTCCTGTACATTGCCCGTTACACAGAACATCTTTTTTATTGAAGCTTAATGTTAATGCAGGAGGCTCCGTCACCAAATAAGTATTTGTAGTGACACAACTATTTCCATCTGTAATGTTAACGGCATAAGTGCCCGCGCATAAATTAGTAGGATCTTGGCCTACACCCGCTGGTGACCAAACATAAGAATAAGGCAATGTACCACCAGAAGGCGTTAAATTTATTGACGCAGTACAAGACGCATTACAAGACTCGTTAGTTACGACACCGTTAGCAATGAGTTGTGTTGGTTGTGCTATATTAATCGTTTGATTGGTAACACAAGTATTAGCATCTGTAATAATAGGTGTTGTAATACCAGCACATAATCCAGATAACACGGTTGTATTGGCAGCAATAGTACTTCCATTTACAGAAAACGGTCCCGTTCCAGCAATTGTAAGCGTTGCCGATCCAGTACAAGCACCAAAGCAAGTAATGGAGTTTGAAACGGCCGTAACGGTTGGCCCTGTAGGATTACTTAATGTCGTTGAAATAGTTTGTGTACACCCTGCAGCATCTATAATACTTAAGGTATATGATCCAGCGCCAATATTAGTTATAGGATTTGATGTAGAGCCTCCAGACCAAGTAAGAGAATAAGTTGGCAATCCACCTCCAATTACCGCTGTAATAGATCCATCAGAAGAAGTACATGTAGATGGGTTACTAGGCGTAAATGTTGCTGTTAATAAACTATTTTCGATGATGGTTACAACTTGCGTTTGAGAACAACTATTTACGTCTGTTGCTGTAACTGTATAAGAGCCTGCGCATAGTCCATTGATAGAAGATGTAACTGCACCTGTGCTCCATAAATAACTTATTGTTCCTGTACCGCCAACTGCAGTTGCACTAGCTGTTCCATTACACAATCCACTACAATTTACATTCGTTTGATTAACCGTTAAAGTAATAGCCGGAGGATTTGTAAAAGTCACTGTATTTGTACTTGAGCAACCTAGGGCATCAGAAACCATAACCGTATGTGTGCCAAAACATAAGCCACTAGCAGTTTGTGTTGTTTGTGTTGGAGCTATGGGAGCAGGTGTCCAGGTATATGAATAAGGCGCTACTCCTCCAACAGGATTAGCGGTAGCAATACCAGTACAAGCACCGTTACAATTTAATGTACTACCATTTGTTGTAATCAAAGTAATAACAGTTTGATTAATTTGAACAGTTTGTGTAGTTGTACAGTTTTTACTGTCTGTAACCGTTAATGTTTGAATACCTACGCATAAGTTATTAGGAGTCGGGCCTACTTGTCCGCCAGGTGCCCAGGAATAAGTATATGGCGGAGTACCACCAATGCCATTAGCAGTAGCTGAACCAATACACACATTACAACTAGGTTGAACATTTCCTATAGAGGCAGTTAAAACAGTTGGTTGCGCAACTGCAGCTACCGTAGAAGCAATACAACCTAATGCATCCGTAACACTTACTATGTAATTACCAGCACATAATCCATTTGCAGTTGCACTAGTTTGAACCGGAGCAGTGGGCGACCAGCTATAAAAATAACCTGCAGTGCCTCCTGTTGCAACCACTGATACGGTTCCATCACAAGAACCAGTACAACTTACTGTTCCGTTAGTTGGGGTTAAAGTTAAAGCAGGTGGAGTTGTAATAGCAACGGTTTGAGTTTTTGTACAGCCAAAAAAATCAATAACGGTAGCTGTGTAAGTTCCTTGACATAAATTATTAATGATATTTCCTGAAGCACCATTACTAAAATTAATCGTATAATTAGGTGTACCTCCTGTAACGGTTGTTGTGGCGATGCCTGTGCATTGAGAATTACAATTAGGATTTGTTGGAACAATACTTACAGTTAAATCAGGAAGTGAAGTAATCGTAATAGTAGCAGATGCTTGACAGCCTTTTGAATCGGTTACAGTAGCAGAATGAACACCTGCACATTGATTAACCTGTGAATTTCCAGTCCCAGATGGGCTCCATGTAAATGTATAAGGCCCAGTACCACCACCAACAACTGTTGAAATAGTTGAATTACAAGCATTGAAACAATTAATTGGAGTAAAAGGTAAAGCTAAGGTAATTGGATTTGGTTGAGTTAAATTGATGGTTTGAGTTCTCACACAATTTAAAGCATCTGTAATTAATAAAGTATAAGAACCTGCACATAAATTCGTAAATGAACTATTTGCCGAAGGCCCAGAAGTTATTGGAGCTCCCGAAGATTGTAACGTATAAGTATAAGGACCAGTTCCGCCGCTAGGCGAGGCAGTGATGGAGCCATTACATACGCCATTACAAGTTGGAGAAACGGTTGTAACATTTGCTGTTATTGCAGTTGGTTGTGTTATTACAAATGTTTGAGTTCTTACACAATTATTAGCATCTGCCGCTCTTACGGTGTAGGTAGCAGGACACAAGCCTGTTACATTTGGCGTTCCTTGGCCAACTAACGGAGCAGTTCCTGGTGTCCAAGTATATGAAAAAGCACCTGTGCCACCAAGCATAGTAGCATTAGCCGTTCCATCACAAGCACCAAAACAAGTAACATTAGTGCTAACAACTGTTAAAGTAGTAGCTGGTGGTTGAGTGATAGTAATGGTATTACTTGATTTACAACCTAACGCATCTGTTACAGTATAACTATAAGCACCTGCGCATAAATTTGTAATCACAGATGTGGTAGGAGCCGCAGGAACCCACGAATAAGTATATGCACCTGTTCCTCCAGAAGGATTAATATTAATTGCACCAATACATGCAGCATTACAAGCTAAATTTGTTTGTGTTGGTGCTGTTGTTAACGTTGGAGGGGATAAAATAGAAACAGTAATTGTTCTTATGCAATTGCCATTATTTGTGACTGTACAAGTATAATCTCCTGCACATAAACCAGTTGCTTGCGAACCTGTGCCGCCACTTGGTGACCAAGAATAGGTAAAAGGCCCTATACCGCCCGTGGCAGTTACAGAGGCCGATCCATTGCATACATTACCACACGTTAAATCTACATGGTTAATTGTTAATGTAACAGCTGGGGGCTGCGTAATTGTAGCAGAAAACGTTGCTGTGCAGGTTTTACTATCTGTAACAGTCATAGTTACAATACCTGGACATAGATTTCCTATGGTTTGCGTAGTAGCTGTTGATGGTGTAGATGCTGCAGATGTCCAAGAATAAGTATATGGAATTGTGCCTCCAGTTGGCGCCACTGCGGCAGAGCCATTACAAGCTGCATTACAAGTAACACTACTACTAGAACCATTAGCTTGCAAAACTGCTGGCTGAACAAGTGTAGTTGTAAACGTGTTCACACAACCATTCACATTGGTTGCGGTTACCGTATAAGTACCTGCGCAAGCATTCTTTAATGTATCACGGGTAATAATATTATTATGTGTTACATTAGGTGGATTCCAATTAATTGACAAAGGAATAGCACCTGTTAAAACAAAAGCCCTAATTTGACCATTACACAATCCATTACAAGTAGGTTGTGTAAAAGAAAAATTTAAAATTGTTGCTGGAGGATCCACCATCGGGACAGGAACTGCTACTTGCTCCCCTAATGAATTTTCAAATAATACTAAATACTGGCTAGAGCAACCACATAGTGTATTTACAGAATAAGTAGTACCTACATATGCCCCTTCAGCTGGAGGCAATGTTGAGGGACAAGCTCCGTTAATCCATTGAATAATATACGGAGAATTACTACATCCAGTTAAATCAAAAATTGTGATACCGTCACAAACGCCCTGACAGGTAGGAAAAACAATCGTAGGAGATGGAACGGCACAAGCTTGCGGTGATATTGGCGTTATACTTACATTAGAAATATTTGTTAGCGATTGTAGTGTAGAAGCAGGAAGATTATTTTTTTGACAAATAATTTTTGATTTTACCGTACTTGTATTTGTAATTTGAGAATTATTGATTGCCAATCCATTAGAAGCCTGAATAAGATTGTTCGATAAATCAATTTGAGAATTAGTTAATATTAACTCATCAACAAGTATTGATGAGTTTTTTAATTTAAAATTTCCAGAAATAATTAATGTTTTTTCAGTATTCAAAACCCCTAATTCAACGTCTGATTGGGAGTTTAAGTATATGTCGTTGTTAAATTTATTGTGTGAAAATTGATACTTTGTTGTAGATTGAGGATTTAAATTAATTTTTCCGTTCAACTTAAAATAAAAATATTCGTTCAAATTAACTGCTCCGGTAATTGTTAAGTCAACATTTGGAGAGCCAATGACATCTATCTTAAAATTTGTGTTTTCAGAAGTAATTGATTTAAAATTAAAGCTGTGTAAAGCATGGATTGTGAAATTTGAAACCGAAGACGCATTATCAAAAATAACATTAGCATTCGATGAAGGAATGGCATCAGCCGGTGCACCACCACTCATATAAGACCAGTGCACTGGGTCGTTCCAATAACCAGAACCGCCAACCCAATACATTGTTTGGGCATTTAAACAACCAGTTACAACCAGAACAATAAAAAGTAGCAGTTTTCTCAACATAACAATTTTTAACTTTTACGAATTTAATGCAGATTAGGTTTCTAAATATAGGAAAATAAGCCTAATATTAACAATTCAACTGTGTGAAACATATGTTTAACTGATTGAACAAAAAATTAACATTCTATGAGCGCTGAAAACCCTTTAAATACTTGGAAAACACTCTCGTCGGAGCTGGTTTACGAATCAGCTTGGATTGCTGTAAATAAACACCAAACAATTAACCCAGCTGGCAAACCTGCCGTTTATAGCGTCGTAAATTTCAAAAATTTAGCTATTGGCATTTTGCCATTAAGTGAAGACGGTTATACTTGGCTTGTTGGTCAATGGCGCTATCCTTTAAATGCCTATAGTTGGGAAATACCTGAAGGTGGTGGGCCATTAGGCGAAGCACCTATCGAAACAGCAGTAAGAGAATTAAAAGAAGAAACAGGAATTGTAGCTCAAAAATTTGAAGAAATTATGCAATTGCATTTGAGTAATTCTGCCACCAATGAACACGCTTTTGTATTTTTAGCTACTGATTTAACATTTGAAGAAGCCGAACCTGAAGAAACAGAAGACTTAAAGGTAAAAAAAGTGCATATCGATGAAGCTTTTGATATGGTAATGAAAGGCGAAATAACAGATGGCATCAGCGTAGCTGCTATTTTTAAAGTGAAATATTTAATTGATAATGGTGATTTAACAATCACAAGTTTAAAATAATATTCGTTCAAAAACGCTCATCTTTTAGCTCAGTATTTTTAACTTAAAATTGTGAAATCTCAGTTTTTTTCTAATAACTCACTCATTATTTTCTAAAAAAACAATGAGTTCTTGAATACTTCTAATACTTTTTAAAAACGTTCCATTTTTGCCAAATATGACTCCATAAGGGCTACCATCTATATGAAGTTCCCTATTCAATTCAACATTAGATAAGCCTTGATAGGAAGTTAATTTCAAATTTATGATGGAATTTTTTAATTCAGAAAAACTACCTTTCTTCAATAAACTTAATGTGGTAATTTTATTACTATAAACATTTGCAAGACTATCAATTTTTATCAAATTCTTTCTATAATCTATAAAACGAGGAGTCCAAAAATACACAAAAAAATAATTTCCAGTAATTGCAGTTTCATTTATTTTCACAAAGGTACTATCACTTCTTAAATAGTTAGTTTCTGGAATTTTTTCAAATAAATAAATATGATTAACAGGATTAACGTTAAAATTTTCGTCAAGATAGATAAGGTTTCCTTGAGGAGCTATGAAATTGACATTAAAAAAACGATTGTTTACTTTAATAACAACTGAGTCTGAAATTAAAACTGAGCTCGGCGTTTCAAATATTTCAAAATAAGGCATATCCCTTTTATTTGAAATGATAATTCTATCAATATTTTTTTCATTAAACAAACCGTTATCATTCTCATCAAATAAGGCCATGCAAATTGTATCTTTCTCAATATATTTTATGCCATACTTAATATTATTATACCATAAAGGAATCGAGAATTTTACATCTATCAATATTAAACTATCAGACAATGCATCTTCAGTGTAGTTACTGTTTAATGGCTGATTGTAATCAATGACATATTCAACCTTCCCTTTTCGGGTCTCTAATTCTAAAGTATATGCCTTTTTTTTCTTATCAATAATAATTTCACTGTTACTAAAATCGAGCTTTCCTTCAACACTTTTATAAATAATTGGTGCCTCTTTCTTATAATTTATTACTAATAAATAATACGTCACTATAATATTTTTATTATTTAATGTTTTACTCGAAAGTTCAACTATTCCTATATCACAATTCTTGATGTTTTTAGGATAAATAATTTTTTGACTCTTAAAATATTCCTTTGTTCTTAGCCTTAATGGTTTGAACCCTGTAATATCCAAGTTTCTATAAAAACTTTGTTTACCAACCGCATTCAGATTAATATTAAAAGAAGATTTTCCAATATTAAAAACATCAATCTGACAAAAAATAAATGAACTTTGAAATAATAAGAATAAAATAAATTTCATTTTGAGTTTGATTAAAAAAATGCTTTCTAAATACAATAGTATAGATTATACATTAATGTTACGAAATTATTACTAGCAATAAAAAAACTAAACGTGTTAGCTATAACTCAATTTAATTACCAACCAGCTATTTCCCAAGTTCCTTGTGAGCGCATCACTTGTTCTACTATATCACGCACACAAGCTTCGCCACCTTTTCTACTTGAGATATACAAACAAATATCTTTTATTTCGTGAGCGGCATCAAAGGGACAAACTGCTAATCCTACTCTTTTCATCACTTCGTAATCGGGTAAGTCATCGCCCATATATAATATTTCTTCCTCTTTTAAATCATGCTCGTTGATATAATCTTTATAGCATTGCAACTTATCATGTTGAGATAAAAACACGTCTTCAATTCCTAAACCATGTAAGGCGTTTTTCACAATCTGGCTATTGCCTCCTGTAATAATAGCAATACGATATCCTTTTTTAACAGCTAATTGTAACGCATACCCATCTTTTGAATTCATGTTCCTCACAAACTCTCCGCTCTCCATTAAAAACACTTGTCCGTTAGTTAACACGCCATCCACATCAAACAATAAAGTTTTGATACGTGTTAATTTTTGTTTGAAATTCTCCATAAAATAAAAATATTAAATCGGCAACTGAGCTAGCCGAAGTTCATTGATTAATCTTGATTTTGTTGTCTCATAATTAAATCAGAAATTACAGTATATACGTGCGATAACTGTTTATCTTGTTTCAATAACTGTAAATGCTTTCTCATCACTAGTTTATCGTTACGCATAGCTGGGCCTGTTTGAGCTTTTGCAGGATGAACGGTTTGTAATTTTTTAAACGACTGCTGCATAATAGGCAACAATAACTCAGTATCTTTTTTACTTAAATTATTCTCAAGCAGTTCAAAAGCTGCCACATACATAGCGTTTGTAAAATTACAAGCAAACACAGCAGCTAAATGAATTTGTATCCTGTTTTTTGAGTCAACAACTTTTACTGTTTTAGAAACAGTACTCGCTAATTGCTTCAATTTTGTTACAGAAGATTTTGTATTCGCTTCAATTAACAAAGGCGTAGTATTCCAATCAATACTTGCACCTTTATAAAAAGTTTGTAATGGGTAATATACGCCAATAGTTTTGGAAACATTTTTCAATACATTCACTTCAACACTTCCAGAGGTATGCACAACCAATCCATTTAATTTTAATGGAAGTAATTGTTTTGCCACCTCAGCTATTGCATCATCTTTAACGGCAACAATATATATATCCGCTTTTTGATGAATGGATTTATAATCAGTAACTAGATCACATTGAAACTGCTTTGAGAATAGTTTAGCTTCTTTTGAATAACGATGATTAAATACTTGAAGAAGGTTAACTTTTGTATTTGATTGAAAAGATTGAGCAATATGATAAGCCACATTGCCAGTACCTATAATTACTATTTTTAAAGGCTGACTCAAAGATTACTGAGCTTTTAATTTGTTTAAACGTCGTCTTTCAATAATAGCAACTATAGTACCTATTACCATTACCAAACAACCAAGCCATAACACATTAATAAAAGGAAACATATAAGCTTCTAACACCACAAACTCTTTTGTGTTACTTACTTTTTCGCTCATTTGAATTTCAACACTTCCTTCGTTTGGATTTATTTTCCAAAAAATAAACTTCAAGCCTAACTCATCTAATACAAATTCGTCTGGCAATACCATGTTTTGTTTTAATATATATTTTGGTGTTGCTCTATAAACTTTACCATTAATATCTGTAGCTTTTAAAACAGCAGTAACAATCAACAAACTATCATTTTTAGAGTACTCATCTTCCGTTAAATTTGTGGTGATACTATCAATTTTTATAATGGCATTGTCTGCAAAAATAGTGTCGTTCATATGTCCAACAAAATTAGTTGGTTCTTTGTAAGCATCTTTTTTAGTAACGGTGTTATCTGCTAAATCAGCATAAGTAATATGGGTATAAATATCATTACTTAAAAAATGCTTCGTGTCAGGATTTGATGCCTGTCCCATACGTGGGTTATCTTGCACCATTGGACTTAATTCAAATGCTTTTATTAATTTACCATTAGCATCTTTCGTAAAATAATCCATGTTAAAAAACACATCAATTCCTTTTCGTTCTTTGCCTTTATAGGTCACTAAATAATTACCCATTGGCAAAGTGTCGCCTTTGGTAAGCACTAAACTTTTTTGCGCATTAAAATTTTCGCCTAAGCTTGCAACGTTCTTTTGAGAAGTGTTTTGAGAAATAGTTTGCTTTTTTGAAGTAGAAATTAATGCGCCTAATAAAATCAATGCAAAACCTATGTGGGCAATAGATGCTCCAGCATGACGCATCCTGCCTTTTAAAATACGCATCCAATAATCTAAATTACAGAACACGGCAAATAAAGCTGAAATAAACAACAAGCCATAAGAAATTAAATTCCATTTATCAATTGATTTTGCTAAAGAATAGTCTTTTAAAAAGTATAAAGGAATTACTGCCGATAAACCAAACACAATGGCTAATATTCCCGACAAACTAATGTGTTTTAAAAATAGTTTTGGGTCCGTTTTTTTATACTTAAAATATTGGGTTACAGCTACCAACAGTAATACGATAATGGTAAATGGTATCATCCACAAATTATAGTCAGCGATTTTTATAGGCGCTTTCTCTAAATTAAATAGTTTATTCATCACTGGAATAGATGTGAAATAGGTAATTACCAATGATGACAATAAAAACACTAATGAGCCAACAAACATCCAAAACTCTCTCGAATACAAACTTTCCTCTTCTTCTTCTTTTGGAAAAAATTTAATGTAAGAATAAATCGTAATAATAAAACTTAGGGCTAACCACGTTAGTAATAAATTAATTTTATACCCAAATGTAATGCCAGCAAACAGCATTAATAAAGAAATCATTACATAAGATACTCGAATTAATTTATCGTGTATTAATAATACAACACATATAAATACGAAAGTCAAAACATAAATCACTAACTGTCCTTGCATTCCTAAATCCGTAAAAGCATGAACTGAACTATTGCCTAAAACACCGCTTCGAGTTAAAAAGGTTGAATACAACACTAATAAGAATGAAGAGATTGCCATTAAGTGCGTCATAAATAATGAACCTCCTTTGTTTTTATTGATGATCATCACATGTCCCGCTCCCACCATCACTAGCCAAGGTACTAAAGAAGAATTTTCTACAGGATCCCATGCCCAAAAACCACCAAAACTTAATGCTTCATATGCCCAAGCACCGCCCATTAAAATACCAGTACCTAAAATCATGATACTAAAAAACGTCCATGTTAAAGCAGGTTTTTGCCAGGTAGTAAAATCACGTTTCCATAAACCTGCTATTGCAAATACAAAAGGAACTAAAGTGGAAGAGAATCCTAAAAATAAGGTTGGCGGATGAATCGTCATCCAATAATTCATTAACAAGGGATTTAATCCACGTCCATCTAGTTTCTCTAAATAGTTCTCCATTTGTACAAATGGCAAGTTTGCGAACTCCGGATTTTCTCTCAATAAAATAAAAGGATTCGTTCCTAATTTATAATCGCCAATAAAAACACCCAACAACATACTAGCGATAAACACTTGCACTAATGCAAAAATGGCCATCGTGGGTGCTTCCCATTTAGCATCAATTGTTTTGCGAAGTATATTTCCAAGTACAACATTCCAAAAAGCCCATAGTAAGAAACTACCTTCTTGTCCTTCCCAAAAGCAAGACATAATATATTGCATAGGCATTTCATTATTACTATGCTGCCACACATACGAATATTCGTAAAAATGATTGAACAACATATAAAACAATGTTGCTGCAATGCCTATAACAGAAATAGAATGAATTGTAAATGCTGTGTTCGCAAATTTCTTCCATTCGGAAGTCAACGTTTCTTTAGCATAAAAATAATAGCCAATTCCAGAAAATAATGCCGCAATTAAAGATAAAACAATGAATGCATTTCCCAACTGTCCTACCCAAAGATGTTCGCCTACATAATTCATTCGTTTGTTATTGTTTTTAAGAAATAAATATTATTTTTTGTTTTTGTCATCCCATGCCATAGCTTCCCATAGCTCTAATTTATTTCCGGCAGGATCCATTATCCATGCAAACACTCCGTTTTCATGATATTCAGGACCCTTAACAACCTCAACATTACCAACTTTTAGTTGCACCAACATTTCTGCCATGTTATCAATACGGTAATTTATCATAAACGAGGAAGTACTTGGCTCAAACCACTTAGTGTCAGCCGGAGCAACACTCCAAACAGTTAATCCTTTATCAGTAGCCAAGTCATTGGGCCATTTTATGATAGAACCGCCCCACGCTTCTAATTCCAATCCTAAGTTAGTTTTATACCACTCTGCTAATTCTTTTGGATTTTGAGTTTTAAAAAACACACCACCTATACCTGTAATTTTAGCCATTATTTTTTATGATTTAAACTTTTGGTTTTCCATCGTTGTATTTACTTGGACACTTCATTAGGATTTCCTCTGCCTCAAATACGTCTCCATTCATTTTTCCTATTAATACAATTTGTTCTGATTTTTGAATGTCTTGAGGAACACTTTTATGAAGTAGCACTTTTTTCTCAATCCCTTTATTATCATACATCATGAACGAACACTGGTCTGCATTAATTTTTGGATCGTATTGCACAGGAACTGTTTTGTTTAATTTTCCAACCACATGATATTCGGTTTCAGGATTAGCACCTGCCTCTGTAAAATCTGAATAGGTTGCGCTACTTTGCAATGAAGTAAAAATAACTCCAATAGCAACTGCAATAACTACTATTCCTAATATGTGAATCTTTTTCATTGTGTTTTTTATTTAACCGCAAAGTGCGCAAAGATATGGCGCAAATTTCGCAGGGCTTTTAATTATTTTTTTCTAGTTTTCTTAATTTCATATCGATGTAAATCAAATAGCTAATCAAACATATAAAGATGATTGAGATAACCGCTATAACAACGTATATCTTTCCTTCACTTCTAAAAGTATCTGCCATTTGTGGTTCAACAGTCGCTTCCTGTGCTATTCCGAAAAACGGAATCAATAAACTTGCAAGTATTAATATAATTTTATTCTTCATTTTTTTTATGAGTTAAAATTGCTAAACGTTTTTTTACATCTAAAATCCAAAGACTTAATAATACCCAACCAATAACGGCTGGATAAAATACCATTCGCATATCGTTGTCTAAATCGTATTTACCAAAAGCAGGATTACCACCATTACCTGGATGCAAAGAATCTGTTAATCGAGGCAAAATCATTATAAATACAAACATCATTACAAAGGCAAAAATATTATACACCGCAGCAATACGCGCACGCTTTAGTTCATCATCAATTGAACTTCTTAAAATAAAATATGCTAAATAAATTAAGATGGCTATGGCAACTCCATTTAATTTTGGGTCTTCAAAAGTCCACCAAGTTCCCCAGGTAAACTTAGCCCACATACAACCCGTTAATAAACCTGGTAAAGCAAAAAATAATCCCGTTTGTGCAGCTTGGTTGCTTATAATATCCGAACGTAAATCATTTTTTGATAAATGCCTAATTGCAAAAACAACTGAGTATCCCATTTGAAATATCATAGCAAACCAGATAGGCACATGGTAAAATAAATTACGGATGGTTTCGTATAAAATATTAAGCTTTGGCACAGGCGCTAACATACCCCATACTAATGTGTATAGGATAAGAATAACCGCTGCTATTTTCCACCATTTTATCATAAACTTATTCTTTCCAAAGGTAATTAAATAATAGCGTTGCCAAAGCAACTACCACAATATTTAGCATGATTAATATGAGAAGGTATTTATAGCTAACACTCCAAGCTAAGCCATCAATAGCATGCTTGCTCAACTTTACAGACACCAATAATAATGGCATTAACACAGGAAAACTCAAAATAGCCATTAAACTAATATTATTATTAGCTTTTGAGGCAATAGCACTCATTAAACTTAACACGCCCGAAAAGGCTGAAGAACTGAATAACAAGGCCAATAAAAACATGCCAAAATCTTGAACCATACTCCCAACAAACCATGAATAAAAGAAAAACGTAAGCATACTTAAAGCCGCCATCAATAGCATATTGTAAATAATCTTACTTAAAATAAAAGTTCGGGCATTATAATAGAGGTAATTATATAAGCCTTTTCCTTTAGTTTCCTGCATAAAACTTTTGCTAGAAACATTAACTGTGATAAACATAAAAATAACCCAAAACAAAGCGTTCCAAACTGCTGGTTGAATTACCTTTTTGAAACATAAAGCCGAAATGAAAACTGTAGCAACTATATAAACTAAAATTCCGGCAAGAGTTGACTTTTGCCGGAATTCTAGTAAAAATTCTTTTTTAATTAGTTGAGATAGTAATTGAGTATTCATTGAGGCGCAAATTTACGCTCAATAACTGAAAATCCCAATTTTATCGCATCAATTGCACATATCCTTTATAAATATTAGGTGTAGCCATAGGAACACTTAATATGAAGAAATACGTGCCATCATTATATCCGCCGCCATTCCAATCATTTTTATAGTTATCCTGTTCAAATATCTTTTTACCCCAACGGTTAAAAATTGTTAAGTTGTTGCTTCCAAGCACTTCTAAATTCTTAAACTTTAAAAAATCATTAGCGCCATCTCCATTTGGAGTAAACACATTTGGAATTTCCAATACAGCATCTACAATATAATTGACAGTATATGAATTGGCACATCCGTTTGAACCTGTTACCGTTAATACAATTGGGAAAGTTCCCGCTGTAGCATAAGCATGATTCACATTTACGCCACTTGATCCATTACCATCTCCAAAAGTCCAAACCGAACTTGTAATAGAGCCAGTAGCAATAGTTGATGTGCTTGTAAAATCAATTAATATAGTTGGTGTAACTGGTGATGGAGGTGTAGAAGTGAAACTTGCCACTGGTATTACATCATCCACAACAGCAATTGTATTAGTTGCTACGCAACCTTGAGCATCAGTAAATGTAACAGTAACTATACCATCCGAACACATTAGAGTTGAATCGCCAATAAAAGCATTGTCATTTGACCAAGCATAAGTAAATGGAGCAAAAGACGATGTTCCTACCGCTGTAATTTCAGCACAATCATTAGGACAGATAACTAAATCTGGAGAAGATAATGTAACAGATGGCGTAGATTTAACAGTTGCCACTGTTGCAGTACCCACACATAAATTTGCATCACGTACTAAAACCGAATAAACTCCTTGGTTAGATGTTGTTGCTGTAGATGCCGTTCCTAAAACAGAAGGAGTCCAAGAATACGTATAAGCTGTTTGGCCACCTGTAACTGTTGGTGTTAATGTCGCATTTGAACCATTACAGAAAACAATAGGTGTTGCCGACATTGCCACTGTAGGGTTTGCCGCAGTAACTACGTTACATGAATTAGAAATAGCACTCACGCATCCAGAAGCATTATTAGTCACTTGTAAGGTTAATACCGTTGCAGTAGAAATGGTTAAAGAACTAGCATTTGAACCATTACTCCATGTGTAAGTATAAGCGCCAGTTGGCGAAAAAGAAACCACCGCTACCGTTGCACTAGAACCTGAACACATGCCAACGTTAGCTGGAATTACAACCGTTGGCGTAGGGTTAATGGAAACATTGATTGATGCCGTTGAAACACAATTATTAGCGGATACCGTTACTGAATAGACACCGCCAACATTAACCGTTGTTGTTTGAGCTGTTGCTACATTTGACCAACTATAACTGGTTGCACCAGAAATTGAAGCTGTTAATGTAGAAGTTCCTGTGCCGCAAATAGAAGCTGGATTAGCTGTAATACCAACTGTTGGCGTACTTGTTGAAATAGTAAATGTTGTAGAACCCGAGCAACCATTAACATCAGTTACAGTAACCGTTCTTACGCCACCTGTTAATGCTGCTGTTGCTGTATTAATAGGGCCAGGCGACCAAGTATAAGTAGCATATGCCGCCATGCCCGCTGTTGGAGGATTTAAAGATAAAGTGGTGCTAGTAGCTGGTGCACAATAATTTAATGGGCCAAATACTACTGGAATTGGATTAGGGAATACAAAAATAGAATCGGAAGAAGACTTAAAGCATCCGAACTTTTTAACGGTAACAAAATATACACCTGTTGTATTAGCCGCGGTTGAGCAGCCATTGGCACCATTACTCCAATACACATTATCAAAAGCTGCGCAATTTGATACTGTTAAAGTTGCGCCTGGTGTAGCACAAACTGTACCTGCTGGCGAAGAAACGATAGACGGTTGCGGAACAGTTAAATTTTCGATTTTAATAAAATAAGTGGCTGATGATGATAAAGGTGGGGTTCCATTATCTGTACCAGTTACTACTACAGTATGAACTCCTGTTAATGTTGGACTAGCTACCACCATCCAAGCATACGTTGTAGTTCCTGCAGAAGTTGTAGTAACACCTAATGGCTGAAAATTTGCTCCTAAAGTTGGGGCGCTTCCGTTTACAGTAATAGATTGTGTGCTTTCTGGAGCTAAGAAAGTAGTTGTATAAACAAGCGTATCTCCTAACGAACAAATTCTTATCGTATCTCCACAAGCAGAACCACCACCAGTTGCATCTTGAATAATTGGAGGTAAGTTATTATTTGTACCACAAGAGTTAAAGAAATAAGATTTATTATCTAAAAATGAAATACCATCATTTAAACCATAAGGACCATCATAAGAAACGCCCGCTTGATCAAAACGACCAATTTGAACGAAATTTACACCATCTCCTTTATTTACACCAACTGTAGATGGAACACCACCAAAGCCACCAACACCTTGAGATGCCGAACCTGTTGTCCATTGCATATCTCCATAACAGAAAGCAATATTATTTCCGTTTGGCAATAATGGATCAGAACCATCCGTTAAAATTAATTGGAAATCGTTTAATTTATCTGTCATTGAACTATAGTAACCTACATTACTCCATTTTACAATTAAAGACGTTGCTGTTTGTTTAAAATACACTAAACCACTAGCCGTACCTCTTGTATCAACATCTCCCCAAAAAGGAGCAATCATTACAAAACTTGGATCAGGAAATGAGTTTGAACTAAATGTAGAATATGAACTACCAAACGATACATTACCATTATTATTAATAAATAAACTATTGTAAGTAGTTCCGTAAAAACAAAAACTAAACCCTAAAGGAATTGAGTTTGACGATCCATCATCATTTCTGTAAGGTGATGTATAACCACTCATAGGAACCAATGTAAATGTAGGGTCAACTGGCACCATACACTGGCAAGCACCTGTACTACTAGTTTTAGCAGCCGAAGCTGAACTTAAAGTAACATCGGCAATTTTTGGATTATTAGATATTGAACCCGCATTAGCAGGGCTATTAACCATTTTATAATTAGCAGTTGGAATTAATTGTCCGTTTGCTTTTAAATTTTGGTAATTTTGCTCAGTTGTTAAAATAGTTTGTGCTTTAACAATTGTAAGCGCAAATAACAACGCAAATAGTAATCTAAACTTTTTCATATGATTTTTGTTTTAAGTCCAAGATTCAAACATAATAATTAATTAATTAGGAATCAAATATCTACACCTTTAAACACTGCTAAATGAATAAACTAATCGTTCTAATATCCCTCATTTCATTAGCTGTAATTTTGTACGCCCTTATTGGCCGAAAAGGAACTCCTACTTCATCTATACACCAATTTAGCGCAAAAAGCCTTGAGGGTGAGCCAGTTAACTTCTCGTCCTTTAAGGGCAAAAAGATTCTAATTGTGAATACCGCCTCCAAGTGCGGCTTCACTCCACAGTACAAAGACTTAGAAGCTTTATATGAAAAGTACAAGGATAAAAATTTTGTGATTGTTGGATTCCCATGTAATCAGTTCGGAAATCAGGAGCCAGGAAGCAGCTCCGACATTAAATCATTTTGCACCAGAAACTACGGCGTTACATTTCCAATGATGGAAAAAGTGGATGTTAAGGGTGATAGCATTTGTGACATCTACAAATGGTTGACTTCGAAAGATAAAAATGGTGTAGAAAGTAGTTCTGTGAAATGGAACTTTCAAAAATATATGATTGACGAAAATGGCTTTTTAGTTGGTAATGTAAATTCTTTAAAAAGTCCTAATTGCGATAAGATTGTCGATTGGATTGAAGGGAAGTAAAGCCCTCATCCCCAACCCTTCTCCCATAGGAGAAGGGAGTGCTTCCCTCTCCATGAGGGAGAGGGATTGAGGGAGAAGGGTCTACCTCAATACTGTAGTGGAATTTGCCTGAATAGTTGGCATAATTAAAATGTCATTAATATTAACATGCGCTGGGCGAGATGCCATCCAATAAATGGTTTCGGCAATATCTTCTGGTTTTAAAGGCACAATGTTTTCATACACTTTTTTGGCACGTTCTTCATCTCCATCAAAACGCACAATACTAAATTCGGTTTCTACCATGCCAGGATTTACTGCCGAAACTTTAATGCCGTGAGGTAATAAATCAATACGCATGCCTTTGTTTAGGGCGTCAACTGCATGTTTGGTAGCGCAATACACATTTCCGTTAGCGTACACTTCTTTTCCCGCAATAGAACCAATATTAATAATATGTCCTTTTTTATTTTGAATCATAATTTGAGAAATATGTTTTGTGACATACAACAAACCTTTGATATTAGTATCAATCATTTGTTCCCAGTGGTTGATTTTTCCATCCTGAATAGTTGACAAACCTGCTGCTAAACCAGCATTATTAACCAACACGTCAATTGCTTTAAAATCTGATGGAATAGAATTAATAGCATCAGCCACTTGTTTTTCATCACGAACATCAAAACATAATTCTAACACATTAATTTTAAAGTCTTTTACTAAGGCTGATTTCAATTCTGCAAGTCGCTCTTGTCTTCTACCTGTAATTATTAAATTATATCCTTGTTTAGCAAACTCCAAAGCGGTTGATTTTCCAATACCCGAAGTTGCTCCTGTAATTAATGCGATCATAATGTGTTTTTATATTTGGTAAAGATAAATATAAAAAAGTAGCCGTGTATAAAAGTTTACTTCAGTCAAAAAATGATGTAAAATATTAAGTATATTTATCCAACTCTTTTTTGAGGAAATTAAGTTTAATGTTCTAGTTTTTGCTTCTCGACTAACACTTCGACTACGTTCAGTGCAACAGCTCAAGTGACAAGAAAGCAAAAACTACTAAATATATATAATATGGCATGTGGTACCTGCTCTACAGGAGATGATAAAAATGGCGGAATCCCCGCAGGATGTAATAATAATGGATCATGCGGCACTGGTGGTGGCTGCAATAAATTAAATGTATTTGACTGGTTAGGAAACATGAGTTTGCCTGAAGGTCAAGCACCCTGCGACGTTGTTGAAGTTCGTTTTAAAAATTCACGAAAAGAATTTTACCGTAACGTCAATAATTTAACCTTAAACGTGGGCGATATTGTGGCTACGGAATCTTCGCCAGGACATGACATTGGCGTAGTGTCTATTACAGGTGAATTAGTGCGACTTCAGTTAAAAAAGAAAAACATTAATTACGCAAGCGAAGAAATTAAAAAAATATATCGCAAGGCTAAACAACAAGATATTGATAAGTGGAAAGAAGCTCAGGCTTTAGAGGTGGAATCGATGTTTAAATCGAGAACATTAGCTCTAAAACTTGGCTTGCAAATGAAAATTAGTGACGTAGAATACCAAGGTGATAAAAGCAAAGCGGTATTTTATTATACGGCCGATGGTCGTGTGGACTTTAGAGAATTAATTAAAGTAATGGCCGACACCTTTAAAGTGCGTATTGAAATGCGTCAAATTGGTGCGCGACAAGAGGCAGCTCGTTTAGGTGCCATTGGTTCATGCGGAAGAGAATTGTGTTGCTCAACTTGGTTAAATGATTTTAGAACAGTTTCAACATCAGCAGCTCGTTACCAACAATTATCATTAAACCCATTAAAACTTGCTGGACAATGCGGTAAATTAAAATGTTGTTTAAATTACGAGTTAGATAGTTACCAAGATGCCTTAAAAGAATTTCCTGAAATTGATAACCGACGTTTAGCTACCGAGAAAGGTTTTGCATTTCATCAAAAGACCGATATTTTTAAACGTGTGATTTGGTGGAGTTATACCAGCGAACCAGATGTATTTATTCCTTTATCGATTGCTCGTACAAAAGAAATTTTTAAACTAAATGCAGAGAACATTAAACCTGCCGACTTATTAGAACCAAAACAGTTTAAAGAATTAGAAATTGTAAAACAACCTGATTACGAAAATGTAGTTGGTCAAGATTCGTTAACTCGTTTTGATAGTTTGAAAAAGAAAAACAACAACAAACCGAAACATCACAACAATAATAACCGCAAGCCTAATCCTAATCAGAAGCCACAAGCAGAGGGCGCTAAAAATAATACGGAGGGCAAGGAAAGACCGATTCAACAGCACAAACCACAAAACCCGAATCAAAATAAACCAAACCCGAATCAAAATAAACCTCAACATAAACCGCAAAATAATGGTCCGTTAAAACAACCACCACAAAAAAATGCGCAACAAGGGCAAGGGCCAAAACCACAACATAAAAAACCAGTTCACAATCATAAACCAAAACCTAAACCTGATGGTAACAGTAATGCGTAATTTTTTTGTGCTAGCAAGCTTTTGTTTGTTAAGTGTTTTATTGGCGAGCTGCAACAAAAATGTAGTGTTTAGCGAGTACACCAAAATACCTGAAGAAGGCTGGAAAACAGAAAACAAATTAACGTACACTGTTGACATTGCAGATAACAAACCCTATCACAATGTGTTTTTAACGGTGCGTCATGCAGATGCTTATCCGTTTAGTAACCTCTTTGTGTTTTTAACCACTACTTATCCTAATGGCAAAATATCGATTGATACCTTAGAGTGCATATTAGCTAATAAAAAAGGCGAATGGCAAGGTGATGGTGCAGGCGATTTGTGGGACAATAAAATTCCCTTGAAACAAAATTTAATATTCCCTCAAGCTGGTAAATACACTTTTACTTTTGAGCAAGGTATGCGTACTAATCCATTACCATTAATTTTAGATTTTGGAATGGTGATTGAGAAGGTTGATTAATTTTTTGAAAACAAAAAGAGTATAAAAATCATCTTTATTTTTCTAAATTAGCCATATAAGGATTTTAAATTCAGCCCTATAGTAAGTTATATGTCAGCGCAGGACAAGTGACATAGAAACTAAATTGCGACAACAAAGTATGAGTTCTTTTAATAACATTTCCAATTCGGTGGCGACAATTTATTAGAAACGAAAATTATTTAGCATCTTGCTGACCGCACAAAACGTATCGACCTAGGCGCAGACAAAGGAATTAAACACCAAAAATAATCATTCAATAATTTTATCATGAAAACACTTTTCTTTATTATAGTTGGTCTATCTCTTTTCAATTGTAAAAAACATAATTGCGAGTGCGTAACAGAAACTCTAAGTCATTTTCCAACGACTACAGTATCTAATAAACAAATAAGCGCAATCTCTAAAACAAGTGCGACAAAAAAATGCGACAAGTACGACCAACAAGGGAGTTATGGAGGTGAAACGACTGATTGTAAGTTAAAGTAATAAATAATAAAGCGCCGAACATAAAACACTCCCTTCTTCGTAGTCAAAAAATCAAGCCTTCTCCTTCTTTGCAAAACTATAATTTAAGCCAACGCTAATTCTTCCTGCGCTTTTTAAATACCCATCTCTTACCTCTTCAAATGCTGTAAATTGCCAGGATGTATTTAATGAAAATGATTTGTAATAAATATCTAAGCCAGGGCCAACAAGTAAAGCATTTACTTGAGAGTTTTCAATCAATTTATTCTTAACCTTTAAACCTTCCGTAAATTCGTAATTTGCTTGCACTGATGGGTAAAACGAAAAATCTTTGTATTGTAGTCTATAAAACACTGAGACAAAATCGTTATGGCTATTACTCAGTTTTTCTTGATACCTATTTTTACCATTGGCTTTATAATTTAAACTGATGCTAGCGCCAAGTTTTTTGGTCATGCACACATAATTGATATACGCAAAGCCATCTGTGCTGCCAGTACCTGGTTGCATTTCAAAAGGTAAGCGGTCGCTATTATTATCATGAGCATAAAAATTACCAGTAGGCAATTTAATGCCAGCGCCTACAATTAATTTATGTCGAATTTTTTTATCGGCTTTTGGCGTCATAGCATGAAAACCCGCATTAAAAGAAATATCTCCAAAACCTGTGTAATGATTATACTCATCGTTGCTTTTAGATTTATTATTAATTAAAGGTAAAAACGCATTGAGTTCCAACCGTTTTAATACAAAATATTTTAAACGTAATTCAAAAATCTTAAACGACTCAAAATCTTTTTTTGAATAGTTACGATTGATAACTTGCATAGAATCTTCCTCGCCGCCATGCATCGTTCGGTAAGCTGATTTAGGAAAAAATTGACTTTGTTGTTGATAGTTTCTGTAGCCATTAAA
>ERZ724520.149-NODE-149-length-37265-cov-17.783553_pt1 | contig 37265 bp, 61 predicted proteins | sample MGYA00376053_ERZ724520 | MGnify/ENA primary metagenome ERZ724520 (study PRJEB28724, sample SAMN07190886) | activated sludge metagenome | isolation source: activated sludge of sewage treatment plant in Hong Hong | place: USA: Christiansburg, Virginia | collected...
TCATGCCCAAGCGGTTTCTACCCAGATTCAAATAGCAGACAGTGTTTGACCTGTTCGGCCAACTGTGTGAGCTGTTTCAGTTCTAGTTACTGCATTATCTGCAGTTCATCCTATCAATCCCAAAACGGAGTCTGTGTTTCATCAGCGGTCGGATGCTCATCGAGCCAATACACCTACAACGGAAACTGTCTGGCAGTCTGCCCCATCGGCACCTACGCCAATGGCCAATCCTGCACCAGAATATGCGGACCAGGGACCTTCTTCTCCAACCAAGTCTGCTACATCTCCTGTCCTTCAGGACTAAGCACTGCCGATGCCTGTGTAGCTCAGTGCCCACCCGGTACTAACAATAACAACGGAATTTGCTCATGATTGATTCATCGATTTCATGCACTATCCATTATTGCCATATTCACTCAAGCTGCCTCTCCTATAATCGCTCAATATAGTTATTAATGTAAACATAATCATAAAAAATTGAAGGATGGGATCATACGGAACAGTCTGCCCCATTCTCGCATCGGCTGCAACTCAAACCACTACAATAAATCATTGCCAAAGCCAAAGTCATGCGTCCCAAACAACCCCTACGATTAAACATCCCTAAAACTGAAATCAATGACCACAGGTCTTTCCTCAGCGTCCGATCAGACCACAAGAAATGCAGAACAGAATAGATCTATCGAAAAGAATCCCTCATTAAAATACGCTAACAATAATAAAAATCTTCAAAACTACAAATAATGCCCATTTACTATTTAGATCAGCACAAAGTAGCAACCGACATCTACAATAGCATCGCCATTCTCCACTACAAAGAGGAACTTTCAGTGAAAGCCACCAAAGAAAACATTTATGCTTAATGGTGAGGAGTTGCCTTGTCCTGTTAAATTAGATGGACAATTGAGGCATGGTTTTACGTTGGGGTGCAGACCAATATCATTTGATACATCTGATGATTGTAGTAAAGTGTTTAATTTTATTAATAAATTATTAACAGACAATACCAAATAAAAGAATCTACCGGAAACGGTGAATAGACCGCCTTACTTAAAAGGCATTTTACTAACTAAGCGGAGAAACAAAAATGTTTAAAAATATGTATAGTGTTTATGTTGTTATGATGGTTGCTGTTATGTTTGTTTTGAGTGCTCCTGCTATGGCTACTGGTGTTTATGCCATCTTTGGTAATGATATCATCCACCAGCCTGGACAGCCTCCTATGATTGACGAGTTTAAGGTTGAGAAAAACTTCAGTACAGAACAATTCTGTAAAGATGCTTTGGCCGCTCATCGTGGTAATGTTGTAAAGTACGCAGAGACAGATACTAATGGTTTATGGATCAATGCGCCAACTGCAACAAAGTTCACTCGAATAGTCAACGCAACATGCCAGAACGTTAAGTAATATCTCCCGCTGGTTTCCTGGTTCCAGTCTAATAAAATCAGGGCTAAGAAAGAAGAGTCCGAATTGCATGTGTGAGTAAACTGGTGGATTAATCACCCAAGAAGCGCGAGCAAACAGCAATGATCTGGTGTATAGAAACGTGATTGTAGAAAATACTTCAGAACTCTTCTTTGTTGGTAGTAAGATAACAACACTCCCTGACTTCGTGGAGCGAAAGTTGTTAGCGTTTCTCCGGCTATACGGAGAATCAACAGATCATGGCTTTATGTCTGTAGAAATACAGCGCTGAGGAGTGGAGGTCATAGAGCCATGAATTGTTGGTGGTGACGCGATAAACCGATTGAAAGGGCTGCGAATATACTCTAATCAATCTTAAACCAACAATTTTAATTAATCTGAATAAATCTAAATGAACGACAAAGTGACGAAAACTGTGGGTAAAAAGGTAATGCCGAAAGGTGGAAGCCGTAAAGGTAAACCAAATAAATCCACAGCGCTTGTTAAAGATATGATCCAGGGCGCTCTTGAAGATGCTGGAGGAAGAAAGTATCTTGTAGAGCAAGCAAGAGAAAACCCAGCAGCTTTTATGGGATTGATTAAGGCTATATTACCGAAAGATGTTAATCTGGGCGGACAGTCAGATAACCCGATTAAATACGAAAACATGAGCGATGAAGAATTAGATAGAAAAATTAAGGAGGTGTTAAAATTATGAAAACGCTAATTGTTGTTATTGTGCTATTGTTGACTGGTTGCGCTTCTACTCCACCGTCCGATAACTGGGGACAGATATTATCATCACCATCAGCGCAGCGCACACAGATTGTTCCTGTATTCATTTACCAGCCACAATCTCACTATCAATATGTCCAGCCAGCTTTCAATCGATTACAGTAAAATAGACAAATCAAAATTAATGCCGTTGCTTGAAGAGAAGCAGCGGCGTTTGCGCGTCTATGCTGCTCGTGACGCATACAGATCAATGTACGACTGGCAGCGTGAGTTTGTTGCTGCAACTTCTAAATACTACGAATCCTGCCTTTGTGCTGCTAATCAGATCGGCAAAACATACACCGGTACTACAATAGATGCAATGCACTTACTCGGAGACTACCCGGATGATTGGGAGGGCCATCGGTTTGAGTTTGCGCCAATGTGCTGGGCGCTTGGTTATTCAATGGAGAAAACCAGGGATCTGTTACAGACCGCCTTGTTTGGAGGTATAGTTGGTGGAGAGTTTGAAGGCGGTCTGGTGCCTAGAGAGAGAATAGTATCAAGGGAAAGTGCGGCTGGAACTGCCAATGCAATGAGAACTGTTAGAGTTAAGCACGTATCTGGAGAGTTATCGACAATCCAGTTCTGGTCATACTCTCAAGGACAACACGCTATCATGGGCGATATTGTAGACTGGTTCCACATTGACGAAGAACCAAAAGACCAGAATATTAGGCCGCAAGTGTTGACACGTACAATCAATGGCGATAATAAGCGTGGAGGAAGGGGTATTTATACGTTTACTCCAGAGAATGGCAGGACAAGCTTGGTTGTGCAGTTTATGGATACGCCATCATCCGCTCAGTTCTTTATGCAAAAGGGATGGGATGATGCTCCGCATATGTCGACAGAGAAGCGTGAAAGGCTGCTTGCTCAGTACCCGGCGCACCAAAGAGATATGCGTACCAAAGGCATACCAATGCTTGGGCATGGGCGCATCTATGATCTCGGAGAGAATTTTATAACATGCGAGCCGTTTGAAATACCTGAGCACTGGTTCGTTATAAACGGTATGGATTTTGGTTATGATCATCCGCAAGCGCATATAAAGTTGGTTGAAGACCGTGATAATGGCGATTTCTATGTTGTCAATGCTTATAAAGCAAGCCAGGTCAGCGCAAATGATGCCTGGGGATCTGTGCGATCATGGGCTGAGGATATACCTACAGCATGGCCGCAAGATGGATTGCAGCACGAGAAAGCAAGGGACGCATCGTTGCAACTACGCAATCATTACCAGATAGCTGGCTTCAATCTGCTGCATAATCACGCAACATGGCCTGATGGTGGCAACAGTGTGGAAACTGGTATATTTGAGATAAATGATTTAATGCGTAAGGGTAAGTTTAAAATCTTCATTGGATTGCGACAAGTTCTTGATGAAGTGTTACAATATCATAGAGATGAGAGCAAGGATGGTAATAACAAAATATCCAAGACAATGGATGACTGCTTAGACGCCATTCGATATGCTTACATGATGCGTAGATATGCTGTAAGAGTTGGTAACATTGGAAACAAAATTAAACCAATTAAATTCCAGGCTTGGGGATAGAATATTTTTCAATAGAAGGAGCAGACATGCAAAGATTTATAGGGACTAAATTAATAAACGCTATACCTATGACTCGCATAGAGTACAACAACCTCATGGGATGGCGATTACCGCTAGATGAAAACGGTGGAGATGATGGCTATCTTGTTGAACACGTTGATGGTGGCAAGGCTAATACCACTCTATACGCTGGTTATGTATCTTGGTCGCCAAAAGAAGTTTTTGATAAATCATATCGGGATATTGATGTTGGCATGACATTTGGCGATGCCGTTGCTGCTCTCAAGCTTGGGAATAAAGTGGCGCGAAGAGGATGGAACGGTCGTGGTATGTGGTTAATTCTTGTTCCTGGAACGCAAGGAGCCAAATTAAAGGAAGGCACCGTATATCATCATCATTTAAATTCTGATTCATGTGATATATTGCCGCACATAGATATGTGGACTACGAACTCAGAAGGACGGCGCGCAATGTTGCCAGGATGGTTAGCCAGTCAATCTGATATGATTTCAGAAGACTGGGTTATTGTGGATTAATCAATTACTGTTTTGCTGATAAATAGAAAAAATGGCGGCTTGCGGATGATCGAAGAAGACTATAAAGAAGATTCGGATTCTGATAAAGAATACGGAAAATTGTCAGTTTACGAAGATCATAAGAAAGTATTGGAGATGTTGAAAGACTCTCAGGATGCTGATAAAGATAATCGAGAAGCAGCGAGAGAGGCGCACTTATTTTTAGATAAGCGTGATGGCCAGTGGGAGCCATACTGGTGGAATGCTAATTCTGAAAGACCGCGTTATACGTTTGATATGACTGGGCCGATAGTTGATATCGTATCCGGCGAAATGGAACAGGCGGAGTTCGCTGCGTCAATAGTTCCTGCTGGTGGTGAATCAACTAAAGAAGATGCAAGGCTATTTGCTGGTATTGTGCGTAATATCGAAGATCAGTCTGATGCTGTAGATATTTACAACATCGCATCGCGTAACATGGTCACTGCTGGGATTGATGGTTGGAAGATCGTGCAAAAGTACATTGATGACGATAGCTTTGAGCAGGATCTGGCTGTTGAACCTATTGCGAACTTTCTTGATTCTGTATGGTTTGGGCCATTTAAAAAGCCTGACGCATCAGATGCAAAGTATTGTTTTGTTCTTGAGTCGATAACTAAAGATGAATACAAAGACAGGTATGGAGAGGATAAAGAATGCCAATCTATTGGAGATAGCCGCGTATCGACAGCTTATATCAACAAAGTAGATCAAGTAACAATCGGCAATATCTTTTACATAAAAGAAGAGCCAAGAGAATTGTTACAGCTTAGATCGGGTCGTGTGATTGATGCTGAAGAAAATGCGGGCGTGCTTGATGAGTTAATCCAGTCAGGCGATGTTGTTGTAAGGTCAAGAATTCGCAATAAAAAAGAAGTTTATTCAAGACTATTTGATGGGAAAGACTGGTTAAACGAAGAGCAGGAGACTGTTTTTCGTGAACTTCCTGTAATACCTATCATTGCAAACTATAAGCTATTTGAGAATAAGATTATCTATCGCGGGATAGTAGAGAAGCTGCTAGACCCTCAGCGCGTGTTTAACTACACTAAATCACGAGAAGTTGAAGAATGCGCGCTTGCACCTCGTGCCAAGTATTGGATGACAGCCAAACAAGTGGCCGGGCATGAAGATACCATCGCTACACTGAACACAAATGCTAATCCTGTGCAGCTATTCAACGTTGACCAAGAAAACCCAGGCCCTCCTCAGCAAAATGGTGGAGCGCAAGTTAGCCCTGGTCTGGCAACGCTATCTCTTGATATGCGTACAGTATTTCAGCAATCTGCAAGTCTGTTTGCTGCATCAATGGGAGATAATCCAGGGTTGCAGTCAGGTGTTGCGATTAAGCAACTTCAAGACAAGGGCGACACTGGCACTATAAAATACTTCAAAGCGCGTGAGCGGGGTATTGCCAGAACTACAAGGATATTGGTTTCAACAATCCCTAGAGTGTACAACAAAGAGCGCCAAATGAGAATACTCGGCGAAGATGGTTCTGTTGATGTTAAGACTATCAACCAGCCTGTATTCGATCAACAAAGTCAGAAGATGGTTATAGTTAACGACCTGTCTAAAGGTAAGTTTAGCGTCTCATGTTCTGCCGGCCCATCATTCAAAAATAGGCAGCAAGAGACAGTGGCAGCCATTACAGAAATTGCTCAGGTTGATCCAAGCGTCATCCAAATGGGATCTGATATACTATTCAACAACTTGTCCTCTCCTGGAATGGATTTGATAGCTCAGCGTAAACGACAACAGTTATTTATGGCCGGGGTTATACCGGTTGAGCAAATGTCTGATGAAGAAAAACAAAAAATGCAACAGATACAAAGCCAGCCGCAACAACCAGATGCGGCAACATTGTTAGCAACCGCTGAGATAAACAAAGCACAGGCTCAGGCAGATAAGGTAAGAGTTGATGCAGAGATTGCTCAGAGTAGTGAGGCTCGTGCTAATGCGCTTGCTAATGCTAAAATTGAAGGTGATGTACAGAAATTTATGCTTGAAAAGTTCTTGAAGCTTGAAGATCAGCGTATTGAGCAACAAAAATCTATAATTGAAGCACAGAATACAATGGCGAGAACATTGGAAACTATCAAGAATGCAATCGGTGCGCCACAGATCATAGGTGACACTAATGTCGAAGCATACAAAAAAGCCGCTGACTTAGTTAATCAATCGCTGGACATGTAATAAACCGCACGTGACGGTATCACGGCAACCTTAGCAAAGGACTCAAATGGAGCGAGAAGAAGAACTGCAAACGACTTATGAGGAATTAGTCGAAATTCCAGAAATGGTGGCTGCCAAACCAGTTCCGGCAGATGAAGAAGCAAAAGACCCTGCTGGATTTACGAAGCGTATAAACCAGAAGCATTTTGAATTAATGGAAGAGAAGCGGGCGCGTGAAGCTCTTGAAGCTGAAGTGATAGCGCTCAAATCAAAGATACCAGATATTCAAAAGCCAACAGTACCATCGCTTCCTGATCCATATGATGATGACTTTGATGCAAAGATGTTGCAACGTGATGAAGCAATTAAGCGTGTTGCAGCATATGAGGCACAAGAAGAAATTAATCAAAGCAGGTTGCAAGAGCAGCATCGCTTGCGGCAAGAGGGTTTTAATAAGACTTTAGTGGAATCTGTAAGAACATACTCAGATAGGGCGAAGAGTCTTAACATTAGCGAGAATGAATTAAAAGTTGCTGGGCAAACTGTTGCGGCGTATGGGATTCATGATTCAGTTGCAGAATTTATCCTGCAAGATGAAAAAGGCCCTGCCATTACCGCACATTTGGCACGTAACCCAGACATGCTCGAAACAATATCAAAGATGAATCCTATTCATGCTGCTTTGTATATTGCGAATAATGTTAAACCTAAGCTGCTATCTGGAAAAACTGAATTGCCTGAACCGGCTGAAACTCTCGGAGGCGGTGGAGTCTCGAAGCGTGAGCGTGGGCCTAAGGGCGCAAAATTTGAATAAGGAGACTTAAATGTCTAACCAATTTGCAGTAAATACGAAATTAATGAGAGTTTTCACCGAAAAGTTTGAGGCCTCTCGTGTTCATTCAAAAAATGTTGATACGCAGTTATTGGCTGGCAAGTTTAACGCTGAGTCAGGTGATACTGTTGAGTTTAAACGCCCTCCAGATTATACAACGACAAAAACCGCAGCGGGTGACATCACCGGAGTGCGGAAAGATATCGTTGTTGGAAAGGCTAAAGGCGTGGTGCAAAACTACTACACAGTTCCAATTGAATGGAATGAAGTAGACGAGGCTCTCAAGATGGATCAGATTGATGATCTACTAGCTCCAGCTGCCTTGCGTATAAAGACCGATCTTGAGCTTGACTTTGCAGCATTCATGATGAAAAACACCGCGTTGCTTGCAGGGACTCCTGGTACTCCGGCTACAACATGGGATCATATCGCAAAAGCTGGCGCTGTAATGAGTTCTCATGGTGTACCGGCTAGTGATGATTGGATATATACAGTCAGCCCTTACACTCAAGTTAAACTGGCTAGTAATCAGCGTTCGTTAGGTGCTGGTGCAGGAGAGTTAATAACTCAAGCGCATCAAAAGGCTACAATTACCGCCGGGTATGCTGGGTTTGATCGCGTGATGACTGCCACAACTTTGCCGTCATACACAACTGATGCTGCGGCTGACAGAGTTGGTACTCTAACAGCGAACCCAGTTGTTACCTATACGGGCGCAAAGGATACCATGACGATGAGTATAGCCGTCACCGCAATGGGAGCAAATGCTGTTGTGGCTGCTGGTGAAACTGTACAGATTACCGGACGGTATCGTAATAACCTGGCAACACGTAGACCCATAGTAGACGATACCGGTGCTCATGTTTTATTCACTGGTACTGTTACCGCTGCCGTAACTTTGGGCGCAAGTGGTGAGGGTACTTTGGTAATCACTGGCCCGGCAATTTATGAAGCATCGGGGGCATTTAACACAGTTTCGTCTGCTCCTGTGTCTGGTGATGTTGTTACTCGATTAGGATCTGCTGGGGTAACTATTCAACCAAATTTATTCTGGCACAAAAAAGCTTTTTCTATTGGATCTGTACCAATCAAGAAACTACATGCCACAGATTCACTAGGGACAACTGAGGACGGGTTGCAATTCAGAATGACTCGTTATTCAGATGGTGATGCGAATAAACAAATTCTTCGTGTAGATTTTCACCCTGCATTCTCTTGTTTGAATCCGTTCATGGCTGGTCAAGGATTCGGTAGCTAATAGTTAACAAGCAGCCCTTCGGGGCTGCAATCACATGGAGTATACAGAATGAGTAAAATTGTATGGGTTAAAGCATCAGGGCAAGAAGTAACTACAAATGATCTACCTGCTAACATCGAAGCGGCAAAGGCGTTAGGGTGGAAGATTAAAGAAGAACCAAAAAAACCAGAAAACAATAAAGACAAGTAATCATGGCAACAGTCGCTCAGGTAGCAAAAGCATCATTACAAAAGATACTGGTACAAACTTCTGAGGCAGATTTAGAGCCATCAGAATATCAGGATTTTATCTTTGCTTTAAACAACTACATGTTGGCGTTAGATGCTGACGGTATAACACTTGGCTATACGGTTGTATCTGGCCTGGGCGACAACGTTACAGTACCTACCGGTGCGTTGCGTGGAATCATTGCTAATATGGCCATAGAGGTTGCTCCTGATTACAGCGGACAAATAACGGACGGGTTACGTCTGGCCGCTGATGAAGGGATGAAGACCATGCGAAAACTTGGTCAATATATTGTCGCTACTGAGTTTCCTGGTAATCTGCCACGTGGTAGCGGAAATTACACAAACAATCAATATACCTCAAGTTTCTACGAAGATTTAGAAGCTGAAATACTTGCTGAAACAACCGGCTCAATCGGACTGGAGACAGGCACACCATAATGACAAATCAAGCGCGCGGAAGAAAAACAAGCGGGTTCCCTAGTTCAACAACTATTCCATCAGATGCAGTTATCAGCTTTATTAGCGGCGGGGTCAACTATCAGATACCGATTGCGGACTTTGAAAGTGAGCTAGGTGTAACAGGTACGATTGTTCAGGATGGCGATGTAACAGGGGTTCCTGTGCTTGATACGCAGGGATCTGTAAACAACATGAGAAACATTGAACCAGGCCCAGGTATTGCAGCTTCCGTATCGGCACAGAACGGCATAACGATAGAGCATAATTTTCAAGCTGGGTCTGGTGGTGTTCCGGTATTAACTGGTGCTACAGATGCCAGCCCGATGATTGGCGATATAGTAGCAGGTGATAATATTACCCTTACCGCTGTCGCTGGCGGCGTAAAGGTTGATTGCACACAAACTCCTGTATTGCCTACGAATTACGTTATTGTTAACTCAATGGATGATTTCCCGGCTGCGGCTGCTGGTGTTCGTACATTAGTTGGTGATACGTACTACTACATCACAACAAATCTAAGCACATCAGATAGGTTTGATGTAAGCAACAATAACATAGCAATCAAATCAGCTAATGATGTGCAGTTTTCGCAATTAACGTATTCCGGCTCCGGTGACATGTTCACCGGATCGAATGCTAATTTTACTATATCTTCATTAAGTTTAAATGCGCCATCAGGTAGGCTGTTTAATTTCACCGATACTGCCGGAGTATCTCTGCTTAACATCAAAGATGTAACAGTGCCAAGCTGCAATAAGATTGCGTTGATAGCTGGTGCATCATTTGGTGAAATACGTGTTTCTGGTTTTAATGTTGTGGAAGCGGTAACGGATGGATTTGATTTTGGCACAACAACCATAAACAAATTCACCGCAATAGAATCTACATTTAAAATATCAGCCGGGGCACTGTTCAAGTTAGCAACTGCGGTATTCACTGACTTTAGATTGAGCGGGTTAAATGTAAATCTTAATGGAGCTGGCGTTTATCTTATTTCCGGCGCCGCGTCTTCTGCTAATATCGCATCAGGATCACTCGGCACTGTTCAATCTGTCAAAACAACCGGAACCAGCACAACACCTCTAAGCACTGTGTCATCTACTGACTTAAGATGGCAATTCACAGCTAATAGTAAGATACAGGACACAAGGCCAAGTGCTTTGGCACACATAACACTAAATTCAACAAATACCACATTCTCGGCGGTTGCTACACCAGTTATTGCAAACGGGTCGACCGCTTGGGTTGATGGCGGAAAAACAGCTCACTTCACTATTAGCACTGCTGGGCGTGTTGCGTATGTCGGAGAAAAGGACTTTAACGCTTCCATTACCATATCAGCGTACATACAATCAGCGGGAGCGGCCAAAACTATCTGCGCGTACATAGCTGTTAATGGGGCTGTCATAGTAGGATCACAATGCAGATCATCTGCCGGAACAACGCCGACAACATTTGTTGTGTCATGGCAGAAGGTTTTAACAACTAATGATTATATAGAGCTATGGATTGAGAATCAGATAGATCTGATAAGTATGCAGGTCTATGATGCCTCGATAAGGGTTTCTTAATGCCAATAACTCCGCTACCGATTGCAAACGGTCACTATGTAAGCGACAGCTTGCCGCTATCTGCTCAACAGTGCGTCAATTGGTATCCAAACATAGAAAAAGTAACTCCGGTATTAAGCCAAGAATCTCTTATTGGTACACCAGGAATTAAACAGGTGGCAACATCAGGAACCAATAATCAACGCAATCGTGGTGCGTGGGTGATGGCAGGCGTTCCTTATTTTGTGAATGGTGGCTTCCTGTATAAACTTGAATCGGATGGTGGAACGTTAACGAATCTAGGCGCTATCAGTGGATCGGGTCGCGTATCACTGTCAGACAATGGGACGCAATTGTGCATAGTTGTCCCTGGTGCGGTTAGTTCTGGGTACATATATGACGGGTCAACATTAACGCAGATATCCGATGCCGATTTTACTGCTAATGGTCAACCGCAATCAGTTGTGTTTATAGATGGATACTTCCTGTTTACAACCGATAGCAAGAAATTCATCATTTCAGCATTGAATGACGGATTGTCATATAACGCGCTAGACTTTGGTCGCAGTGAGGCTGACCCGGATAATATCGTTGCGCCGTTCGTGTTCAAGAATCAGCTTTATATATTCGGATCACAAACAATTGAAGCATTCCAGAATATTGGAAGCGCGGATTTTCCATTTCAAAGAACCGGTTTATTCATTCAGAAAGGTCTTAAAAGTCAGTTTGGCATATCAAGTGCTAGTAGCTCATTTGTGTTTATCGGCGCAGGAAAGAATGAATCTCCTGCTATATGGGGATTGGATGGTAATGATGTCGTAAAGATATCGACAACAGCCATTGATTCATATCTGCAAACATTAACAGAAAGCCAGGTAGCAGAATGTTTTTCTTGGTCGTATGCTCAGAAGGGCGCTTACTTCATAGGATTCTCTTTTCACGATACCTGTTTTGTATTTGATACGATATCCGGCAGATGGCACGAGAGAAAATCGCGGATTAATAACGAGCCCGTGTCTTATCGAGTATCCTCTATTGCCACAGCATATGGCAAGGTTTTAGTTGGCGACTCGCAAGATGGAAGGATCGGCTCGCTAGATCCTGCGACATACAAAGAGTATGACGAATCACAAGTCAGGATAGTTTCAACGCAGCCATTTCAAAACAATATGCAGCCGATATTTTTACCTGAGATTGAATTGGTTGTGGAATCTGGTGTTGGTAATTCCGAGGTATCAGATCCTCTGATATCACTTGAAATAAGCCGCGATGGTGGAAAGACATGGGGATACCCAAGAACCAGGAAAATAGGTAAGATCGGTGAATACAGTAAGCGCGCGATATGGAGAAAGAACGGCAGGACTCCCAGATTCTTTGTGCTTCGATTTACATTGAGTGATGCTGTGAAACCTGTTATAATTCAACTGAATGCTAATATATTGGGCGGTTAGATGCCTCAGAACCAATCAAAGCTGAATTTCTCAAGCCCTCTTGTTAATCCTGACGGCACAGCTACTCAATACTTCCAAAGATTCCTTATTCAATTATCTCAAGGCATAGAGATAGTTTCCATCGGCACACCAGAAGCAGTCATAGAAGCCCCGCAATATACTAAGTATATTGACGAAACAATGCCATCCGCTCCGGTAATGTATGTAAAAATGCTGCCTGATGTCGGCGGTGATCGCAAGAAAGGGTGGTATGCAATATGATCGTTACCAAACGAATATACAACAAAGAGTTAATAAGAAGCATAATCCAGATGGATGAAATTTGGGATTGTGTTGCAGAAGACGGACAAGCGAAAGAGGATTTCGATCCTGATGTCGATAATGAATGCTGGCTCCTAATGAATAACGAAGATGCTATTGTAGCTCTCTATAATTTTCATGGTGTAAATGGCGTTACAGTACAAATTCATGCTCATGTAATACCTGCATATAGAAAAGAATACAGCAAGCAAACCGGCAAGGCTGCCTTGGATTATATTATTAAGAACACTGGTTATTACAAGATAATTGCAGTTGTGCCGGTGCTTTATAATAACGTTAAGAAGTTCTGTGAATCATTCGGGTTTAAAGAAGAAGGAGTCAACAGATTAAGCTATCAAAAGAATGGCGAAATAATTGATCAATGGTTGCTTGGACTTACTAGATGCGAGTATCTAAATGGCTAAAATAGTTAAAGGTGTATTTGGTGGCAATGACAAAAGCGCACAAAAGGGGCAGATTGCTCAGAATGCTGCGGCAACAACATTCATTAAAGACATGGGCACTCAAGGCCGCAACGATATGATAAGTCTTGCGCCATCCGCTGAAAATAATAGAAATTTAGGTTATCAGGCTGCTCTTGATATATTTTCTCAAACAGTTCCAGGTCAGATAGGCGCTTTTACTGCTGGCAATACGGCCGCACAAGCTGCTATCCTTGGTGGTGATCCATCTATCACAACAATCAATCCAAACACATCATTTAGCGCACAACAACTTCCGCAATTTACAAGCATTGTTGATGCTCTTCAAGGCGGAAGCTTTGAGACTAAAAACAAACTCGCGAACATCAAGACGGATGCAGATTTATTACTGGCGGCATCGAATGGAGATATCCCAGGACTGAACCCTGCTGACCGTGCTTGGTACTCAAAACTTTTACAAGAAACTCCTGGTTTTGCACAATCGTCTAATTACGTTACAGACCCAAATGCAGCTCTTGGTAGCGTAACTGGTAATGGTAGCGGATTAACGCCAGAGAACCAGCTTAAAATGCAAACACTTCTCAGAAAATACGCGGGGATGATTTAATGGCACAAGCTATATTCGGCCCTGGTAATACTGGGGTTACAAATGCAGATATTAGCGCATTCCTAGCCACTCCTGGATTAACTCCAGATCAGATAATTAACGCCATGAACTCAAGCGGGGTTAGCCTTGCGCAGGCCCAGGCTGCCGCTCCTGGTGATTCACGGTTATCGAATCAGACCGCATTACCTTATCTGGCTGGCATTGGTATTACTCCACCAGTCACAACAACACAAACGCCTGTTGCTGGTGCTCCGCAAACTGGGTTGATAGGATCTGAGGCGGCATTGTCTGGCGCGCTAACCGGATCATTAGATGCGCTTCAGCAAGGCAATGCGCAAGCTAATCAAGTATTGCAACAAGGAATTTCTGCATTAGACCCATTTGTTAATTCTGGCCGGTCGTCAGTAAATCTACAGGCCGCATTATCTGGCGCATTAGGGCCTGAAGCGCAAGCGCAAGCATTTGAAAATTTTAACTCAAGCCCAGGTCAAGAATTCCTTCAGCAGCGCGGCGAGCAAGCTGTATTGCGTAATGCTTCGGCCACTGGTGGGCTTGGTGGAAGCAGAGTATTGCAAGAACTGCAACGGCAGGGCATAGGGTTCGCACAACAAGACTTTGCAAACCATTTTGATAGGCTTGGTCAAGTATCAAATATGGGATTAGGTGGAGCAAATATCGCATCAGTCCTTACCGGACAAATGGCTAATAATAACTTTAATTACGGAAACAATGCTGCAAATCTGTCATTTAATACAGGACAATCTGTAGCTGGTGGGCGCACAAGAGCCGGTGAAATGTTGGCCAATCTTAGCAATCAACAAGGCTCGGGAATATCTGACATTATCAATCAAGGCGGCAGCAACCTTGCTCAATTACTGGCTGGATCTGGTGAGTTTAGTGCTAACGGCCAAATGACATTAGCGCAACTTCTCGCAAGCCTTGGAATGCAGCAAAGCGGTCAAGTGGCTGGGCTTGGTGGTGTACCAGGTGTTCAGTACACGCCGGGGGTTCTTGAGGGAATTGGTAAGTTCGCCTCAGGTGTTGGTGGAGCAATGGCAGCATTTAAAATGCCATAAAGGATAGGTATGGATAATATAGACGGCGGCTCTACACAAAGAAGCATGGGTGATAAGATTGCCTTGGCATTGCAAGGCTTCGGTGCTGGAGTGCAAGGGCAAGGCCCATACTTCCAACACATGCTTAACCAGCAAGAACAGCAATTAAGCGAAGGCCGCAAGATGGCTCTCATTCAAGATGCTTATACGGTTCAGCAGCACTTGCAAAACGGGAATATACCTATTGCGAGAGCAACGCTTTTAAATAGGCTGCAAGCCATTAAGAAGCTTGGTGGTGATCCATCGGATACTATGGGCGTGTTACAAAAAGTTGAATCCGGTGATATACCAGGGGCACTTCAGGACGTGTCAACGGTGGTTAACTTTGCTCAGGCTAAGGGTCTTCTTAAATTGCCTAAAGGTCAGCAGCCGCAGCATTCTATTGTCAATGGGCAGGTTGTTACATTGGATCCAACAGGCAAAGCAACTGCTGCTCCTATTGAAGGATTCACTGCTCCACAACCAAGATCGCAATTACCTAAAACGCAAATAGTTGACGGGCAGGTTGTAACTATTGATCCAACTACCGGACAGGCTACTGCTGCACCTGTGCAAGGATTTCAAAAAGACCGCACAGATATTAATCTTAGAATGCGTGATCAGAGTTTGCGTGAGAGGCAATTACAGCTTCAAGAGCAATCAGAAGCAAGGCAAACCAACAAATTATCTTCTGGACTTGAAAAAGCTTTGCTTGATTCACAAGACCAAACAGTTAAGTCTCAACAAAAATCTAATAAATTCGATGTTCTGGCGAATGATTACGAACGCTTAAAAATTGAAGGCGGTTTAAAATCCACAATGACGGAATCATTAAAAGCCGTTCTTGGTTCTCAGGATGCTGTGTCAGAATTTAAAAGACAAGTTAATGAAGTAAGGATGTCGGAGGCAATGAAGATGCTACCTCCAGGAGCTGCTTCTGATGCAGATATTAAGTTGGTTTTATCGAGTCAGCCAAAAGAAAACGCAAGCCCTGAGCAAATAGCCTCTTACCTTAGAGGCGCTGCTAAGGTGTCAAGGTTTGAGGCTGGTTTCCATCAGTTTAAGGCTGATTTCATAAGCAATAAAAGCACAGGGAAAGGGTTGAACCAAGCTTGGCGCTCAAAGATCAATTCTCCAGCATTGAAGCGCGATATATCTTTGGGTGAGCTGTACGAAACTGCACAGAATAGAGGCACTACACCTGAAGATGTTGCAAACCAATTGGGCATTAAAGGACCTCTTTACTAATGGCTGATTTACTAGATGAGTTAGGCGGTCAATCAAGCGAGCGCATAGGTGGTAATGTGCGACGTATTGGTGGAGATTTGTTAGATGAGGCTGGCATCAAGTCTAGTAATTACGGCATGCTGTCTAAGAAACTCACTGAAAAACAGGCTACAGAAGATCACTCGAAGTTGCTTGATCAGATCAATAACGACATGAATGGATTCCAAAAGTTCCTTGTCGGTGCGGGTCGTGGCATGGTCACAGTTGCGCGCGGTCTTGGTCTTGCTGAGCCAGAAGATCCGGTTACTAAAGAGGCGTTTGGAAGGCTATCAAAAGACAGTATAGCAGCAACAGCCGGTGAAATAATTGGTGAATCTGCGCCATTCTTGGCTGCTGCTCCATTGGCTGGCGCCGGACTTACTACATCAACAGGTGCGGCATTAATACCAGCCGCAAAGACTCTGGCAGGAAAGGTCATCGGTTCAACAATCTTAGGAGCGACACAGGGTGGAGTACTCGCAAGCGGGAAAGGCGGCGATGCTGTTGAAACATTGGCTGCCGCTGGTGTCGGTGGCGCTGTTGCAGGTAGCATTGAGGCTATCATCCCCGTGCTTGGTAAGCTTGGCCGTGCGGTATTCACTAAGTTAGGGAGAGCGCCTAAAGGGCCTTTACTTACACCCGAAGGAACACCAACACCAGAACTTCAAAAAGCATTACAACAAACTGGAACTTCGTTTGATGATTTGACCAAAAACGCATTTGCGATAGTTAATAAACCTGGAGTTGATCCAGCACAAGCAACAAGGGCTGCGCGTTTTGAATCTCAAGGTATCCCGGCAACTGCTGGAGATATTACCCAAGACTTTGGCAAGCAAGCTGCCGAACAAAGATTGTTGAATCAGGCAGGAAACGAAGCATCAGAGCCGCTAAGACAAATGAAGTTTGCACAAAGCGAAGCATTCAAGGCTAAGGTAAATGAATTAGTTGATAATCTTGGCGTGCCTGATGATGTTGGAGAATCTGTTAAAAATGCTCTATCAGGTCGTAAGGATCTGCTGAGAGCAGAAAAGAACGCGCTTTATAAAAAGGTTGCTGAGACTGCGCCGGAAGTTGCTAATATTCCTATTTTTACAGATACCATAGCTGCAGCACTTCCAGACAAAAAGGCAATGCGCAGACTTTCGGATTTATTAGGTAATCAGGTTTCGGCGGTAGAGAAATTATTAGTTGAGTTTGGTATAGATAAATCAGATGATGCGGTTTCAGCTTTCAAAAATTCAGGACGCGAAATAACGCCCTTAACTATTGGTAATTTTGATGATTTCAGATCATTCATAAATCGTATAGATAGAGCGGACCCTACCGGAGCGGCTAGCGTTATTATTGGCCCTATACGTGAAGCATTAGATAATGAAGCGGAGCTAGTAACTAAATCAATTGGTGATAAAGCATCAGGTAATGTGCTTGACACGCTAAAACAAGCAAGGCAAACAGTCAGAACGCTAAAAACAGAGTTTTCGCCAGAATCCATAACAGGAAGATTGATTGGCGTTAAACGCGATGGAGTTACGCCGGTTATTGAATCTTCAAGAGTTATAAGAGAACTAATAAAGCCTAATGCAATTGGAAATGTCGGTACAGGTATAGAGAATTTGCAGCGCACATTAACAAGCTTGAGAGCATCAGGGCAACCAGGACAGAAAGCTATTAAAGACTTGCAAGCGGCTACAGTATTGCACGCTCTTGAGGCATCGTTAAAATCAACATCACGTAAAGTAAACGGCGTTGAAACTGTCGGTGGCGATCAGTTCGCAAAAGCACTTAATACAATAGGCGATGACAAGTTAAAAGAAATATTTAAAGGCAACGAGAAGATGCTCTCACGCTTGCAGAACTTGAAACAGACCGCTCTTGATATGTCTCCTGCCGCCGCTGCTACGCCCAAAGGATCGGCCCCGGTAATACTTGATATTCTTAATCGTGCTGGTAGCTTGCCAGCTTTAGCAGCATTCAGGGATGCGGTTAACTTCGTTGTTAAGGCTGGATCTGATGAGAGAGCGGTGCGTAGAGCAATGAATGCAAAGCCAGCTTACAAACAAGTTATAACCACATTTGAGCGAGATTTTCCGGCGATAGCTTCGGCTCTTGGTGTTTCTGCTGTTGTGCCCAAAATTACAGAGGATAAAAATGAGTAGATTCGGAAGTATCGGTAAACAGTATTTTGATGACTCTGGGGATCCACTGATTTCCGGCAAGCTGTTTTTCTATGAGTCTGGAACAACAACACCAAAGAATACGTATTCTGATTCAGCGATGACTATTGCTAACGCAAATCCGGTGATCCTTACTGCAGCAGGAAGGCAACCAAATATATTCTTTTCTGGTATTGCGAAGGTAATTCTAACTAAAAGCGACAGCACACAGATTGAGGTTAGAGATCCTGAGGGCAGTCTTGATACCGGTAACTTTGAGTTATGGAATAACTTCCGATCATTTGATCAATATGAAGTTGTTATCGGTTCAAACGGCAAATATTATGCTTCAACGATAGCGAACAACTATCAGAATGATCCGGTTACTGTTGCCACTACATATTGGGATGAAATAGAATTTATAAGGATTTGGAGCCAGTATATAACCTATCCACAAGGCTGGATTGCTAAGGGGCCAGACGGCAAGCTGTACAGATCAAAATCCAACTTAAATTTGGGTAATACTCCTAATTCTAGTCCGGTTTATTGGGACTCTCTCTACGCTAATGTTGGTGATCATGTGATCACTGCAAGACAGGGCAACGGATACGGATCAACAAACACAAAGCGGCGTAGATACTCAGTAATTGAGACTAGCACAGGCACAGAAATGACATATGTTAATACAGCAACATTAGGCTTCCAGATAACTATTGTTGGCGCTGGATTGTATGAATTCATCATCCGCGATGCTAGGGCGGCTGGGTCGGCTTATTTTGGCATATCAAAGAATAGCGCGCAACTAACTACAAATATTGATTCCATTACGCAAACGGATATTGTTTGCGCTGGAGGTAGCGGAACCCAAAGTAATGAACTAACCAGAACAATATTATGTGCTCCTGGGGATGTTATCGGGCCGCATGACATGGGGACTATGGATTCAACATCAGGATTCACAAGTTTTTTCAGTGCTAGAAAAGTGAATAATGTGTAAGCTGCTAGTAAAATTACCCACTGGAGAGCAATCTATTGAAGTTATAGATTCAACCGGTGAGTATTTCGATAGATCGCGAATCATGTGGGATACCAGAACTCAAGGAGAAATGCCGCAAGTTGAAGTTGGAAAGATGGTTGTAATAGATGGCGTATTAGTTAACACAGGAGAATATTTGCCAGATCATGCCGCAGCCATTTACGCAAAAAGAGTGCCCATAGAAGTGCCAATGACGGCAGCGAGAGAAGCATTAATTGAAGCTGGATTGTTTGACGTTATAGACCAATTTATGGCCACTCAATCACAGATAGATAAAATGTGGTGGGATAAATCAACAAGTATATTCAGAGCATTCCCGCTTGTTGAAACAGCTATGGCCGCATTAGGACTTACGCAAACACAAATAGATGAATTATTTATAGAAGCCGAGCGAATTAGAAAACTAAGATCAGGAGAGGTGTAACATGCCAGCCGCAAAGAAAAGAGACGGGATAATTGAAACGATAACGATTGATAACCCAAAGTTTGTTGCTGACACAACGACAAGCGCAACTTATGATTATTACACCGAAGCAGAAAATCCAAAACTATTGAAAAATTCTGCAACTGGTTGGTTACGTTACAGAACAAAAAAAGACGGGACGGAAGGAGTTTACGGTCGCACTGGTGCTGCTGGTACTGAAACAGATTTATTTGTATTCCCTGGGCCAACTGGATCACCTACTTTAACCGCGCAAGTTTACGGGGAGGACTAGTTATGCTTTGGTGGAAAATGATATTTAATCGGCTTAGAGCTGCTCTTGGCATTGTGCAGTATGACACAACTAATGGTCTTAATGTTGCCGGGACAGCATTAGATGGTGCACCGCCCTCATTTACGTGGGCTAGCAAACCCGCATTGGGTGCACCCGGCTATGTAAATACGGTTGTATTAATCACTAATTTGCATTCACGCGGAACTACTGGTGGATCTCTGTGGATGAATACTTCTGGCGGGTACATACTAATCAGCCAGCCTGTTAATGTGACTTGGGCGCAGGTATCAAGTGCAAGTTACTTCGGGACTGCTGGGGGCGAATTAGATGCCGCCACATGGTCAGGATTGCGGCTGCATGTTACCGACTATTTTGTGGGTGGCGCTGATATTTACAGCAATGGTACGCGATGGCGGTTGGCTAGCGAAAGAGCTACCTTGCGAAATTATACAGAGGCGGAATTTGGCACTGTAGCTATAAATCAAACCAACACTATAATCTCTTACGCTACATGGCCTGTAGGTCTGTACGCAAACGGGGACATATTACGGGTGCAATTAAAAGGGCAGAAATCAGGAGCTACTGATACGCAATCATTTAAACTTGATTACAGTACAACATCTAATACATATGCAGCGGGGACTGTACTCACCACAACATCCGCCATTACCTTAACTACAGATTCCCTATCCTCGGCAATACCGATAATAAGGAAATCTAGCACCGTGCTGAAAGTATTTGGGAGCATTGCATGGGGGCCACAACCAGGGCCATCCGCAGCAGATATCGCTGCTGATGTAACTGTAACTAATTTGGATACAACTCAAGGTTATATTCTCTGGGCTGCAACCACGGCCGCAAACGAAACATTTTTGCCCACTGGTTTTATTGTGCAATTAGAAACTTGCGGTACATAAAATGACTCTACCAACACAAGGATATTTTTCGCGTTGCGGAGTGCCTTACCGATCCGCAGGTACGTTGCGGGTTTGGACACCAGGACACTATGTGTCTTACCCCGGTTGGTTATCCGCCCTTAGCTCTGGGGCAATAAATGGTAGCGCTAGTGCTGTTTATACAATCATAGGTGCAAAGCCAGCGGTTAAAGGTGTGGACATAACAATATTCTGGCCTAACATTGAAACTGCATACGGGGTTTATGACAATAGTATCATTGACGCACATTTAGCTCGTTGCGTGACAGAAGGATTGCAATTATGCGTTAGAGTAAGCCATAAGACATTTGCTAATACAGATCACGCTGTTCCGGCTTATATGCAAGCCGGCGCAAATGACGCGGTTTACGGCAATGACGATGGCGGCGGGACAAGTACATCAAGCGGCGGTGAGTATAAGATGACAAGCGGTGGTTATGTTGTAAAATTAAACATAGCAGCTGTCTATGATAGATTCGTGGCTTTACTTAACCATTTGGGCGCGAGATACAATTCAAACCCCAATTTTGAAATGATCTATTTTAACGAGGGCGCGCAAGGTGCGCCGTCTAACTACACGCAAACCTCTGCGGTAACTGCTGGATTTTACGCCAATTTCGCCGCGATGTGCGTGGCAGCGAAGGCGGCAGCGCCGCTCAAAATAGTAACTCAGCTATTTAACTACCCACAAACTAGACTCGCTGAAATTTACGCAGGATTAGTTGCTGCCGGTGTTGGTATGGGGAACCCTGATATTTTCACATCAACGATCATAGGACAGACAAGTAACACTGACCCACTCAATCACAATATTGCATTAGCGGGCGGAGCTGCGGCGTTTGGCTCCCCAAATAATGTGGATAGAGCATACACTTATCATGCGGATGCTAACGACAAGTTACCAATAATTAGTTTAGTGTCTCCTGATAGCTGGGATCACGATTGCCCGCACCAGACAACACCAGCGACGTACATAGCTCCAGCAACGGCAACAGAGCTGTATAACTGGTGCCGTGATCAAATGTTTACTACGCATATGTTTTGGTATTACATAAACGCAACACCTGCAGCACACAGCATGGTAACTGCCTATGACTATAGAGATTTGGTATTATCTGGAGGTGTGGTATACCAATCCAAAGTAGCTGGAACGGGTACAAATACTGGTAATGCTGTTGGTGATACAACTTATTGGGCTAATTTGGGTGATACTTTCCCTGCAATAGATAAGCAATTCTACCCACTAATGGATTCGCTTGCGGGACTCGATGCGGGTGGTCTTAATGCAACTTACCCATCATTACTGTGACATTTATCACATACAAACAAAAAGAAGGAGATTAACATGGGGTGGGGATTTATGAATAAAGAAGAGGTACACGCCATGATTGAAGATAGAAGAATTCATGATCGCAGAAAGGTAGAGGCTGAGATTGCAGCATGCAATGCTCGACATGATGCTCACGATAAACATCAAGAGGATAATGCCAGAACAATGGCGGCATTCAATACTACAGTGACAGAACTTACGAAAGCTTTGAATACAACAAATTCAACATTGAGTAAATGGGTGGAGCTTCAGCCTACAGTAGAGCGCACGAAGAACAACTTCACAACGATTGATACGCTTAAATCATGGGGAGGGTCTTTGGCCGTTATTTATGTAGCATATGATATAATCAAAAAATTGATAGGGTGATATTATGAAAAATGATGACTTAATACATTACTATTACGGATGCTGATATGGGAATTTTAGCAAGTATTGCGGCGAAATACGGAATGCAGATTCTGGGCGTTATGGCATTGATTGGCGTTATCGTTGGTGGTTATTTTTACATTAAACATACCGGTGCGACAGAACAGCATGCGGAAGATATGCAGAAACTTGAAGAGCGTAACAAGAACGAGCAGATCCAATCAGATATTCTTTTGACGAAAGCAAGATCAGAAGTCGCAGCTATTAAAGCCAAACATGATCAAATATATATAGGAGTGCTGACAAGTGCAAGTCAAACTATTAAAACTACTCAGTCTGAGCGTGATGCTGCTGTTAGTGAGTTGCTCAAGCTTAGACAAAGAATTACAGCCGCGCCAAGTAATAGAAACACCGAAAGCCGAAAAGCCGGAATTTCCGAAAGTGGTGCTGGAAGAACTGGAGCAATTGGCTGCGAAGTATCGCTTGAAGAAATCGAAGCAAGATTAGAAATCTCTCGCATGGCTGAACTGTCTTTACTGGCATCAGGATTTATACGTCAAATTGCAACAGCCAAATGAATAGCGTCATAGGCGGAACTGGATAATGGGCACATTCTACACAAAACCAAGTATGCGGGAGATTGATTCCGGTGGTCTATTCAGACGACCAAGATATCAGTTAACAGAGCCATTAATTTACAGATCCAGCAATATAGGCCTTGTTATAGTTGATTCTGATTTTGATACTGATTTCGATAGCACACCAAGGGTTCCTATTCTTTATATGCTGCTGGGTAATCGCGGCAAATACCCTGCAGTGCTACATGATAAGCTTTACACTCTACCTCACGAATCAATACCGGGCGTTACTGTGACACGTGCGATGGCTGACAAAGTGCTGCGCGGTGCAACTTACGAGAATCTCAGAATATCAAACCCTGAGACTGTGTCTGACAGCTTATTAAATATCATCTGCCTGTGGGTTTCCTGGGGCATTTGGGCTGGTGTCAGGTTGTTCGGCTGGCGGCATTGGAGGTGAATCAGGCGGACTATCTAGCTTTTGCCAATTACCATTATAATATTCCCACAAAATACCATCCATGCCCGTTTATTTGCATGATCATTTTTCAAATTTTTTCTGGAATATTGTGAACCCATCAGTGCGATTGTTTAGCCACCATGTTATATGCTCAACAAGGGCTGCTTCAGAGCTAAAATATATTTGTTCAAATTTTTCATCTTCACAAGCATCAAATATATAAAATTCTCCATTAAGCAAGGTTATATTCGTGATATCGTTCATAATTCCTCCTTAAACTCAATGAATGAATACTCTGCGTTTGGTATGTTCCAATCTGGTGGATTTGTTACGTAAACAAAATTTCGTGTTTTGGCGTTAGGGATTCTCATTTCTTTGACCCACTCCGCTGGTTTATTTATCATTCTCTTTAGTAACTCCGCAACACTTACAAAATGTAATATATAATCTTTGGTCTGATCCCGGAACATATCTTATGTACCATTTATGACCCCACATAAAGCAAAGCAATTTATTAATCATGAGTTTTCCTTGACGAATTTTTCTATCTTTACTAGCAAGGTAAAGTCACAGCCGAATATAGATTTAGCTTCATCAACACTCAAACTTAACTTAGGCTCTTCGTTAGTTAAGGGAATGTCTGTTTCCTTTACCTCGCGCCATCTTTTGGGCTGTTGAAATAATATCAACCCATTGCAGAAATACTGGCGACACCATTCGCCGTCAACTCTAATATTGTCTTCATCAGTCTCGATAAGCCTTATCTCGCGCGGCTTGATTTTTTCTTTTATCCGCACTTTAATAAACTGGCTGTCTGAAAAATATTCTATTTTAGATATCTCATAACCATTTGGGACATCAACTTCAATAGTTTGCTTTGTCATTTTTTGATTGGCAAATCTTTAATTATCAAGTGAATCAACATAGGCCAGAGCAGGATTATGCAAATACACGTTATTGCAATTTGATAATCTTCTAATTCATCAAGATCGCCTTTGTCAAAAAAAACTACAAACAACAACAGCAAACATCCGACACTTATGTAAGCGCTTAACATATTTAATTCTGTCCTATTAGCATTTATGGCATAAAAAAAGAAACGTAAAACTTAGAGAATGGGCCGGAATATCCGACTATATCAAATTTCATTTTGTATTACCTCCACCACACAGCGTAACAGACTTACTTTCTACCAGGCATTCTTCATACTGCTGATTGCTTGTAGACGCTATTGCTGCGAATATTATTGCGATTACAAGCCAAAGTACGGTCTTAGTTAAATAAGCGCCGTCTTGCGCTTTGTAGTGCTTCATGTCTTGGTTGAATATTTTCATTTTGTTTGCTCTTTACATAAATTCATAAAATTTAGCCAGTCTTTTAATACGCCGCCTTTGCTTTGAATTACCGTTAACATGACGACACATTGACCGAGAAGTACGGAACGCTTCTCTACGCATTTCCAAAGTCTTTTTCTTTTTCATTTCGGTGCCTCCGGTGTTTTGATTGGCATTACGTGGGTGATGTCTACATCACTGTAGACTCCGTCAGGTGAGGCATCACACCACATGAATTTACCTTGCGCATGATATGCGACATCAGTGTTCCTGTGCCCGTAACATATATGACACCACCCATCAACAGGATTAGCCTTAAACTCATCTATAGTTTGCCATTGCTGGTCTGGCAGTTCTTTGCACGCATCAAGTAATTTGTCTGTTATATAAGCTATAGTTACCGAATCATCATAACTACATAGAATATTCTCTAAATCCTCCTTACTTATTCCTTCCATTTTCATCTCCAAATGTTTAACTGATGAATAATTATATTCTACAAATAACAAATGCGCAATAGTTATTTAATCTTTTTAGCTAAGTTTCTCAATTCAACAATCCGGCCAGCTTCGCGCAACTTGCTCGGTGATGCCAATTTGATAAGTTCGATAGCAATGGCGCACAGTGTTTCTAGTTCAACTCGCTCATCAGGCGCAATATCATCTTTGCTGAGTATCGATTTGCACCGATCTGCCCAGTGTATAGCTGTTTCGATTTGTTCTTTTAGTGCGCTCATTACCAGGGGTCATCGCTCATGTCATCAAACCCAGTTCCATCCTGTGCGCGTGCTTTCGCTCTATCGTTTGCTGTAGATGGGTTATTTTCAAATGATTCGCTTTGCTCTGAATTAGCTTGTTTGCTGCCTAGCATCTTCATGTCATTAGCAATAATGTCTGTCGTATAACGCTCTATCCCTTCCTTATCTGTCCATTTACGAGTTTCCAATCTGCCCTCAATATAAACATGGCTACCTTTTTTTAGATATTCCCCAACTATTTCGGCAAGCTTGCGGTAAAATGTTACGCGATGCCATTCAGTTTTTTCCTGTTTCTGTCCTTGCTTATCCTTCCAAGTATCTGTTGTAGCTACCGTAATATTTGTAACCGCGTCTCCGTTTGACATAAAGCGTTTTTCTGGATCTTTACCCAAATTTCCAATTAAAATTACTTTATTTACACTTGCCATTTTTAATATCCTTTTTACGTAAAATTCTTCCATTGCGAACCAATACTGAGTAAACATTTGTGTGGTCAAACCCAGCAGCCTCTATTTCTTTTCTACTAAACCCCTCATCAAACATATTTAAAATCTTTACTTTATCGTACACGTAACTGATGCCAAGGCCATTTCTAGCTGTTCTGATGTGATTCGATAACGATGATCTTGACACATAATAAACGCCATCTGGATTGTGCTTTTCAAACGAAATTATATTTTCTGCCACAAGATTATCACGTATAACGTCATAGTCTTCCTTACCTTCCGTTAGCAGCCTGGTTATCCTCTCTATTAACTTTGCTCTCTCTTCTTTTCGATCATCATTGGTCTTCACGTTAGTATCAAACCCGATTTTTAAAAAAGAGTTCGGCTTTATGCAATAAAATCTTTTTGGTATCTCACCAATACCTAAACTAATCATCCAGCAAGTTTCTTTAGAATTTAATTGATACATGCTTAACCTTTCCCTCTAAAATTAACATTACTATGTTTTCTGCATGCCCTTCGTCAAATTCAAGATCAATAAGAGAGTCAATAGTCTCACTTATTATTTTCTTCCTGTGATCTTCATTTGCTATTCTTGCAGCTTCTTCTTGTGCTAGTCGTTTTGTTTTGGCTTCCTTTTTTACTTCTTCAGCCAGGCGCATACGCTCCTTGCCTTCTTCAACAGCAGCTTTCGCTCTATCTTCAGCTTCACGCTCAATTCTGGTTTTTTCCTGAGCAGCAAATGCAGCGGCTTGTACTTTCTCAATCTCTCGTTTTGCGGCTTCTTCTGCTTCGCGCTTGCCTCGTTCTTCAGCTTCTTTCACAAGCCTTTCTTCGTGTTCTTTTTGTTCTCGCGCCACTTTTTCAGAACGTAATCTTTCTAGTTCTTTTTGTTCTTCTTCGTGTTTTTCAACTTGAGCAAGCAATCTTTCGCAACGTTCAACATATTCATCTTTAATAACTGCGGCATCCTCTGTAAATTCCATAAAACGCTCTTTGGAGATAACGGTACTTTTCAATCTTTTAAGGTGCGATGCAATAGCAACAGACCCAAATCCAGCATCAGGAATCTGTTTCATAATTTCCAGCACGGTTTTAATCTCAGCTATGCGAGATTCTTCAGTATTTTCCCAATCTGTCAAAGGCTTTCTAACTTGATCCTTTAGTGCGTCCAATTTATCACGCATACGCTTTCTTTCGGCATCAACTAGCTTTGGTTGCTCTTTCAGTTTGTCGACCAATTCCTTTCCAACGCCATCAAGATAAGTTTTAGATTTAGCAATCTTTGCCGCAATACTGGCAATTGCTGCGCGTGACTTAGCTGTGCTGATGTCTGGAACAAACGAATTGACTTCATCTTCAATTTGTCTTATGTACGAATCCAAGCCATTTGTTTGCGTGAAAACTTCAAGCGCTGTTTCTTTAGGTATTACAATTAATTCATTCATTTTAAAATCCTATTTATTAAAAGTTAATCGTTTGTAAATCTGGCGAACTTTTCGCACATCTTCAACGCAATGATAAATCACTTTATCAGGGTTTGTTTTCCATGTCTCAGCAACCATAGACCCATCAATTTCATCATCGGATTCTATGTTTAATACCTTGCATAGCTTTGATGCTGATACGCGCTTTTGTTTGTCCTGATTCCACATCAGCATGGTGTCTTGAATGCAGCTATCCCATTGTTTAGAGTTCATTGCTTTCCATAACAGATCAGGTGGGGCGATATCTAAAATAATAGATCTGTGCTTCAGGAATGGCAGATCGAATCCAAAGATATTGTGACCGCAGAAAACGTTATCAAAAGAAAACGAAAGATAGTCATAATAAGCGCCTATAGCTTCGCTCTCAGAATGGTCTGGAGTGGTGCTTAATATCTCTCCGTCTCCACTACACCATGCAATACAAGCGATCCTTCCATATAGGCCGTCAAAGCTTGTTTTAGCCACAAGATCAAGCAAAGCTGATTCTTTATTCTCATCCATCCATAATTTTATGGATTCAGCTTTCTTGATGTTTCCTGGCGGTGTTATTGTTTTTTCAAGTTCTGCAATAACTGATTCGTCGTTAGTCGGCAATGTTTCGCCATCAAAAAAATTTATCATTGCTGGATATCTCCCTCTTTAGGTTCCCAAGATTTAATAAGATCCTTTCTTTCTTGGGTTATTGTTCCGATTGTTAGTAAGTAGTCAATCAATGCTTGCGCTTTCTTATCTCCACTTTCAATTGACTCGCGCCATTTCGTGGCTTTCTTTACCCATTCCGTTTCTGGATAAGGATCCGTGATTTTCCTCTCTTGTTGCTTTGCTTTTGGCGCAACAGTGTGCGTGTTAGCATCAGCATCATTATCCCCCTCGGTTGGTATGCAAAACGTTTGGAATGCCGCGTATTTGTATGCTGCAGACATTGCTTTATTAGTTGCCTTGTCTCCACTATCCATTGCTTCTCCGAACGTTCTGACAGTATGTTTAGAGCTATCGTGACTACTTACAAAATCAAATTCGGCCTCTACTACAACACAAAATAAAGCTTTACCTGCTTGAGATTCACGCTCTGTTATTTGCCTGTCAAGTATTCTAGGCATGATAACCAGGCCGTGCTTTGCCATTACCGGAGAAATGGCGTTATACACGTCATCAATACCTCTGAATTTATACCCAGCACCTTGCGTATTCGTTCTATCCTTGCTTATCCCTTCTTTGCATAAATCACCGGAAACAGCGGATATAAGCTGATACACGTTTAATTTTTCTTCACTCATAATTTTTCAATCCCATAATAAAGTTTCTCTACTTCATCAGCCACAGCAGCTAAATAAGTATTCTGCCGCTCCTGATGCGTATTATCTTCACTCTCTAATCTAAAAGCTTGTTCGAGAGCGTATATAGCATTCTGAGCGCCATGATTTTCAATCAGCGTTCTGAAAGCCGCTATGTATCTTTCGTATGGTTCTTCATGCATTTTTAACTCACCAATTAATTAGTAATTATCTCTATCACAACCAGAGCATACTTCTCCAAGCAAGGAAGTTACCCGTTCTTTAACCGTGGCAGCAATGTATTCAGCAGTTCTTTCTTTAAAGTTCGGCTGATCAATAACCTGTTTAACTCTTATGCTTACGTGTGATCTATGAGACTTTATTTCTTCTATTAATACTTTATCTAGCTCCCTGCAAAAATCACGATTGTTTTTTAACGCCTCGAAATTAATTAATTCCTGAACTGATTTTCTAATCTCATCCTTAATTTTTGTTCCCATTTCAGAGCCCGCGAATTCCATAATTATAAAATTGCTTATAGCCCCAGTAAATATCTTTGGATTCTTTGTTATGGCCTCAACAAATACCTGCTTCATAAAATCTGATTTGTTGTATGCCTCAAACATTTTATTTAAATCAACGTTAACTTGAACAGGAACTGCTGTTTTATTTTCATCACTCATTTTTATCTCCAAAAACATTTAATCAGAAATTGCATAATAACTTATCTTGTGGTATCGTGTCAACTGAAATGTGAATAAATTTACTTAAAAGGAAAAACAAATATGTTTGAAATAGAAGAAATACGGCGCAGATTGAAAGACTCTAATCTTGCGGCCGTAGCAAAAAGTAGCGGTGTTAGCTATAGGATATTGTATAAATTTATGAATGATCCAAAGAATGACCCAAGGCACTCTACAGTGACGCTGCTATCTGCTTATTTAATGAGTTTGGAGGGTAAAGAAAATGTCAAAAGCTAATATAGTAAAAAAAGAAAAATCCAACGCTAATGGAGTCGCGTATTTTGGTGTTGCTGCCGCTTTTAATGATGAGCACGGTGATCATATTGTGATTTATCAAACTGAGCGGCAACTTATAGAAAGATACCCGCACGTAGATCCATCAAGGCTGTATAAAGTTGCATTATTCAAATCTGATGATGTCGAGGTGCAAAATGACTAAGAAAGAATTTGATAGGGCAAATTTCAAAAAAGGTATGAAGGCAATATACAGAAGCTATACATATCAAATAACAGATTGTCATTATTTGGAATACCTGCTTGAACTTAAAGACGATGAAAAAGATTATATTTGGGTTCGCTGCGAGAATGTTGAATTAGTGGATAGAAAACAAAATGACTAAAAAACCTATTTACATAATAGTGCGAGAACACGGCGCAGAAAATATTCAAATATCAGTCAATGACTTTATCGAAAATGGATATATTCCAATCGGTGGGGTTTCTGTTTTAGATCAGCACATCGGCTTTATTTATGTCCAGGCAATGATATTGGGAGAATATGCAAATGGAAAATAAGGAATGGTTAGAAAGTTTAAAGCCTGGTGATGAGGTTTGTTTTAATGGATCTTATGGAAAAGTAGTAATAAGAAAGGTTGAAAGATTAACAAAGACTCAAATTATCCTTGATACAGGGAATAAATTCAGAAGGGATTCAGGATATTGTGTGGGTGGGAGTGCCTGGCATAACTCAAACATTACCCAAGTTACAGAGAAAGTAAAACATCAAATAAAGATTGGAGATATAAAATATAAAATCTCAATGATTGATTTCAATAAGCTTCCTGTAAACAAAATGGAAAGAATCCTAGCCATAGTAAACGAGGCCGAAAATGGACAAGCTGAATGAAATGCTAATTAAATCAGGCATAGCATTAACCGCTGTGCTGATAGTTTTTACACTGACTAAAATAGTTAAATATCACATATCATGAAGAAAATTCCTGTAATACCTGAGTGCTATAAAGACTTGCCTGATAACACTTTAATGAATAGCAGGGATGTTTGTAAAATGTTTGGATATAGAAGCGTAACCGCTCTTTTTATTAGCGCTAAGAATGGGGTTATACCACCAGAGGATATCAAAAGGAAAAGTAGTTTTAGATCTAGTTATGTGGATATTAATTACTGGAAACTAGGAACCATAAGGAAGTGGAAAAATGATAACTCAATCTGAACTTATCTAACATCATTTGTAACAAAAATGATTTTTATGTAGTATAATACAAGTTCAATATCCGGACTGATAAACCGTGATCTTAAAGCGAGAGCGAAATAAATGATACTTAGTCTTTTTACGAATCCAGAGTCAAGCCAAACATATTCTCGTTATTGTGTGGCTTTGTTGCGCTTATCCCGCAGCCTGGATTCTCAAAAGGATTGAGTATGCACTACTACCAATTCAATATAGCAGACTACCGAAAAGATACTTCGCACCTTTCAAGGTTGGAGCATAGTATCTATCGAGATTTAATAGACTGGTACTATCTTGATGAAGCTCCTATCCCAAAAGAAACCCAGTCGGTTACCAGACGGTTACGATTGGGAACCCAAGAAGAAACGACCGCTTTAAGCAATATCTTAAATGACTTCTTTTATCTATCAGAATTAGGGTGGAATCATAAAAGAATCGACATGGAAATTGCTGATTACCATTCAAAGTGTGATAAAAATAAAGAGAACGGGAAAAAAGGTGGTAGACCAAAGTCAAGCGTAGAGCCAGAGAAAACCCAGTCGGTTATTTTGGCTAACCCAAATGAAAGCGAATCGAACCCTAACCATAAACCAATAACCATAAACCATAAACCAGTTATTAAAGAAAGTAAAAAAGAAAATCACTTTTTTATACCTGACTGGATAAATGAGGATCATTGGAATTTATGGATAAAAACTCGCAAGGGTAAAAAGATGATTCCTGAGCAAATGCAGAAGCAAGTTGAAAAGCTTCGGAAGTGGAAAGAATCAGGGCAAGACTACGCAACAGCTTTAGAGACTGCGGCAATCAACGGGTACACAGGCTTATTCTTGCCAGACAACAAAGCGTCTCCACAAAATCCGGTAAAGTTTAACGCAAGCGAATATTTGCAAGGACATGGCGATGGATATGGAAACCCAACAAAAGGAAATGAAAATGGAATTATCGAAATTAACCCCAAATTCTTGGCTTGAGATTCACGAGAAGTTTGATAATAAACGCGGCATTGATTATCTTTTTGCAAAGCTTGATTTTATGTATCCACGCAAGTGGTCATCACAATTCGCTAATGACAGATCCGCTAATGACTTTAAGATTGCTTGGGCTGAAGAATTTCAAGAAGAAAACTTTTCGTTTAAAGATGCAAAGAAAGCATTGGAGTTTTTTAAATCAAACATAAAGCCAGGTGAGGATAATTGGCCTCCTTCATGCCTTGAGTTTATAAGCGCAGCAAAGTCTATTGACTACGAGGCAGCATTCCTTGAAGCAGTCGAACAAATGAGACTTCGTGAAAAGGGATTAGATAAGTGGTCTCATTGTGCCGTTTATTGCGCCGCAGTGAAGCTTGGCTGCGATATAAATAATTTTCCTTACCAGAGTATCAAAACTCGCTGGAAAGTCGCTATAGACGATTCTAGGGCTAGAATTGAGGCTGGTGAGTTACCGAGTGTTGTACCTGAAAGATTGCAAGCTTTACCATCGCCGGAAAAAGCGCATACAACACCGAAGGCAGAAGGTTTAAAAATTCTTGCGGAAATGAAGCGTGTACTTGATTCAAAGGTAGTTAAATGAAAACTATAAAAATAGGCACAGCAACACTGATACACGGTGATTGCGAGGAATTTATGAAGGATTTGCCTGATAAGTTCTTTGATTTGGCTGTCACAGATCCTCCGTATTTTGACGGACCACAAAAAGCAGGTTATTACGCTGGGACAAAACAAAAAACAGAAGTTGGTGAATACAAGGATTTGTCTGATACATGGGAAATTCCAGGTAAAGATTATTTTGATAGATTGGTTGCTTTATCTAATAACCAGATTATTTGGGGTATAAATTATTATGATTTTGCTGCACCAGGTGGAAGGATTGTTTGGGTTAAAGGATCTCAAGGAAGCCCATTTAGTATGGCTGAAATAGCTTATCAATCGTTTTACAATCGTGTTGATTTATTCAGTTACTTATGGTCTGGTTTTTGGCAAGAGCCAGGAAACAAAAAGGAGATAAGAATTCATCCTACCCAAAAACCAGTAAAACTCTACGAATGGATATATGCAAACTATGCCAAACCAGGACAAACAATCCTGGACACACACGGCGGCTCAATGAGTAGTGTGATAGCAGCGTTAAATATGGGATTTGAAATTACCTGTATCGAGAAAGACAAGGATTATTTTAATGCTGCTGTAGAGCGTGTAATTAAAAGCCAGCAACAGCAGAAACTATTTTAATGAAACCTGGGATATCAGATAAAGTCTACCAAGAAACAGAGCAACAAAGGCACGAATGCGAATCTCGATTTGTTGCTTCTAAGGATGCCGACTGGATTAAAACTCACTTGGCAGGCGTGCATGAAAAACGCGGTATTGATGCTTATAAAAAATTACGGGATGATGTGGCTAGGATATGGAAAAAATGATATTCAGGTTTGTGCATGCAGAGGCAAGGCGTAGAGCGGCTGAGTTTTGCATGACCGCTCCTGATGGAACTATTGCTGAGTTTAAAGACGCTAGCAGATCATTAGATCAGAATGCGGCTCAATGGCCATATTTGCAGGGATTCTCTGATCAGATGGAATGGCCTGTAAATGGCGCAATGTGCAAGTTATCAAAGGATGAATGGAAGGATATACTGACAGCAGCATTCGAAGAAGAAACAATGCCAAGAATAGCTCAGGGATGGGATGGCGGCGTTGTAATGTTAGGCCGCAGAACGAGTAAGTATGGTAAAAAGAAATTCAGCGTATGGATGGAGTGGTTGATTGCTGCCGCTACTTTGAAAGGGATTAAACCAGTTTATAAAAACGAAAGTTATTAGGATGACAAAGAAAGAGCGTTTTAATAGACTGTCTGAGCTTGGGTGTGTCGTGTGTCTTAGGTATTATGGAGTTCATACACAGCCGTTAATTCATCACTTGACAGGAATTAAATACCGGTCTACTGGTAAAAAGGCTAGTGATGATCATACAATACCTTTGTGTGCTACTCATCATCAATACCCAAGCAAAGATAATCCATCAATTCATACAGACCCAAAGTTATTCACAGAAATGTACGGCACTCAAGAAGAATTGCTTAATATCACAAATGGATTAATCAGATGACGCGGAACGAAAAAGAGATAGGCTACGAATCATGCAAAGATTGCGAGTCAGGTATTCACTTGAAAGAATCTGGATTTGAGGTTAGTACGCACATGTGCTCACAGTGCAAGTGTTTTGTGGCGGATAAGGATGAATTCTTTAACGTTAACTTAGATGTCGAGATTATGTCCAAATGAGAGTTCAAGGCAAATCAAAGCAAGGATTGTATGCGCTCGGGCGGTTAAAGGTTGGTGAGTTAAACAAGACTGAGAAAGCATACGAGGATATGCTTAAAGGCATGATTGTTGCAGGTGAGTTGTTATGGTATAGGTTTGAAGGTTTAAAGCTTAGATTAGCTGATAATACGTTTTACACGCCTGATTTCTTCTTAATGTATTGCGATGGTAAACTTGAAGCACACGAAGTGAAAGGATACTGGCAAGATGACGCGAGGGTAAAAATTAAGGTTGCGGCTGAGATGTACCCATTCAGATTCGTAGCTGCTAAACCTAAATCAAAAAAGAATGGAAGTGGATGGGAGTACGAAATATTTGATTGAAAAACCCGCCGAAGCGGGTGTATAGCTAGTTATTCGCCAAGTTTTGTTGATATTTCTTCCCAAATATTAGCATTAATGTCACTTTCTGACCAGTCAAACATTAAATCAAGTGTCTCAGAGTCTCTTGAGTAGTTACCTCTATATGTATACTTATCATCGAGCAAATCATCCCAATGGTCAACAATCCAGTTTGCTGCATCCATGTTAATCTCTGCAATACTTTCAACAAGCGGAGTCGGCCATTTCTTTGGTTCGTCGTATTCTATCCAGCCCGAGATCCATTTGCCATTAATACAAGGTAGTTCACCTCTAAACCCTCCTTTTGAATCAAGTGTGCTCGTATACCCTGTATTTTTGTTTATATAAACCCGATACGCTGGCTTTTGTTCGATTATGCGGTATTTAATGTCATCGTACCAAGTTGGGTTACCTCCAACAGTAACCCATCTTTTATATTCATCGTCGTAAAACTCAATTTCACATCCAGTAATAAGCCATTTAACAATCATAGCTGCATGTGGATGTTTACTTACACTTGCTACGTGATCAATTGCTGCTTGGTCTCTATCGTTCATTTTATCTCCCATCCTTGTAATTTATCATAACATTTTAAATCATCAATCAAACTGTACGCACAGTGAATGCCTACGCTGTCACGGTGAGCTATGCAGGGTATCTTTGAGCCATCTTTGCAGATCCCGGCAAATTCGATCCTTCCTGGTTTGGTATGTCGGTTAGGTGTAGCATTTTATTTTATTAATCCTTTAATCCATTGTTTTGTTAAATCTTCAGCATATTGTTTAGCTTGTTCCAGTGTTTCAAATGACTTAATATCCTTCTTTGCTACCGGAGGAAGAATAACGGTGGCCTTCCAGGATAAATAAGATCCTCTTGGCCTCATGTCGTCATAAGTGACAGATGCAACATGCCGTATGCCAGCGTACAAGTATTCGATAGATCCTCCAAAAGCAATCATTTTGCTTTTCCACGTATATTTAATATCCATTTAAACCCCCATGTGTTTTGTTTCGATGTAGTAATTATGCGCCATCAAATAACATATTACAATAGGTCTATAACAAATATTTATTATTTATTTTGTTGTGTTGTTAGTTTAGATATGTTATTATGAATAATGTTTAATGTGGGTGGGAATATGTGCGAACAACGAATTATAATAAATAGTTGCGCTGTTGAAGATCCAATGAAATACGTTAAGCTTGTTATGGATCAAGGAATGCTTTCAAAAAACGGTACTTGTTACAGTTACGCAACAAGATTCAAAGATGACGTGATTGTGACTTGCTCTAAGCTGAAGAAAGGGTTTTCATTTAGGGTTTATAGAATATGAAAGTCATAACAGAAGAAAGGTTGAGGGAAATATTTGAGGCTGAAAGTGATAGAGGAATAGTGAGCGTAAAAGATTTGCTAAATCACGAGCTGCAAGAAATCGACACATTAACAGTTTCACGGCTGCGGCCTATGGTTGATGCGCCTGTTGATGATGAGACCATATTATGTGTTGGCGACAGATATAACACTTTTTTGAAGGTATATTTTGATGGAGAGTATTATAAAGATGATCATAATGACATTTATGATAAAGAGTATTTTATAGGCTGGATACCAATGCCAATTTATAAACCAGAGAAAGAATAAATGAAAAAGAAAAAAGTAATAAAGAACGGACCTGGTAGACCGCCACTGCATCCATATTCGACTATGAATGTGGGTGAAGTTAATATGCGAGAGTTCAAGACTGAGGCTGATCGGTTAAATGCCAGGTGTGCTGCTCACATGGTTGGATACCGTCACGGAAAGAAGTTTGATACAGTTGATAGCGTATCTAAAACAGGCAAATTCGTGATTACTGTAAAGAGAGTAAAATAAATAACAAACCGCTTGAAGTATAGTTATTTATGCTGTATAATTGGATTCATCGGTAGCAGATAATTAATTGGGAGATTAAGATGAGTATTAAATATGATGTACACATGACTCATGTAGGTATTGGAACAAGTATTGTTTCAACTGAAACTAGATTATTTAGAAAACCTAGGATAGAGGAGTTCGTTTGTTATAAAATCGGCCCAATTATGGGAGGCGAATGGTTAAGCAGGAATAGCGGGAAAGTTGCAGAGCCAGAGATTAATGCAAAACTAAACGATGTAGCTCAAGCTTATAAGAGTCTCGCAGAAATGAAGGAATTATTAAAATGAAAAAATCAGACTTACACAGAGAATGGGCAAGAGTTCTGGATATGTGCGAAGGGACAAGCGTAAGTCCTGGTGTGTGCTGGACTATTAATGGTGTTGGTAGGGGTCAGGATTGCGCTCCTTTGTTTAATAAGGATCATCTAGATTATAAATTCGCTGTTGCAATACTTGAAGATAAGCCTGTGTTTGTTGGTGATAAATTGTATTGCAAAGGCGATAGGCAAGGAGAATACATAGTTACGAAAGATGGTGCTATGCAGAATGGTGTTGGTTACGCTCTTGATTGTCTAGAATATTTATCATGGAATCCACCAAAGAAAACATTTATGCTTAATGGTGAGGAGTTGCCTTGTCCTGTTAAAT
>ERZ724520.150-NODE-150-length-37172-cov-8.070399_pt1 | contig 37172 bp, 33 predicted proteins | sample MGYA00376053_ERZ724520 | MGnify/ENA primary metagenome ERZ724520 (study PRJEB28724, sample SAMN07190886) | activated sludge metagenome | isolation source: activated sludge of sewage treatment plant in Hong Hong | place: USA: Christiansburg, Virginia | collected...
AATCCCAGGCCATGCAAACCCTCAGCAACGCCGGCTGGCGCCCCGACTATGTGGCGGTGCGCCGCCAGGCAGATCTGCAGCCACCCCGCAGCGGTGACGCCATGGTGGTACTGGCCGCAGCACGCCTGGGCGCGACGCGGCTGATTGACAACCTGGAAGTGTGAACCGCTATCGTTTATATAGCTACTGACGCTATATTCACGAGGGCTGGAGGCCGATTTGGCTTAAATCTCTGAGTCTATGCAAGTTCTTTGACGCCAACAGCTGTGTTGGTCAAGGGAAACCGCCGCTGCGCCCGCAAAAGCCTGCAAAAGCGGTTTATTTCCTTATTTCTTCAGCCAACCTCTGCAGCACGTCGCCCCACTGTCCGGCCTGCGATTGGCGCAGCAGGCGTACGCTGGTGTACCAGGGGCTGTCTTCACGCACCAACAGCCAGCGCCAGTCGGGCACGTGCGCCAGCAAGACCCAGGTGGGGCGGCCTAGCGCTGCGCTCAGGTGCGCAACGGCGGTGTCCACGCTGATCACGACGTCCATCAGGCTGCACAGGGCGGCGGTATCGGACATGTCGCGCAACTGGGCGCCAAAAGCGCGCACCTGCGGGTGTTCTTGCAAGGTTTGGCGGTCGGCCGCGCGCAGTTCGCGTTGCAGGCAAAACATTTGTATGTCTGCGGGCAGTGCGCCTAACAAGGCCGCAAGGCCAAGGCTGCGTTGCGCATCGCGTGCGTGGCGCGGGTCGCCGCTGGCGACCAGGCCCACACGCAAGCCGCTGGCTGCGCCCAGCACCTGCTGCCAGTGGGTGCGGCGCGCTGCATCGACCTGCAGGTAACCGGTGGCTGCCGGAATCGAGTTCAGTGTGGTTTCAAATGCCAACGGCAGCGACAGCATGGGGCACTGCAGATCATGTTCGGGCAAGACCTGGCCCAGCGCCGTGCAGCCAGAAACGCCTGTCATGCCGCGTACCAAGGGCAGCAGCGTGGCAGGCAGATGCAGCAACACGCGCGCTCCGCGCGCTGCCAACAGGGGCACGTAGCGCAGCATCTGCAGCGTGTCGCCCAAGCCCTGCTCGGCGTACAGCAGCAGAATATGACCGAGCAGGTCGGTCTGCCCCAGCCACAAGGCGGCCGTGCCGGTGTAATGGCTGCGTTGATAACCGGCCACCTGGTGGCGCGCCTCAAACAGCGGCCAGCCCTGCGTCAGATTCCCGGATCGCAACACGCACAACGCCTGGTTCAGTCGCACATGCGCCGCTTCGGGCCGCACCGCCAGCGCGGCCTCATAGGCCTGCAGCGCAGCATCCAGGCGCAACATATCCTGCAAAACATTGGCGCGGTTGGCCAGCGCCTGCGGGTACTCTGGGCGCAAAGCCAGTGCATCGTCATAACCTGCCAGCGCCTCCGGCAAGCGCTCCAACTGGCGCAGGACCACGGCCCGGTTGTAATGCAGGCTGGCGTCCTGCGGCTGCAGTGCCACCGCTGCGTTGAGTGCTTCCAGCGCCGCACCGGGGTCGTGCATGTATTGCGCCGCCTGCTGGCGCAACAGGGCAACTTGCGCCGACGGGTCTGCCTCACAGACGCGCCGGTACGCCAGTATCTGGGTGACATAGCGTCGGCCCATGTGCAAAGGGCCTTCATCCAGCTCGCGCCAGCAGCTGTTCGCCAGTGCTTGGTCCAAGGCGGAAAACCCATGCTGCAAATCGCCAAGGTGCATTAGGGGTTCGGTGCCGCTCGGTTCTCCTGGCACCAGGGCAAAGCCCTCCAGTACCAGCGCGCCCCCCGTGCGCAGGCCTTGCACGGCCCGGGTGTGCAGGTCGCGGCGCTGCGCGGCGGGCAGGTGCACGAACAACAGCACGATGGCATCCCATTGGCCGGGGGCTATGAAGTAGTCACACAGGTCGGCTACCACGGTGGTGATTGACACGCTGCGTGCAGCCGCCAAGCGCTGCGTCTTTTGCAGCGCCAGTGCAGACGCATCCACGGCAGTGACCGCCAAGCCGCGCGCCGCCAGGAACACGGGGTTGTGTCCCTCACCCGCCCCCAAACACAGCGCGCGCCCGAAGGGCAAACGCGGCGCTACGGCGTGCAAAAAGGCATTGGGTTTGGTGTCAAACACGGTTGGGCCTGTCTAAGGGATAACGCCCGCAACGTGCTCAACCGCGCTATCGGAAGATCCAGAAAGCGGCTGCAGCCACCAGTGTGGGCGGTAAGGCCGCCAGCAGCAAACCCAGCGGGTGAACCGCACCCTCGTCAAAGTGCTGGCGCAGGATGGCGATGCCGGCAGGGTTGGGCGCATTGGCGATGATGGTCAGGCCGCCACCCGTCACCGCGCCGGCCACTAGCGCGTATTTGAAACTGTCACTCAAGCCTTCCACCAGCGACCCCAGATAAGTCAGGGCCGCGTTGTCAGTGAATGCGGTCAGCGCAATCGCCCCCACAAACACTACATCACTGCTCATGCGCATCAATAGCGGCTGCAGCCACCACTGCTGCTGGCCGCCCAGCACCACCAGGCCGGCCAGGAAAAACGCCACCAACAAGCCTTCTTTCAAAATCAGCCGGTCCTGGTGGTGTTCATAGGCATGGGTAATGCCCAGGAAGAACAGAAACAGCCCCATGAAAATGGGCGGATGGTGCGCAAACACAACCACCCCCACCAAAAACGCCAGGTGCACAGCCACCAACAAAAGAGGAACCGGCGGCGCGGCATTTTCAGCGGCGTTTTGCAAGGGTAAGGCCGCCAGTTCCTTGCGAAACATCACAGACACGCCAACCGCATTCACCACCACCGCAATGGCGGCCTTCCAGCCGAAGGTGGCTGCCATAAAGGGTGTGTCCCAGCCCCACTGTGCGGCCACCATCAGCACCGGCGGAGCAGCAAACGAGGTGAGCGTGCCGCCAATCGAGATGTTGACAAACAGTGCGCCTAGCGTTGCATATTTGAGGCGTGTCGAGAGGTTTCTGGCGAAAAAGCGATTACCCAGAATCAACGCCGCCAGCGTCATGGCCGCAGGCTCGGTGATGAAAGACCCCATCAGCGGCACCAGTACCATCACCACCAGGTAGTAGCCCAGGCTGCCGCCCAGCGGCACGGCGCGCGCCAGCCATTGCACCAGGGCCGTGGCCGCCTGCAGAATAGGCCGCGTGGCGGCTATCACCATCACCGCAAACACAAACATCGGCTCGGTGTAGTTGCGGTTGTCGATGTAGTCAACGGCTGCTTGCGTACCGAGCATGACCATCATGGCAAGGGCCAGCACCAACGCCCAAAAGCCGAACACAACCTCCACCTCGCCAAGCCAGTGCCACAGGCCGGCGTGGCGAGGTTGTAAGTGCGCCAGGTGTTCAAAATATTTGGTCGAGAACGTGTGGACGATTGCGAGCACAAACAGCAGGGCGCAAACCAGCTCAAAGGGGGTCATGTGCACAGCCTTTTTTAGTGGAGACTCATACGTGGGGCTTGGCGGCAGGCGTGGCGTACCATTTCTCGGGTGGCACCAGCTTGGCTTCCTTGGGGTCTTCAACATACTGCGGCGACATGATCTGCACCCCATACGTGCTGAAGACGTCCTGAATGCTGGCGTGCAGCGCACTGAGCAGCAAGGCCCTCGGGCGGGGTTCACTTGGTGTGGCATGGCACACCAGGCGGTACACCGGGTACCAGTCATTCAGTGCAGTCTGAAACACCTGGGGAGCAGGATCCCGGGCGATGCCCTCTGTGAGACTCGCCGCCTCAATCAGCATGGCGTGCACCTGGCGCCACGGCGTGTCGTAGCCGATGGTGACCGTCGTGTCCAGCACAAAGCCCGCGCCCGGCATAGAGCGGGAGTAGTTCTTGGTGGTTGCACCCAGTATGCTGGCGTTAGAGATGGTGAGCTCCTCCCCCATCCCGGTGCGGATGCGGGTCGTGAAGATGCCCATCTCGGTGACCGAACCTTCGTGGTCGGCCAGGCGCACATAGTCGCCTTTGCGAAAAACGCGGCCATAGGTCAGGATAAAACCGCTGGCCGCTTGCCCGACCAGGCTGGAGGCCCCCAGAGAAAGCATCAAACCCACCAGAACGGACAGGCCCTTAAAGGCTTCTGTGTCGGAGCCCGGCAAGTAAGGATACGCCATGGCCAGCGCAAACAACCACACCACCACTTTCGAAATACGCTGGGTGGGAACGACGACATCCGAATCAAGCCAAGGCAATTGCAATGCCCCGCTCTGCACTCTGGCGAAGAATTGCCCGAGCGCCTGAATGGTCAGGTAGGCCAGGTAAAAGATCAGCAGCGCAGTCAACAGCTCGGGGACTGATGCAATAGCCGCCGTCAAGACTGGAATGGCCAAGTTTAACAAATAGCTGTTGAGCGACTCGCCCCAGGGACGCGTATAGGGAAACCCAAGCAGCACAAAGGTGACCCACTCCAGGGTGAGCAGCAACAGCAGCAATCGGTACACCAGCGTAAGTGCCAGTCGAACGAGCCGGGTCATTCGATCGCGTTGCAACAAGGCCACGCCACCCACGCGCAATTTGGGGGTGTGGCGGTGGGTTAGATCCACCAACTGGCGCACCAGCGCGGCCCGGGCTCGTGCCGCCAGCCAGATCAGCGCACCATACAAAGCGGTTCCCGCCACTGCCAGTGCCAGTGCGCGGGTCAGTGTCTCCAGGCTGCGGCTCTCCGCACTTTCGCGGATTGCAATGGTCAGGGCCGCTGCTGCCCGCTGTGCGGCCTGTTCCAGGGTCTCTTCCCGTGCAGGGTCCAGGTCGCCGGTCGTCACCACAAAACTCGTGGCTCCATTGATCTGGACTTCCAGACCCACAGTACCGGCTTTGACACTGACCGCGTGGGGACCGGGCAATTCGAGCTGGGCTTGGATGCGGGCAAAGGCGCGCTTGGACCGGTCAATGGCCGACACACCCAGCAATGAGCCACGAAAACCAAAAATCTGCCGACTGAACAAAACAAGCTTGCCGACGGGGGAGGCTGTTGGTGCAACGATGGAGTGGGTAGCTTCAACACCGGTGTCTGCGGCTGTCTGCGCAAACACGCTTGCACCCAGCAGGGCAAAGCAAAAAATGACGAAAAAGTGGCGCATCACGTCATTGTTACCCAACTGGATCATGCCGTTTTCGGCCAAGGATATGCCGCTATAAAACGTGGTGTATCGCTGCGTTCACAGTTATTCCCATGGCCATTTTCCAGACCCGCTCCTCCGGCTGGGTGTTGAAGGGCTAGCGCTGGCGGTGAAGCGAACGCGAGCAGCCCAATCAGTTGGGGCGTTTCATGATGGTTTGGCGCAAGGACTCGTACTCCGCGTCAGTCACGGCTCCTGCCTGCCTTGCGCGCATCAAGTCATTGAGTTCCTGGCCTTTGGAGAATTTGACGGATTCCTGCACGGTGACATTGCTTCGGCTGCTGCTGACGCAGCCTCCCAGACTCAGCAGAACGAAAGACACAGCAATAGCCGTGGAGAGGGTTCGGATAGATGTCATGGTCAGCTCCCTACTGGACGTTATCAATCAGGCGGCGACGCTGGCTGTCGTATTCGCTAGCACTGAGAACGCCATTGTCCCGGGCTTTTTTTAGGTCAATAAGCTGCTGCCCGATGGAGACTTCCAGGGGGGCGCGTACCACTTCTGTGGAACTGCACCCGCTTAGGGCCGCCACCAATGCGGCGGCAATGATTGGATTGGTACTCAAAGGTTTCTTCTCCGCTTGAAAAAAGCCACACTTTACACAACTGGACCAAAACAACCGCGCGCAATGCCGAAAAAGGATCAACCCGGCTCAGGTTGGCCGACTCATAGAAATCGGTCCAGTATCTTCTTGCTCGTCGCATCCAATGCGTACTGGTTGCGGATCAAGTACTGAATGCCATGGATATCGGCCACCAGCAAGGCACCATCGGTACCTATGCGGCGGATATCCTCGTCACCGCGCAATACAAACTGCGTGTCGCCCCGGTCGGTTGCAACAGTCCAGGTACAGGGGGTGGAAAAACTGGTGACGGACGCAATGTGTTGGATCACCGGCATGAACTCACGTCCGGCCAGTTCCTCGTCGATCAAGTTGCGGTAGGCGCTGGGCAGCGCCGCCAGATGGGCTATCCAGGCCGCTTCTTTGCCATCGGTACCCACGAGTGCAATACCGTCCTGGGGGGATTGCACTGGAAACGCCCGCACCGGTGCCACCCCTTCAAAACGCTCGCCCTGGCTGTTGGTCAGCACGAGTTTTCCAAACGGGTCGCGCTGCAGGGTCCAGGCCAGGGTGGCCAATACAAAACCAGTCTCGGAGGCGCCTGCTTGCGTTGGCGTTGTAGGGTCGCTCTTGGTCATGATGCCTCCTTCACATCATCCAGAACATTGTTACGGGCCTGCGCCTGGTAAAGGTTGAAGTAGGCGCCCTGGGCGGCCATCAGCACATCGTGCGTGCCTTCTTCCACCACTTTGCCACGGTCCAGCACGACCAGGCGATCAGCCCGGTGCAGAGTGGACAGCCGGTGCGCGATGGCAATGGTCGTTCGGCCCTTCACCAGGTTTTCCAGCGCCTTCTGGATTTCCTTCTCGGTTTCCGAGTCCACCGAGGATGTGGCCTCGTCAAGGATCAGAATACGCGGATCAATCAGCAAGGCGCGGGCAATCGAAATGCGTTGGCGCTCGCCACCCGACAGGCCCTGACCGCGCTCACCCACCATGGAGTCATAGCCCTGGGGCAGCCGCAAAATGAATTCGTGGGCATGGGCCGCACGCGCGGCAGCAATGATTTCGTCACGCGTGGCGTCGGGCTTGCCATAGGCGATGTTTTCGGCAATCGTGCCGAAGAACAAGAACGGTTCTTGCAAGACCAGGCCAATATTCTGGCGGTAATCCGATATCGCATAAGACCGAATGTCCACCCCGTCGACCTTGATGGAGCCCTCGGACACATCGTAGAAACGACAGATCAAATTGACCAGCGTGCTTTTGCCGGAGCCGCTATGCCCCACCAGGCCAATCATCTCGCCCGGCGCGATGGACAAGTTGATGCCGCGATTCACTTCGCGGTTGCCATAACGAAAGCCCACATCGCGCACTTCGATACGCCCTTCCACCTTGCCCACGTGCACAGGCTGTGCGGGCTCCGGCACGCTGGAGACGTGGTCCAAAATATCAAAGATGCGCTTGGCAGCCGACGCTGATTTTTGGGTCACTGAGACAATACGGCTCATGGAATCCAGGCGCCCGTAGAAGCGGCCGATGTAGGCAATGGCCGCCAGCAACATACCCACGGTAATTTCGCCCTTGGAAACCTGCCAGATGCCGAAGCCCCAGACGACCAGCAGACCCATCTCGGTCAACAACGATACGCTGGGGGAAAACAGCGACCAAATCTTGTTGATGCGGTCGTTTACCAGCAGGTTGTGCCGGTTGGCCTCCCGGAAACGCTTGGCCTCGCGTTGCTCCTGCGCGAAGGCCTTGACCACCCGGATGCCAGGAATGGTATCGGCCAGCACATTGGTTACCTCGCCCCATACGCGGTCTATTTTTTCGAAACCGGTGCGCAGGCGGAAACGCACAAAGTGGATCATCCAGCCAATAAACGGCAGCGGAACTAGCGTAATCAGCGCCAAGTACGGGTTCATTGAAAACAAAATCACCGCCGTCATGACAATCATGACCACGTCGCTGGCGAAGTCGGTCAGGTGCAGGGACAAATACACCGCAATACGGTCACTCTCACTGCCAACGCGGGACAACAAGTCTCCCGTGCGTTTGCCGCCAAAATACTCCAGCGACAAGCGCAGCAAATGTTCATAGGTGGTGGTTCGCAAATCCGCCGCAATACGCTCCGAGGCCAGCGCCAAGATATAGGTCTTGGCCCAACTCAACACCCAGGCCAAAACACCCGCACCCAACAAACCAGACAAATACCAGACCACGGTACTCACCGGAATCTGTTGACCATTTTGGTATGGAATAAGCACCTCGTCGACTAGCGGAATCGTCAAGTAGGGTGGCACCTGGCTGGCTGCGGTGCCCAGCAACATGAGTACAAAACCCAGCAGCAGCTGACCGCGGTAAGGCTTGGCAAATCGCCACAAACGCAACAAAGTCCAGGTCGATGGCGGCGTGTGCATCACCTTGGTACAGATCGGGCACTCATCCTGGTCCGGCTCCAGCGGCGCCTTGCAACTCGGACACACGTTGTGCAAAGCCTGCACCAGCGGTTTGCCACTGACATGGCTTTGAAGTTGGGCGTGAAACTGATCCACCAAGCGAATCGCCTGCAGGTTCTGCCCCAGCGTAAACCGCCAGGTTGCAAGCAAACCGCTGGCGTTGACCAAATCCAGGTGACCAACACCTGCATGGTCGTGGTGCAGCAGGTCCAAGCCATCCTGGTAAGGCCAAGCCTGCCATTGGTCCGCAGTACTTTCGCGGCTGAGCAAGCGCCGGTCAGTCACTACCAACAAGCCGGGGACAAAATGCAAATGGCGGTCCAAGTCAACCTCCAGCGTCGAAGAAACGTTTTCCTGTGGGTGGAGTTGAGTTAACAAGGTGTCACGCCAAAAGGCCGACAACTCGCTGGGCAAAGGGCTCGCAGCCAAAACAACAGAGGTCATGTGAAACAACAAATTTCCGAATTACGTTGGCACGAGAGCCGGGACCAAACTACTTGGAGAGCGCGCCATACTTTACGATAGTAAGCTTGGAACACCTGTACCCCGTGTCGAGGCGTCTCGGGTAGTAGAGAATACATAACGCGGCCAGAGCCACATTGGTGGACTGCACAACTGAAAAGCAGCCATGACGGACCAGAAAAAAATAGACATTCTCCGGGTGACCTACCTGCGTGGCCCCAACATTTGGACCTACCGACCAGTCATCGAAGCGTGGTTGGACATTGGCAGTTTGGAAGACCATCCTTCCAATACCCTGGACGGGTTCTACGAGCGCCTCATCGGATTGTTGCCCAGTTTGATCGAACACCACTGCAGTCCCGGGGTCCGCGGCGGATTTTTGCAGCGCGTGAAAGACGGCACCTACGCGGCACACATCGTGGAGCATGTGACACTCGAACTGCAAAACTTGGCGGGCATGCGAACGGGCTTTGGCAAGGCGCGACAAACCTCCAAACACGGTGTTTACAAAATCGCCTTTCGCACCCGACAGGAACAGGTGGGCCGCGAAGCCTTGGTCGCCGCCCGCGACTTGGTGGTGGCAGCTATCAATGGCACGCCCTGCGACGTCGCCAGCATGGTCAGCCATTTGCGCGACCAGGTGGATGACTTGTGCCTGGGCCCCAGCACGGCACACATTGTGGACGCCGCCACCGAACGCCGAATTCCATCCATTCGGTTGACAGAAGGTAACTTGGTTCAGCTCGGTTACGGCATCAACCAACGGCGCATCTGGACGGCCGAAACCGACCAGACGTCGGCCATTGCCGAAGAAATTGCCAGCGACAAAGATTTGACCAAGTCACTGCTGAAGTCTTGCGGCGTTCCAGTTCCAGAAGGTGAATTGGTCAAATCTGCCGAGCAGGCGTGGCAGGCGGCGCAGGATATTGGCGTACCGGTGGTGCTCAAGCCCTATGACGGGAACCACGGACGCGGTGTTTCGCTGGACCTGCGGACCCAAAGCGATGTAGAAGCAGCTTACGCCCTGGCCCATCGCAAGGGTGGCGGCAGCAGCGTGATCGTGGAAAAATTCATTTCCGGCAATGAGCACCGCATGCTGGTCGTTGGCAAACACATGGTGGCGGCGGCGCGTGGCGAAGCCATCTGGGTCACCGGCGATGGCCTGTCCAACATCGACCAGTTGACCGATGAGCAGATCAACTCAGATCCCCGCCGCGGCACTGGCGAAGAGTTTCCGCTCAATGCGCTGTTGCCCAGCCAATCCGGCGAAATCATTCTGGAACTGGAGCGTGCCGGGCTGACGCCAGAGTCCATTCCGGCCAAAGACCAGCGGGTGCTGATTCAGCGCAATGGCAATGTCGCCTTTGACGTCACCGACCTCGTGCACCCCAGTGTCGCGGCGGCTGCCGCCCTGGCCGCACGGGTCGTCGGCCTGGACATTGCCGGTGTGGACATGGTGCTTGAGGATGTGCGCAAACCCATGCATCAGCAACGCGCAGCGGTCATTGAGGTGAACGCCAGCCCTGGCTTGCTGGCCCATATCAAACCCGCTGATGGCGAAGGTCGGCCGGTCGGCAAAGCCATCATCGAACACCTGTTCAAAGCGGATCGCGACGGACGTATTCCGATTGTGGGCATCACCGGGACACAAAAAACCGGCCGGATTGCCCGCCTGGTCGCCTGGCTGGCGCACATCAGCGGCAAACACGTGGGCCTCGCCTGCAGCGAAGGCCTCTATCTGGATGGCCGCCAGGTTGAGTCCAAGGATTGCGCACATTGGGATGCCGGCCAGCGCCTTCTGATCAACCGCTCCGTGCAAGCCGCAGTATTTGAGAATGGCAGTCTAACCATTCTGACGGAAGGTCTAGCTTATGACAAATGCTCAGTGGGTGTGGTGACCGACGTAGGTTGGCAGGAGTCGTTGCTGCCATTTGACATCCTGGATGCCGAACAGACATTCAAGGTGGCTCGGACCCAGGTGGATGTGATTTTGCCAACCGGCACTGCGGTGCTGAATGCTGCAGACCCTCAGGTGGTTGAGTTGGCAGAACTGTGTGACGGCAAGGTCATTTTTTACGGCATGGACGCCAACCAGGCGGCCATGGCAGAGCACCAGCAAGCCGGTGAAAAAGTCGTGTTTGTACGCAACGACCAGATCGTTTTGGCCCACGGCATCACCGAAATCGCTTTGTTGCCGCTGGCCTCGCTCAAACCCGCGAAAGCATCACAGCCTGAGATGGTGATGGCGGCTGTCGCTGCTGCCTGGGCGCTGGGCATACCGCCGGAACTGATCGGCGCGGGCTTGCGCACCTTTGAATCCAATCCGCGAAAAACACCCTACTGACCGGTCGCTTGAGTCTGCAAGCCTGCGCACCTGAAAAGAACGAGATCTATCATGGAAGTAACCCGTATTCGAGCCCTGCGTGGACCCAACCTGTGGAGCCACCACACCGCCATACAGTCGATTGTCTCGTGCCACGGCGTCGAGCGCTCGGTGGGGCAGATTGAAGGTTTTGAGGTGCGTTTGCGCGCCCGTTTTCCCGAAATCGGGCCGTTTCAGCCAACCGGCCACGATGATTCGATCCCCATGGTGCATGTGCTGGAACTGGCTGCTTTGGGCCTGCAGGCCCAAGCCGGATGCCCCGTCACCTTCAGTTGCAGCACACCGACGATCGACGAGAACGTCTACCAGTTGGTGGTGGAGTACAGCGAAGAAGCCGTTGGGCGGCTGGCAATGGAACTGGCGCAAGTCTTATGCCAATCGGCACTGGACGACACGCCCTTCGATCTGGCAGACGCCTTGGCACAACTGCGGGGCCTGGATGAAGACGTTCGACTGGGTCCCAGCACCGGTTGCATTGTTGATGCCGCCGTGGCCCGCAACATCCCGTTCAGTCGCATGACCGAAGGCAGCATGGTGCGCTTTGGCTGGGGCAGCAAACAACGGCGTATTCAGGCCGCCGAAATGGACATTACCAGCGCCATCGCGGAATCCATAGCGCAGGACAAGGATCTGACCAAGAAACTCTTGGCAGCGGCGGGTGTACCGGTTCCAGCAGGACGTGCTGTCAGCGATGCAGAAGACGCTTGGTTGGCGGCCTGTGAGATCGGCCTGCCGGTCGTTGTCAAACCCAAAGATGGCAATCAGGGCAAGGGCGTTACGGTCAACATCACGACCAAAGAACATCTGGCCCGGGCCTATGCCACTGCCACCGAGTTCCGTGACAACATCCTGGTTGAACGGTATATGCCGGGCAACGACTTTCGTTTGTTGGTGGTGGGTAACAGGCTGGTAGCCGCGGCGCGGCGCGACCCGCCCAAGGTCGTGGGGGATGGTGTGCATACGGTTGCAGAGTTGGTAGCCCAGATCAACCTGGATCCGCGCCGGGGTTCGGGCCACTCGACGTCACTGACCAAAATCCGCATCGACGACATCGCGCTCAGTTGCCTGTCGAACCAGGGGTTCACGCCGGAGACCATTCCAGACAAAGGGCAACGCGTGAACCTGCGCAACAACGCCAACTTGTCGACCGGCGGTTCCGCCACCGATGTGACCGACGATGTGCACCCCGAAGTTGCTGCCCGCGCGGTGGCGGCAGCGCATATGGTGGGCTTGGACGTCTGCGGTGTCGATGTGGTCTGCGACAGCATTTTGCGACCCATTGAAGAACAAGGCGGTGGCATTGTCGAAGTTAATGCCGCTCCCGGTTTGCGCATGCACCTGAGTCCGTCGTTCGGCAAGGGACGTGCGGTGGGTGAGGCCATTATTTCCAGCATGTTCAAGTCGGGCCAGGATGGGCGCATTCCCATCGTGGCGGTCACCGGCACCAATGGCAAAACCACCACCGTGCGCCTGATCTCGCATCTGTTGGCGCAAAACGGCCTGTGTGTGGGCATGACCAATACAGATGGCGTGTATGTGGGCGGCCAATGTATCGATACCGGTGATTGCAGCGGCCCGAAAAGCGCCCGTAGCGTGTTGCTGCACCCTGACGTAGATGCAGCGGTGCTGGAAACCGCGCGGGGTGGCGTTTTACGCGAAGGACTGGCTTTTGACCGCTGTGACGTCGCTGTGGTCACCAATGTGGGCAGTGGCGACCACCTGGGGTTGAACTACATCACCACGGTGCAGGACCTGGCGGTACTCAAGCGGGTGATCGTGCAAAACGTGTCAACCACCGGCACGGCGGTGTTGAACGCCACTGATCCAACCGTGGCTGCGATGGCCGGCAAATGCCGCGGCTCGGTCACTTTTTTTGCCGTCGACAAGTTCCACCCGGTCATGGCCACCCACCGCGCACAGGGGCAGGCGGTGGTGTATGTCGAAAACGGCCAGATCGTTGCCAGCAAAGGGGATTTGCACCAAACCATCGCCTTGGCCAATATTCCGATCACCATGGGCGGGTTGATCCCGTTTCAGGTCGAAAACGTGATGGCCTCGGTGGCCGCCGCCTGGGCTTTGGGGCTGGACTGGAACACCATTCGCGATGGGCTGGCCGGGTTTTCCAATGACACCGACAACGCGCAGGGACGGTTCAACCTGTTCACGTTCCGCGGAGCAACCGTCATTGCCGACTACGGGCACAACCCTGACGCCATGATCGCTTTGGTGCAGGCGGTCCAGGCCATGCCGGCCAAACGCCGCTTAGTGGTCATCAGCGGTGCGGGTGACCGGCGCGATCAGGACATTCGCCAGCAGACTGAAATTCTGGGCGATGCCTTTGACGAGGTGATTCTCTACGAAGACCAGTGCCAGCGTGGTCGACAGGATGGTGAAGTGATTGCCTTGTTACGCCAAGGCCTGGCCAACGCCCGGCGCACCACACAGTCATGCGAAATCAAGGGCGAGTTCCTGGCGATTGACACCGCGATGGACAAACTGACGGCGGGTGACTTGTGCCTGATTCTGGTGGACCAAGTTGAAGAGGCAATGGCCCACATCGCTGCACGCGTCGAAAAAGGCTGATTTCACACGCTTTCAGCCGTCGGGCCGCGCCCCATCAGCGCGGCAACGGCTTGGGCGGGCTGCAAACGGCCATCGAGCAAATCCACCACACTGTTTGAAATTGGCATGTCCACACCCAGGGAGCGGGCGCGCTGCACCACGGTTCGGGCGCTGTAGACCCCTTCGGCCACATGCCCCAGTTCATCAACCGACTGTTGGAGCGTCTTGCCCTGTGCCAGCGCAAGGCCGACGCGGCGATTGCGCGACAGGTCTCCGGTTGCCGTTAGCACCAAATCGCCCAACCCGCTGAGTCCCATAAAAGTGTCGGACGTAGCACCCAGCGCCAGACCCAAACGGGTCATCTCGGCCAATCCCCTGGTGATCAGAGCAGCACGTGCATTCAATCCCAGCTGTAAACCATCACACAGGCCGGTCGCGATCGCCAATACATTTTTGACGGCCCCACCAACCTCGACACCTACCACGTCCTCGTTGGCATAGACCCGCAAAGTCGGATTGTGAAATGCCGCTACCAGCGCATCGCGTACTCCCGCATGGCGGCTGGCGGCAACCAAAGCCGTCGGGAGGCCGATCGCCACTTCCTGGGCAAAACTCGGACCGCTCAAAACACCAGCGCGCAAGTTTGGAGCGATCTGGTTTTGGATTTCATGCCCCATCAAGCCCGGCGCATCACCCAAACCGGCCTCAAAGCCCTTGCAAAGCCATGCCACCGACGCCTTGCAATGTTGCAACTGCTGGAGCAGCCCGCGCAAGCCCACCATGGGCGAGGCAACAATGACCAGGTCAGTTTCACTACAAGTGGACACCAGATCCGGCAGGACCTGTGCACTGACGCGTAGTCCGCCAGGCAAACCGATGCCAGGCAAATAACGCCGATTCTCTCTGCTGCGCTCCAAGTCTGCGGCTTGTTGCGCATCCCGCAGCCACAGGGTGACCTGGCGCTGCGCTTGGGGCGCGCGACACGTGTTCACGGCCAGCGCAGTACCCCAGGCACCGCCCCCAATCACTACTATTTTCATAGCGCTTTACGCAGTGAATACGAGGGCTAGGAGTCGATTTCGCAAATATTTACTGTGGCAGGACGCCAGCATCGGTATTGGCCGCCTGGGCTAGCTGCGCCGCTTGTTGTTGTTCAAACATGGCCTGGAAATTGATCTCCGACAAATGCACGGGCGGGAAGCCTGCGCGTTGAATCAGGTCGGCCACATTGCCACGCAGGTAGGGGTACACGATCTGAGGACATGCGATGCCCATAATCTGACCCATCTGGTCTTCCGGCACGTTGCGGATTTCGAAAATGCCCGCTTGTTTGGCTTCCACCAGGAACACGGTCTTGTCTTTGATTTTGGTGTGCACCGTCGCGGTCACGCTGACTTCAAAGATACCTTCCGTCACGGGAGCGGCCTGAACGCCGAGCTGGATGTCCACGGAGGGTTGCTCTTGCTCCAACAAAATGGCGGGGGAATTGGGCTGCTCCAGCGAAGCCTCCTTCAGGTAAACACGTTGGATCTGGAAAACAGGAGTCTGGTCTGACATAAAACAGTCTTTCAAAGTAAAACAACACCCCTTCGAACCTTACGAACGGGCTGATAACGGAAATTTCGTTAGCCGCGGATTATCTCAGGCCCGCAACCGATCCCGACGTCAAGGCTCAGTCGGCATTCAGCAGTGGCTCCAGCCCCCCCTGATGGTCAAGAGCCATGAGATCATCACAGCCCCCGACATGGGTTTCACCGATGAAAATTTGCGGTACGGTGCGGCGCCCGGTAACCGCCATCATTTTCATCCGCTCTTCGGGCTGGCTATCCACCCGCACCTCTTCGATATGTTCGACGCCTTTGGCACGCAAAATCCTCTTGGCCTGCACACAGTAGGGGCAAACGGCCGTGGTGTACATCTTGACTGGCTGCATACTTCAACCCTTTTCGATCGGCAAACCGGCGGCTTTCCAGCCAGCCAGGCCGCCACCCATAGATTGGGCGTTGTCGTAGCCCAGCTTTTTGGCAATGGCCACGGCACGACCCGACCGCGCACCAGACTGGCATACCAGAATCACGGGCAGTGCCTTGTTCTTGACCACCGCAGCCAGTCGACTCTCCAGTTCAGTCAGGGGGATGTTCTTGGCCCCTCCCACGTGACCTGCGGCAAATTCGCCCGCGTCACAGACGTCAATCACGACGGCCTTTTCACGGTTGATCAGTTGTACCGCGCCAGCAGGGTTCAACCCCGCCGTAGCCGCACCTTGCACTACGGGCCACAACAGCAGCGAGCCGGAAGCCAGTGCAATCGTGATCAGCATCCAGTTGTCCAAAATGAATTTCAACTTTAATTCCTTGTTAGTTAGCGAGTGTTCAGGGCGCTATTTTAGAATGGTGGCTGCTTTGATGCCGATCACCCCTCCGTCTTTCCCCGCTCCCCACCGCACCATGTACAAACTCGTTCTCGTTCGCCACGGCGAATCCACCTGGAATCTAGACAACCGCTTTACCGGCTGGACCGATGTTGACCTCACACCCACGGGTGTTGAACAGGCCCAGAATGCGGGTCGCGTGCTCAAAGCCGAAGGTTATGAGTTTGATCTTGCAATGACGAGCGTACTCAAGCGCGCAACCCGAACGCTGTGGCATTGCCTGGACGAAATGGACCGAACCTGGCTACCGGTACTGCACTCCTGGCGTCTGAATGAACGCCACTACGGAGCCCTACAGGGCTTGAACAAAAGCGACATGGCCAAGCAATTCGGCGAAGCCCAGGTATTGCAATGGCGGCGCAGCTACGACACCCCGCCGCCGGCCCTCGAACCGACCGACAGCCGCTGTGAACGCGCCGACCCGCGTTACGCCGGGCTGCAGCCCGGTGAAGTGCCGCTGACCGAGTGCCTGAAAGACACCGTCGCACGGGTCATGCCATTCTGGAACGAGACCATGGCACCGGCCATTCTGAGCGGTCAGCGCCTTCTGGTGGCGGCCCACGGCAATTCCATTCGGGCGCTGGTCAAGTATTTGGACAACGTTTCTGACGAGGAAATCGTTGGTATCAACATTCCCAACGGCATTCCCCTGGTTTACGAGCTGGACGCCAACCTGAAACCCTTGCGACACTATTACCTGGGTGACGCCGACGCCATCGCAAAAGCCGCAGCCGCCGTGGCAGCCCAGGGAAAAGCTTAAGGGCACTGTTCGAGCCGGCCTTTACCAGCACTTATCACCGCCCTACCTGTTAAACAAAGGAACTCGCCGCAATCACGCACCTCCAAGGTGTATATTGAAGTGGCACTGGAATACCTATGGGATACAAACTGAAAACTGCTGGTTGGATCGGTATCGGCGTCATGGCTGGAGTCTTGACCACTGTGTCGCTCCAGACCGTAGCGCGCAATACACTTGCCCCGCTGCCTTTGGAAGAGTTGCAACAACTGGCCGCCGTCTTTGGCATGGTCAAGAGCGACTATGTGGAACCGGTAGATGAAAAAAAGCTGATCACCGAAGCCATTGCTGGCATGGTGGCCAGTCTGGACCCGCATTCCCAGTACTTCGACAAAAAGTCCTTCAAGGAATTCAAGGAAGGCACGTCAGGCAAGTTTGTCGGCGTTGGCATCGAGATCACCCAAGAAGATGGCTTGGTCAAAGTGGTGTCCCCGATTGAAGGCTCGCCCGCTTTTCGGGCTGGCATCAAGACCAACGACCTGATTACCCGCGTCGATGAAACCGCCGTCAAGGGTCTGACCTTGAATGAAGCCGTCAAGCGCATGCGCGGTGAGCCCAACACCAAGGTGTTGTTGACGATTTTCCGCAAGGATGAAAACCGCACGTTTCCAGTATCGATTGTGCGTGAGGAGATTAAACAGCAATCAGTACGCGGCAAAGTGGTGGAACCCGGGTATGCCTGGGTGCGTGTCAGCCAGTTCCAGGAGCGCACAGTAGACGACTTTGCGCGCAAGCTGGATGACATCTACAAGCAGGACCCACAAATCAAGGGACTGGTTTTGGACCTGCGCAACGACCCTGGCGGCTTGCTCAATGCGGCGGTTGCCGTCTCAGCAACGTTCCTGCCCGAGAACGTGACGGTGGTGTCCACCAACGGTCAAACCCCTGACAGCAAGCAGATACTGAAGGCCACCGCACGGGACTATCTGGGACGCGATGGCGCCGACCCACTCAAGAAGCTTCCTTCTGGTCTGAAAAAGGTTCCAATGGTCGTACTGGTGAACGAAGGATCCGCTTCGGCCAGTGAAATTGTGGCGGGAGCGCTGCAAGACCACAAACGCGCCACCATTATGGGCACCCAGACGTTTGGTAAAGGTTCTGTGCAGACTTTCCGGCCGTTGGGTCCCGATACGGGTCTGAAGATCACCACGTCACGCTACTACACACCCAGTGGAAAATCCATTCAGGCCAAAGGCATTGTGCCGGACGTCATGATTGACGATACCGAAGAAGGCAGTCCGTTTGCCGCCTTGCGTATGCGTGAAGCAGACTTGGGCAAGCACCTGGCCAGCGGCCAGGGGGAAGAAATCAAGGATGTGTCGCGCGAGAAGGCGCGGGATGAAGCGCTCAAACGCCTCGAAGAGGAATCGCGCAAACCGGCGTCCGAGCGCCGTCCACCTGAGTTTGGATCGGACAAGGATTTTCAGTTGATGCAGGCCCTGAATCAGCTCAAGGGTAAGCCAGTGTTGGTCAGCAAAACCCTGGTCGAGCGGAAAGAAGAGCCCAAAGAAAACTAGGACATGGCCCCCACGCTTGTCGCTCCGCGTACTGCGCTGCCCCCCAAGGGGGTTGTTTCACCTTGGGGTGGCCCGTCGGCGAAACCTTGTTATGGATGACTCTCAGCTACTGCGCTACTCGCGCCACATTCTGCTGGATGAGTTGGGTATTGAGGGCCAGGAGCGCATCCTGCGAGGCCGCGCGTTGGTGATCGGTGTTGGCGGCTTAGGGTCTCCGGCTGCACTCTACCTGGCAACTGCTGGCATTGGCCATTTAACCTTGGTTGACCACGACACGGTAGACCTGACCAACTTGCAGCGCCAGATTGTTCATACACAAGCCCGCGTCGGGCAGTTAAAGGTGGAGTCGGCGCGTGCGGCACTGCTGGCCATCAATCCCACATTGCACATCACGACATTGGCGGAGCGCGGTGACGCGCAGCGGCTGAATGAACTTGTGGCGGATGCCGACGTGGTGCTGGATTGCAGCGATAACTTTGCGACCCGCCACGCTCTGAATGCCGCCTGTGTGCAGCACGGTGTACCCCTGGTTTCTGGAGCGGCCATTCGTTTTGATGGTCAACTAGCCGTCTACGACCCCACACGCAGCGACTCACCGTGTTACGCGTGTGTGTTTCCGCCCGACAGCAGTTTTGAAGAAACCCGCTGCGCCACCATGGGCGTGTTTGCGCCGCTGGTCGGCATTATCGGCAGCATGCAGGCAGCCGAAGCCCTCAAATTACTGAGCGGTGCCGGAAAGCCGGCGGTTGGGCGCTTGTTGATGCTGGATGGCCGCGATATGAGCTGGTCCGACATACGCCTGCCGCGCAATCCGCGTTGCCCAGTGTGTTCTGTGGCCCACCCGTGACGCGTTTGCTGCGATGGTTCCCGTTTCTGAATTGGCCTCGGCCCGACATCGGTCTGATGCGTGGCGAGTTTCTTGCTGGATTGACGGTGTCGCTGATCATCGTCCCGCAGTCGGTGGCCTACGCTGCACTGGCGGGCATGCCATTGATCACGGGCATCTATGCCTCGTTCATTCCCGCGCTGGTCGCCGTCCTGTGGAGTGCCTCTCCACGCTTGTCAGTCGGACCCACGGCGTTGTCGAGCCTTTTGGTCATGGCATCGTTATCGGGGCTGGCCGAGCCCGGCAGCACACAGTGGGTCGTTTTGGCCGTATGGGTGTCCCTGATCAGCGGATTGGTTCAGGTGGCCCTGGGCCTGGCCCGGTATGGATGGATTTTGAACCTGGTGAGTGCCCCGGTCCTGGCAGGCTTCACCCAGGCAGCCACCCTATTGATCTTGTGGTCACAATTGCCTTCGTTACTCGGCCTGCAGTCGGGATGGGCGGACCTGATCGACAAACCCATCGTGGATGGCGCAGCAACCGCGTTCGGCCTCGGCAGCTTGGCATTTCTGGTGGTCGCAAGGCGCGTTGCCCCACAATTCCCCGCAGTGATGTTTGCGGTCACTGGGTGTGGCGTGATCAGCTACTCCATCGGCTACGCACACATGGGTGGCGCAGTGATCGGAAGGCTGCCCTCCGGACTGCCATCCCTCTTTTGGCCAGGTCTTTTGCCGTGGGAAGTATTAGGGGCATTGGTGGTCCCAGCGCTGGTGATTGCGCTCGTTAGTTTTCTGGAGACCGCCTCCAGTGCAAAGGCAGAGAGTCAACTGGTACGCCGTCCCTGGAACGACAACCAGGACCTGATTGCCCAGGGACTTGCCAAAGTGGCGTCGGGCCTAACCGGCAGTTTCCCAACCAGTTCTTCTTTTTCCCGCTCCGCCATCAATCTATATGCCGGCGCCAAAACCGGATGGGCAACGGTGTTTACTGTTGCCATGGTGCTGGTCGTCCTGTTGTGGTTGACCCCGGCGTTGGCCTACGTTCCGTCGGCGGTGCTGGCCGCCGTTGTAGTAGCCGCAGTCAGTAGTCTGTTCAAGCCGTCCATCATTGTGAGGCTGTGGCGCATATTGTCTGTCGAGGCGGCGATCATGGGCGTCACTTTCGTAGCCACGCTGCTGACTGCGCCTCGCATCTACTGGGGCGTACTCACCGGAGTGCTGCTGAGCTTGATTGCATTCCTGCACCATCACCTCCATCCGCGCATTATCGAAGTAGGTCTACACCCTGACGGCAGTCTGCGAGATCGTCACCTGTGGAATCTGCCGCCTTTGGCGGAGGGTGTTTATGCCGTGCGCCTGGACGCTGAGTTGGACTTTGCCGCCGCGAGCAGTTTCGAGCGAACAATATCCGAGTTCCTGAACCTGCATCCAGAAACGCGGCATGTTTGCCTTTTTGCACACCCCATCAATCGAATTGACGCCAGCGGCATTGAAGTTTTCGCCACTCTCCAAGCCAACCTCGCGATACGCAAAATCACCCTGCATGTCACTGGTATGAAGTTGCCGGTTGAACGCGTCCTCATGCGCTCCGGGCATCTCCAGGCAAGCACTATGCTGCGCCTCTACCGCACCGACGCACAGGCCATCCAAAGTTTGAGTCAGGTCAGACCAGCAGCTTACCCGTCATTCGACCCCCAGGTCTGAACCACCTAAGCCGACCCTGTCGGTATCGACCGCTGAGCCGGTCGCACTTCAGGCACTCAGAATCCAGCCCTCCAGGCGATCCATGTCTTTAGGCAGACCATACAGCGGGTCCCCCTTTGCATAATGTTGCTGTCCCCACGCCACTTGCACCAGACACAAGACGGCATCCAAAGCATCCCCCGAAGCGTCATCGACCACGGCATCCCGCTGGGCATGGGTCATCTTGAGGCGTAGACCCAGTCGGGTTTGTGCCGCCTCCAAGGCGGTAACCAGGTCTTTGCGGGCAATCAGGCGATCCACCGTTTGTTTGGCCTTGTCATCGGACTTGTAGCTGCGCCGGCCCAATACTTCGCGGGCCAGCAAGCCGGGGTAGGCCTCCAGCGCCACACGCCGATGGGTACTCGATTCGCTGCCACGGACGGCGGGAGGAATATACAAGCCAGGAATTTCCACTCCGGCGTCCAACAGCCGGGGAACTCCAGCGTGCAGCATGTAGGCAACCGGAGGGTTCACCCATTTCATGGACGGACTTGATCCGGCTGGCCGGTCACAGACCCGGTGGGCGAACTTGGAACCCGCGGGCCGAGCATCACAAAAGGCCTTGAAGGTGGATCGAATCTCCTCGCGGCTCAGCGCTGCATAGTGGCGAATACAGGCCTCCCATTCCACGGGCCATTGAAGACAGGCCACCAGTTCACGGGGCAAACCAAAGGGCATGTCAAACCCGGCAGTCCAGGCCTGTGGCATCCCCAGCCATTGCTCAAAGCCCAACAACGCAGGCAACGACTGCAGCCGCTCCAACACCACGACGCTGCCCTGCAAGCGCCCAAAGGCCAGCACAATCGGCTTGCGAACCGATGGACTACTGGAAAAATCACAACCCACGAGCATGGCCATGAATCGCTAACCCAGCGCCAGCGCCATGACCCCGCCACCAATACAGGCCGCCCCCAGAAACCGGGCACGCCGGTCCCCTTCACCCAATAAGTGCCCGCCCAACAAGGCGGCGAACAACATGGAGACCTCGCGCGCGGGAGCTACATGGCTCAAGGGTGCGACTTGCATGGCGTAGAGCACCAAGACGTATGACACTGGACTGACCACCCCAACAACGGCAGCATATTTCCATTGCATATGCCACAGGCTGCGCGCTTCAGCCACGTTGCGCAGCACCGCCGGCGCCAAAAACCCGAGGCGGACAAAGTTGCCAACATAATCGAGCAGGATGGGTGACATCAACACCACTTTGACTGCGTAACCGTCAATGACGGTGTAGCTGGCAATGAATACACCCGTCAACAGGCCATACAACATGCCTTTGTGGATACGCCGCGTCTGCTCTTCGCCATGGGACTGGCGAAAAAGACCAGGCCCTCCCGCAATCAGGAAGACTCCCCCAACGACTGCCGCTATGCCAGCGACACCCAAGGCGGAAATCTGCTCCCCTAGAAACAGGATGGCGACCAGCGATGACAACAAAGGCCCCGACCCTCGCGCCAACGGATACACCACCGTGAGATCGGCCTTGCGGTAACCCCGCAACAGCACCACAAAGTAGATCGAGTGAATCACACCACTGGCAAACACAAACCCCCATTCTGTGACTCCCCATCCAGGCACTTGTTGCCAACCCAGCCACAGGCCAACAGGCGCCCAAAAAACCATCATCACAACGGAGCTGAAGAACGAAAACCGCACATCTCCACCAGCCTTCTTGGCTGCGATGTTCCAGCAGGCGTGGATCAGACCCGCAAGTATGACCAGCGCAAGTGCGGATACGGGCATTACGGCTTCTGCACCAGGTGATGTGTGCGGAGGCAATTTTTCGCCGAACCGCCCCAAGCTCTGAACCGCTTGGCGGTCAGCCCCGCAGGGAAAAATGTGTCCCTTGGGCCGCGCCCCGCGCAGCTTCCACGCCGGGCCACATGTTTCAAGCCCGGCCGATGATGGACGCCGTGGCCATCAATTCCTCCAGCAGCGCCAGCGAGACTTTTCCGGACACGGAATAGGGGTCAAGTTCCGGCTTTTCAGCGTACTTGAGCAGAATGTTGGTGTTGATTTTGGACATGTTGACCTGGCCCATGGTCCAACCACCAAAGCGGCGCTCCGAAATCTCTTCGTAGTGCAACAAAACAATATCCTTGTGGCGTGTGTCTTTCTGAATATGTCCATACAAATCACTCACGGGCATGCGGCCGCCTTCGATTGCCTGCAGGAAAATACCGCCGCCGTAACACAAAATTCCGGTGATCCCACAAGTCGGGTTGTACTGGCGTGACTGGGAAAGTATGGTCTCTATCGCCTCGGGACTGGGGTCAACCGCGCGACTGGCATATAACAAACGAACCAACATGGTTTATCCTTTCCTGGGAATCAGTGACAAGAACTCACGGCGTAAATTGGGATCTTTCAGGAACACGCCACGCATCACCGAATTAATCATCTTGCTGTCCATGTCCTTCACGCCACGCCAGGCCATGCAGTAGTGGCTGGCCTCCATCACAATGGCCAGGCCGTCTGGCTGGGTCTTTTCCTGAATCAGATCAGCCAATTGCACCACCGCCTCTTCCTGAATTTGGGGACGCCCCATGATCCACTCCGCTAGCCTTGCATACTTGGAAAGACCAATCACATTGGTATGCTCGTTGGGCATAACTCCAATCCAGATCTTGCCGATGACCGGGCAGAAATGGTGGCTACAGGCACTGCGTACGGTAATCGGACCCACAATCATCAATTCGTTAAGGTGGCCCACATTGGGAAATTCCGTGATGCTGGGCGCAGCAACATAACGACCACGAAACACCTCATTGACATACATCTTGGCGACGCGGCGCGCAGTATTGTCGGTGTTGTGGTCGTTGTCGGTGTCGATGACCAAGCTGTCGAGCACGCCTTGCATCTTGTTTTCCACCTCGTCGAGTATTTTTTCCAACTCTCCGGGTTCTACAAATTCTGCAATATTGTCATTGGCATGGAACCGTTTACGCGCCGCGAGCAGTCGCTCGCGGATCTTGACGGAAACCGGCGTTCCCTGTTCGGCATCAGAAGGGTTCATAGTACTGTGTAGTTGCATTAACATCTATCGATCCTACCAGCCTTTGATCAATAGGGTTTTTGACATCCAGCCCTCGTAAACGTTGACTATGTTGCTATATATTTAATAGCGTCTGCCTGCCAGGTACAGTAGTAGGCGCATCACACCAAAGGCCAGCCGATCCAGGAAGCGTTGGCGCAGAGGGCGATTGGCGTAGGCCCGCGAATCCAGTTGCACACCGTGGCTTTCAATTGCGCTGATCAAATGGGTCCGCAGGACCTCGGCAAAGTGCGCATCTTCCACGACCACATTGGCTTCGCGCGCCAGCAAGAGGCTTAAGGGGTCCAGATTGGATGAGCCAACGGTTGCCCAATGGCCGTCAATCACCGCCACCTTGGCGTGCAGAAAGCCACTTGCATATTCGTGGATCTCGACACCGGCGACCAGTAGCGCACCAAACACCGGGCGGGCCCCGTGGTACTGCATGAAATACTCATATCGGCCTTGCAACAACAGGCGAACCCGCACGCCCCGGCGCGCGGCGTGGATCAGCGCACGCCGCAGTTTGCCACCCGGCAGGAAATACGCGTTGGCGATGATCACCTCCTCACGGGCTTCAGCAATCGCCTTTCGGTAGGCGCGTTCGATGCGGTTGCGGTTGCGCACGTTGTCCCGCAGAACTAGCGCTGCCGTCGTGGTGAACGGGCTCACACCGGGACTGTTCTGGACAGACGGCGCGACGGTGTCTACCGGCCCACGGGCATCTTTCCAAGTCTGGCGCGCTTGCCGAAATTTGAGATTTTCAAGCTGCCGCGTAATACGCAAACGCCTCCAGAACTGAACCATGGCCTCACGCACATCGGCAACGAGCGGCCCCTTGATGCGCACCGCAAAATCGTAGCGGGGTGACTCCAGCGCACCGTACGTCGGGTCAACATAGTCATCGAGGATGTTGATGCCTCCGCAAAAGGCGACCTGTGCATCGACCACGCACAGTTTGCGGTGCAAACGCCGCCAGCCGGCCGACATCAGCAAGCCCCAGCGTCCAAGTGGTGAAAAACGGTGCCACTGAACTCCCGCTTTGGCGAACCGGTGCACCCACACATCGGGCACGGCGGGTGTACCGATGCCGTCCAGCATCAAGAAGACGGCAACACCCCGCGCTGCGGCCTGCTCCAACGCTGTAGCGACTTTTTCTCCGGTCGCATCGAAGTGGAAAATGTAGGTTTCCAACCGGACCTCCCTCAGGCTGGCATCAATGGCTTCCAACAAAGCGGGGAAAAATGCTGCTCCGCCGTGTAGCAATTCGATGTGGTGGCCAGTGGATCTTTGTGACACTTTCAATGCGCATCCAGGGGTAGATCAAACTCGGCGATCAACGGCAAATGGTCCGACATGCGCCCCCAAATCCGTCCACGTGGCACATGCACACCCAAAGGCGTCAACCCCCTGCCAAAAACATGGTCCAACTGGACCACAGGCAATCGCGACGGAAAAGTGGCCACGCGCTCCTGATCAAATGCAGAGAAACCTTCCGCACCCAACGCGATGTGCACCGTACTGCCCCAATCGTTAAAGTCGCCAGCAACCAGCACCGGCGCATTGGCAGGGACTTCGCGGGTGATGAAGGTGCACAGTTGCACCAATTGGCGCACCCGACTGGCCTTGATCAGGCCCAAATGAACCACGATGACATGCACCCCGACCCCGTGCACGGTCACCACCGAATGTAGCAGTCCACGCTGCTCAAACCGGTGGTCCGACATGTCCTCCTGCTGGTGTGACACCACGGGCCAGCGTGACAACATGGCATTGCCGTGTTCACCATGGCGGGTATGTGCGTTGGTCTTGTAGATGGCCGTATAGCCCTCCGGGGCCAAGAATTCCGCTTGCGGCAACTCAGGCCACTGGGCAAAGTAGCGGGCTTCGCGCCGGTGCATCTTGCGTACCTCTTGCAGACAGACGATGTCGGCGTCGAGTTGCTCTACCGCATGTCCGAGGTTGTGAATTTCCAGCCTACGGGCCGGGCCTATGCCCTGGACCCCTTTATGAATGTTGTATGTGGCCACCCGCAGGACTGTCATGTGGTCACCGCCCGTAGACCGGCCGCATGCAAAGCGAACCGTGGCAACTGCAAAATCGCCTCGGCGTTGGACGGTGAAAAACACAATTCGGCGGCCCGTTGGTATGGCAACCACTGGTAGGCCAAGTGTTCGCGGGGATTGAGCTGCACCGGGCACCGCTGAATCACCTGCAGACCAAACAAATGTTCCGTATTGCGCGTCACTCCCGGCGCATAACGGTGCAACCATTGTGGGTAAATGTCGTAAATATTCTCCAGTTGCCAATCGATCAATGTGGCTTGGCCGACTGCTTGGGGCGTGCAGACTATGCCGGTTTCCTCGGCAACCTCGCGCTCTGCAGTCTGGCGCCAGTCCTCATTCAGGCAGTCCTTGCTTCCGGTCACTGATTGCCAATACTCGCCACCTAAATCATCGCCGTCCGCGCGCCGGATCAACAGGACATCTAGTGCCGGCGTGTAGATCACGACCAGCACGGATTGGGGAATTTTGAATATTTGGGGCATGAAAAAAAGGCGCTACCAGAGCGCCCTTTCATTGTGCACCAACGCGGCGCTCAAACCGCCTTGGCTGCCTCGGGTGTGCGCAGGCGAATGTGCAATTCGCGCAACTGCTTTTCGTCCACCGGGCTTGGGGCCTGGGTCAGCAGACACTGGGCGCGCTGGGTCTTGGGGAAGGCAATCACGTCACGGATAGACTCGGCACCGGTCATCAGCGTCACGATGCGGTCCAGGCCAAAGGCCAGGCCACCGTGGGGTGGTGCACCGTACTGCAGGGCGTCCAGCAGGAATCCGAACTTGAGTTGGGCTTCTTCGGGTGTGATCTTCAGTGCATCGAACACTTTTTGCTGCACATCGGCACGGTGAATACGCACGGAACCACCACCCATCTCCCAGCCGTTCAACACCATGTCATAACCCTTGGAGATGCACTTCTCGGGGGCCGTGACCATCCAGTCTTCGTGGCCGTCTTTGGGGGCGGTGAATGGGTGGTGGGTCGCGGTGTAGCGTTGGGCTTCTTCGTCGAATTCGAACATCGGAAAATCGACCACCCACATCGGACGCCAGCCTTTTTCAAACAGGCCGTTTTTCTTGCCGAAGTCGCTGTGTCCGACCTTGAGGCGCAGGGCACCGATGGCGTCATTGACGATCTTGGCCTTGTCGGCGCCAAAGAAAATCAGATCACCATTTTGTGCGCCAGAGCGTTCCAGCACGGCGTTGAGCGCGTTGTCGTGGATGTTCTTGACGATCGGGCTCTGCAAGCCATCACGCCCCTTGGACAGGTCGTTGACACGGATGTATGCCAGGCCCTTGGCGCCATAGATCTTGACGAATTCGGTGTAGGCATCGATCTCGCCGCGGCTGATGCCGCCGCCTTCCACCGATCCGCCGGGCACACGCAGGGCCACCACGCGGCCGCCCTTCATGGTTGCGGCGCCCGAGAAGACCTTGAAGTCCACATCGGCCATCACGTCAGTCACTTCGGTGAACTCCAGGTTCACACGCAAATCAGGCTTGTCTGAGCCATAGCGGTGCATGGCTTCCTGGTAACTCATGACCGGGAAATCGCCCAGATCGACCTTGATGGTGTTCTGGAATACGGTCTTGATCATGCCCTGGAAAATGTCGCGGATTTCTTCTTCACTCAGGAAGGATGTTTCGATATCGATCTGCGTGAATTCGGGCTGGCGATCGGCGCGCAGGTCTTCGTCCCGGAAGCACTTGGTGATCTGGTAGTAGCGGTCAAAGCCGGCCACCATCAACAACTGCTTGAACAACTGGGGGCTTTGGGGCAGCGCGAAGAAATGGCCATCGTGCACACGGCTGGGCACCAAGTAGTCGCGGGCACCTTCGGGCGTGGACTTGGTCAGCATCGGTGTTTCGATGTCCACGAAACCATTGGCATCTAGGAACTTGCGCACTTCCATGGACACGCGGTAGCGCAGCATCAGGTTGTTTTGCATGTAGGGGCGGCGCAGGTCCAACACACGGTGTGTCAGGCGCGTGGTTTCCGACAGGTTGTCGTCATCCAGTTGGAATGGCGGCGTGACGGAGGGGTTGAGCACCACGAGTTCGTGGCACAGGACTTCAATCTTTCCGCTCTTCAGACCTTCGTTGACGGTTCCCGCTGGGCGGGCACGCACCAAGCCTTTAACCTGAACGCAGAATTCGTTGCGCAGGCCTTCGGCGGCGGTAAACATTTCGGCGCGATCCGGGTCGCACACCACCTGCACATACCCTTCGCGATCACGCAGATCGACAAAGATCACGCCACCATGGTCGCGGCGGCGATTCACCCAGCCGCACAGGGAAACGGTTTCGCCCATTTGGGCTTCGGTCACCAGACCGCAGTAATGAGAACGCATGGCCATCGCTTGCTTTCAAGACGCTGCCTTGTAGACAGCGGGTTTCGTAAATGGGTTATTTGGGAGTCGGTGTCGGCGGTACGTGCACAGACGGTGGCACGGACCCCATGGAAATCACATAGGTCAAGGCCTGATCCACACTCATGTTCAGCTCAATCACATCCGCACGGGGCAGCATTAGAAAAAAACCGCTGGTGGGATTGGGCGTTGTGGGCACATACACGCTGACAAAGTCATCACCGAGGTGGGACGCAACTTCACCGCCGGGTGTACCGGTCTGGAATGCAATGGTCCAGCTGCCTGCGCGCGGATACTGTACCAGCAGGGCCGTGCGAAACGCGTTGCCGTTGCTGGAGAACAGCGTGTCCGAGACCTTCTTGACGCTGTTGTAAATGGATTTGACGATGGGAATGTTGGTGAACAGCCGATCCCACTGCTGAAGCCACCAGCGCCCTGCCACGTTGGAGACCAGCGCACCGGTGATCAGCATAAAACCGGCGACGATCAGCACCCCCAACCCCGGAATGGCACGCAGACGCTCAAACAGGGGGGCAAGACTCTGCGGCGTGATCGCCGCCAGTCCGGACAACACACCTCCCAGCACGCCGTCCAGTGAGTTGACTAGCCACGACAGGACCCAGATGGTAATGGCCAGTGGCAACCAGACCATCAGGCCGGTCAGCATGTATTTCTTGAATGGCACAGTATTCTCGATCTGGGGTGGGGCCGGTTTTAGCTTCCCGAAACGGGTGGTGGAGTGACCGTGGATGCAGCCGATTCCGCTTTGGACGAAGCAGCCTCAGCCGCAGGAGCAGCGGCCTCGGGCGAGGTCCCGGCCGTTGTGGGCCCACTGGCACCACCTTTGAAATCCGTTGCGTACCAGCCAGAGCCCTTGAGCTGAAATCCAGCAGCCGTTAACTGCTTCTTGAAGGTAGACCGGGTGCAGGACGGGCAAACTTCCAGGGGGGCGTCGGACATTTTTTGCAATACGTCCTTGGCAAACCCGCAGGACTCGCATTTATAGGCGTAAATAGGCATGAAGAATAGACCTGACTTGGCGTAGCAAAGCCCGCGATTATAAGGCGGCGCCTAAAACAGGCGTACCCGGATGACGATTTGCATCACCAGCATGCCGAGCGCAAAACCCAGTACGGTATAGACCAACCCCTGCAACAAGCGGTTGGTTCGCCGCTGCTCAACTAACAATTCTTCAACCGCACGAGCAGATGGATTGTCGCTGCCACGCAAAAAATTGCGCATCAGCACCGGCAACTCGGGCAACAACTTGGCATAGTGCGGGGCCTGCGCTTTGAGCTCGTCCAGCAGTTTTTGCGGACCAACCTGGCCCAACATCCATTGCTCCAAAAAAGGCTTAGCCGTGGCCCAGAGGTCAAGATCCGGGTCGAGTTCACGCCCCAGGCCTTCGATGTTAAGAAGGGTCTTTTGCAGTAACACCAATTGCGGCTGAATTTCAACCTGAAAACGTCGGGACGTTTGAAACAACCGCATCAACAACATGCCGAGCGATATTTCCTTGAGTGGCCGGTCGAAATACGGCTCACACACCGCACGGATACCAGCCTCCAACTCATCCACGCGGGTGGTGCGGGGAACCCAGCCCGATTCGATATGCAGTTCAGCAACCCGCTTGTAGTCGCGTCGAAAAAAAGCCGTGAAATTTTGCGCCAGATAATCCTTGTCGGACTCTGTCAGCGTGCCAACAATCCCGAAATCCAGGGAAATGTAGCGCCCAAACGTGTTTGGAGCGATGCTGACCTGGATGTTACCCGGGTGCATGTCGGCATGGAAAAACCCGTCTCGGAACACCTGCGTAAAAAAGATGGTGACTCCATCTTGCGCCAACTTCTTGATATCGACGCCAGCCTCTCTGAGCTTTGCTACCTGGCTGATGGGGACACCGACCATTCGCTCCATCACCATCACTTCGGTTGCGCAGTAATCCCACAGAATCTCAGGGATCAGTACTAACTGAAGACTCTCCATATTGCGCCGCAACTGCGCGGCACTGGAGGCCTCACGAACCAAGTCCAGTTCATCATGCAAATGTTTGGCAAATTCGGCCACCACCTCGCGGGGGCGTAACCGCTTTCCGTCTGCCGACAACTTCTCCACCCATGAGGCCATCGTCCGCAGCAAGCGCAGGTCTTTTTCTATGGCCGCCGCCATTCCAGGACGCAGCACCTTGACTGCCACATCGCGGTCAACACCATTGCGATCGCGCAGGACTGCGAAATGCACCTGAGCAATGGACGCACTGGCCACCGGCACCTGTTCAAACGATACAAACAGGTCCCCAATGGGCCGCCGCAAAGCGCGTTCGATCGTGGCGACTGCGACTGCGGATTCAAATGGAGGTACCTGGTCTTGCAACTTTGACAGTTCGTCCGCAATGTCCAACGGCAACAAGTCGCGTCGCGTCGAAAGTACCTGACCGAATTTGACAAATATGGGCCCTAGGCATTCCAGCGCCTGGCGTAATCGCTGGCCACGGGGCTCAGACAACTTGCGACCAATGGTGAGCAACCGGGCAAAGCGCGCTACCCAGGGTTTGTCAAAACCACTCAAGACCAGGTCATCCAGACCAAACCGAAAAACGACCCACGCGATAAAAAAGCCGCGGTACAAACGGCTCATGCAGTGGGCCCGCCCGGGGCACTGCGGCTGCGCTGACCCACAAATTGCTCTACCGCCTGGGCCATGTTCCGTGCAACCTGCGCCAACCCATGGGCGGGAACGTCGCCTATCAGACGCGCCAAGTCTTCTTCGATGTCCCAACGAACATGGTCAATCAGCCAATTGACTTCAGCGGCCAACTGCACGTCGCCTTCGATACGCACCGCGGGCTTGCCACCCTGGATCAACTCCTGAGCAATCGCAAGAGGCGACTCTTCCGTGACGACCAAGGACAGGTCGGGCGGTGCATCGACCACCGCCAGATCAAACAACCCAGCAGATGTCACGACCACAGTGAAGGTCATATGGCGCCACTGCGCACGCACTACCCTGCCCTTTTGCCGGACCAAGCGTTCAATGGCCTGAGGTTCCTGCATCAATACATGGTTGAGCAATAAAACGATGCGCCGGTGCGTCTCGGTAATCGCCCAAGCCGGCGGTTCGATTGGAATATTGAAACTTTGGAGAAGGCTCTCCAACATAGAAAAAGGGGACTGTGTTGCCATACTGGATTATGGCTCACCCCCACAGCGGCAGTGCTCTGTGCGTGGCTCTGGCCTATTGCAGAGCCTGCACCCCGGCCACCAGCCAGCCACGGTTGCCGCTGACGGGTTTACTCATGTTCCAGACCTCCCGGAAGGGACTGGGCGCAGCCGACGGCTCTTCACGAATCATTCCAGAGAACTCAACACTGGCCAAGTATTCTTCAGGGCTCTCTTCAATACCCAGCAAACGTGCTTCCAACATGACCACGTCTGTGCGGTTCGGTGTGGTACCCGGATGGGATTCACGTTCTGACAATTGCGACTGGATCTCCACCAGCATCGCGTCAGTCATCATGGAACGCAACGCCCCAATATCAGCCTTGTCCCAGGCGACCTGCAAGGTAACAAAATTACTCTTGGCAGCCGTGAGGAACCCCTCGCTATCGAAACCGGCTGGAATGCCCCAGCTTTGCGAGCCTTTCAGGCCGGATCCAATCATGGAGCCAGACCCCGCCGTTGTCGCTTCGAATGCCATGCTGCTTCGCTCCCACGGGCGCGCCGATGCGTCGTTGCCCACATTTTCAGGGCGATAGGGTTTTGTATCCGACACCGATGGTCCAGTGCCGGCTCCTTGAAACGCGAGCGCGCCTGGCTGTGCCCCGGTTTGTGCCGCCCGCCGGCGCATAAACCAGCCAATACCCATGACGACGACCATCGCCAGCAGGGCAAACATCAAGACTTGGCCCATGCCTTCTCCAAGGCCCAGCGAACTCGCCAGCCAGGCAAGGCCCAAGCCAGCAGCCAATCCACCCAACATGGCGCCCCAGGGACGCTTGGGTGCAGCAGCCGGAGCGGCAGCGCCGGCGGGCTTGGGTGCAGCGTTGGTCGCGCTCTGGGCTGGGGCACCCGGCGCAGCATCGCGCTGTGTCACATTGGACGATTGTTGACCCATTGACTTGCCACCACCCAGGCGCTTGGCAGCTTCAGCATTGATCCCCGTTAGCGCAAGCACGGCAACCAACAAGACGGTCCAGATTTTCATAATGACTCCATAGGAATTCGACAGCAAAGGCGCGATGCGAATCTCATACGCCTCAACACTTGATTCCAACATGCAATGCCACAACACCACCGGTCATGTTGTGGTAATCCACATGGCCAAAGCCCCCTTTGTGCATCATGGACTTTAGTTCGGCCTGGTCCGGGTGCACGCGGATGGACTCGGCCAGGTACCGGTAGCTGGAGTCATCACCTGCCACCATCTTTCCCAATTGCGGCAAGACTTTGAACGAGTACCAGTCGTAGACCTTTTCCAGCGGCGCAGCCACTTTGGAAAACTCAAGCACCAACAAGCGGCCACCGGGCTTCAGAACACGCTGCATTTCGGCCAGCGCGACATCCTTGTGCGTCATGTTGCGAAGCCCGAAAGCCACACTGACCAGGTCAAAATAATTGTCCGAGAACGGTAACTTTTCCGCATCACACACCAGTGTTGGCAGCGAAACGCCAGCGTCGAGCAAGCGATTGCGCCCCGTTCGCAGCATCGCTTCGTTGATGTCCGTATGGACCACCTGGCCCGATTTGCCTACCCGCTTGGCGAAGGCCATTGCCAAATCGCCCGTGCCGCCGGCGATGTCCAATACCTTGTCTCCCTCGCGCAGGTTGGCCACCATAACGGTGTAGGCCTTCCAGGCGCGATGCAATCCCATGGACATCAGGTCGTTCATGAGGTCGTATTTGGGAGCGACCGAGTCAAAAACACTGCGCACGCGCTGTGCCTTTTGCGTCTCATCGACCGATTGAAAACCGAAATGTGTGCTGCTCATACTGAATCAATTACCAAAAATGGCCTCTAGCCCTCGTGAACACTGCGTAAGTAGCTATAAAATAAATAGCGATTCAATGCGAATGGCTGGCGCAACCGGTCCCGGCTTTGGGCGCCATGGGTGTATCCCGGTCGGCATTGGCTGCTTTGAGCCTGCTTTCATAGTCCTGCCACAGCTTGTCCTGCTGCGAACCCAAAAAATAGAGATAGTCCCAAGAGAAGATACCGGTGTCATGCCCATCGGAGAAACGGGGTTGCACCGCGTAATTGCCGATGGGGTCGAGCGCGTCCAATTCGACGTCCCGTTTCCCGGTTTGCAACACCTCCTGCCCAGGCCCGTGCCCTTGCACTTCGGCCGACGGGGAGTAAATGCGCATTAACTCAAATGGAATTCGAAAGCTCGCGCCGTCAGAAAAGCTAACCTCCAGCGCTCTGGACTGGCCATGCACCGTGATATTTTGGGGCCGTGGAGACCCATCTACCAAACCTGCCATAAAAACTATTCCTTAACGATATGAGCCTCTAGCCCTCGTAATTACTATATATTTAGCTATTAAAATAATAGCAATAGAGGATCAAAAGCGCGCGGAGAGGTTGATGTGCAATTTCTGATCGCCACTCTGTGGCAATCCAGACCCTGAGACATATGGCAAGCTGCTTCCGCCAATCACATGGCCAAAATCGGCTGACACCACAAAGCTGGGCACAGCATAACGTAAACCCACACCAACACTGCTCAAACCATCGCGGGAGAGCTTGGGCGTTCCGGCTGTCGCATTGTTGCCCAACCAGCCAGCGTCGACAAAACCCAACAAACGCAGACCTGGAAGTAGCTCAGGTGCAGTGACCTCCATCGAGACCAGCGCGCCACTGTCACCAGCAATAGGGCGTTCGCCGGTACCACGCACTGAGGCGCTACCACCAAGACCAAACTGTTCACCGGATATCAATGGATTTGCGCTGTATTGAAACTGACCACGCACGCCCCACAACCAACCACCACCCCAGACCGTGGTGTAGTTGGCCCCACCACGCAGTGCCACCCACTGTGTTGTGGTAATCCGCGGGTCCTCGCTCTGGTAAGCGGCCAACTCGTTGCCTGAACCGCCAGGCGTGTTCATGACCAGATCCGCGCTGTAACCCCAAACCATCGTATCTGCCTCGATCCGGGCGCTATAACCCAAGGTGAGGGGCCGACTGCGGCGAACCATTTGACCTACCAAAGCAATGCCATTGATTTGGGTGACATCAAACTGCTTGTCGTCAAGACCCAGGTTCAAATTAGACCGGTATCCACCACTGGGAGCAAAGTAGTGGTTGTAGTTCAACCCCATCGTTTGCCCCGCGCCCGTACTCTTGAAAGCACCAAAGTCGCCCAACACGTCGGATTGCGTATAACTGACACCCACCACACCGCCCCATCGGTAGAGCGGCAAGCGGTAGTTCAGTCCCAGTTGTTTTACATCTGAAGGGCGCTCAACCGAAGTGGTGTAGGCGGCAGTCAACTGGTGATCCAGACCAAACAAATTGGCGTGACCGCCTGACAAGGTGAGTCTGTCAGCCCCAGTGGCGCTAGAGCCCGTATTGCTGGCATTAATCGCAAAATTCCAGGGCTTGGCTTCTTTGACGATGATGCGAACGTCGATTTTGTCCGGCTCCTCGGATTCTTTCAGTGCCACCTGTATGGTCTTTGCCTGGCTCTCGTTGGCCATGGTCGTTTGCACCGCGAGGGTCTGGAAATTGGGTGCCGTGCCCTCCATAATTTCTGGAACGCTGGCACGGACATTGGTTTCGCTGAACTGTTGATGACCCTCAACAGTGACCTTTCCAATGACAAATTTCACGACGTTAAGCTTGATGGATCCGCCCACATCCTGCGGTGGCAAAACCACACGGTGCAACGCGAAACCCTTATCCTTGAGGCGCGCCTCTAGAGCGGCAGTGGCCTTTTGCAGGGTTTCGATGGTGGCGTCGGCTCGCAGGAAAGGCGCGAGTACCAGGGAGGCCTCCCCGTCAGCCAACGGATTCTCCCCAACAATGTCAAAACCTTTGATAACGAAGGTTGGGCTTGGTGCAGGGGAGAAATTCAGCGCAGGGGTAGGTGCTGCCTGCGCAAGCGCAGCGCCGTGCCAGGCAACAGAACACAACAGAACACCCGATACCAGCAAAAGACGGAAAGGCAAGTTGTTCGTAGAGGAATACGGCGGATTGGGATGCATGGTCAGATGTCTCATTATCGGCACTGCTGGCGAGGACGTGCACCAGACTCTCCCAACACCGTTGTCAATAACGGGTTCTTGCTGTCGGGCATGGGTGTGCGGTCAAACTCCAAAAATAAAGGCATCAAGGTAGGCCGCGCAGTCGTTCCATTGGCAGCCGCAAAGCCGGTCTCACCTTTACCCAAATGCAAGGTCTGATTGGAGGATGTCACCTCGATATGGCCATCCCGCACAAACACGAACAACCCCTCTTGCCCGTCGTCGACGACGCCGGATCCAAACAACTGCTGGGTATCAACCGGCACACCATCGGGCCGCGGAAGGTTTTGCAAGGTGGGCGCGGTCAATGGTCGCACGCTGCTGGCGCTGACATACAGACCCTGCCCGGCTTCCAAAACTTGCAGTGTAGTCTGGCCCTTTTGCGTCACTTCAATGCTACCCAGCCAGGTGTAAAAACGGCAACTCTCTTCAGATCGACCCTCATCAGAGCAGTCCAGGTCTAGCCCCGTGCCCCGAATTCCGATGGTGGCCGTTGCCGTAGTAAATCCCACGTTGCGGTTATTGGTCTTACCGATGATGCCGGTCAGTGCGCGCATTGAGCCACGCAGCAGGGAGACGAGAAAACGGCCGTCTTTGGGGCTTTGGTCGTCAAACACAAAACTGTCCACCCTGAACCGGGTGCCTGCCCCCAAGGTCATGCGGCTGTCATCACGGAATGCCAGCACAGCCGTCGCGCCGGGCGACGTTTCAACGACTTCACCGGGGTACACGCTGCCCCCCAACGCCAACCGGCGCCTAGCGCCAGCAGGGTCCACACTGTTGACCTCACCCACCGCCGACACGACCTTGGCGCTGGCCAACACCGCATTGACGCGGGGCTTTTCAGGAACCTTGGCCGATTCCGCCTTGCACTCGGTTGTACACAACCTGGCATCAAAGTCTGTGCCACGGATTCCGACGGTCGCAGTTTTCGTCATGACCCGGGCCGCATTGGGTGAGTTCTTCGAGATAAGTCCGGTGATCGCCCGAAACCCGCCTCGGAGCAATTGCATGACCATGTTGTTGTCAGGCGCGTTCTCGCGAAACTGGTACTGTTGAATCAACATTTCCGAGTTCGGACGCACGGTCATGCGGGTGCCATCCTGCAACTTGACGATGGCCGATGCGCCATCTGACGTGGTCAACCGGTCCCCTTGCTTCAAGGGCAATCCTTTCCCCAGGGTCCTGGGGCTCTGACCTTCCGCTTGCGCAAAGCCAACGCCTCGGGAAAACTCGACTTCACCAATGGCCTGTGCCGTGGCTGCACCCTGCCAGGACAGCAGGCAGGCGCACGAGACACACACAGCCAAAGCGCGAACCACTGGCCGTCCCAGTCGCTTATTGATTACGGACGACATATTTCACCCTCCACCACCAAAGCCGCTTGGTCTTTGGACTTGTCTTTGTCCCTGTCATTCAACGGCCGATCATCCGCCGGACTTGCAACCGACGCCTCAAACGTGTCGAGGAACGTCGTCACCAAATTTACCTGCGCGACGACGGTATCCAGAGTACTGGCCGAAGGCGTCGGCGTCGGCGTCGGCGTCGGCGTTGGTGTCGGCGTTGGCGTTGGCGTTGGCGTTGGCGTTGGCGTTGGCGTTGGCGTTGGCGT